>Ga0172375_10010768_pt1 | contig 11787 bp, 6 predicted proteins | sample LakKiv1m_FD_114537 | JGI IMG/M metagenome (GOLD analysis project Ga0172375, IMG submission 114537) | Freshwater microbial communities from Kabuno Bay, South-Kivu, Congo - kab_092012_11.1m | ecosystem: Environmental > Aquatic > Freshwater > Lake | place: Democratic Republic of the Congo... | reverse complement strand
TTCCATTGCAAATACGGTAACCGGCAGCTTTACTGTTTCACCCGGACCAACAACACGGGGTAAAGTAGCCAGCACCATCACTGGTTTGCGGACGGGAGTTGTTTTTTCAACTGTTCCGTAAGCGCCATCCTGTCCCGCTATTAACATTGTACGCACGGAACCTACATAGTTCGGCATTTTATAAGAATGAGTTGCTGTTTTCCCTTTCTCTAATTTAAAAGGACCCAGGAATTTCACCACAGGCTTAAAACGATTTGCAGTGTTTTTTCCTTTCGCGCTGATGCCTTCATCACCACCGATAGCAAATGCCTGTTCTATTTTTCCTCCATAAGCGCCCAGCACTAAATCATACATATCCCAGGTTTTCACGCCAAGCGCTTCGCGTGCGTAAAATGAGTTCCAGGGGTCAGGTGTTTTAAAACGGGTGAGGTCGAGCAAACCTTCGTCCACCACGGCAATGGTGTAGGTCATTGCTTTCCCGTTTTTTTCTTTCACTTTAATGGTAACATCTTGTTCCGGGGCGAGCACTTCCGGCATACTCATTTCAGGGTTCAGTTTTGTGTTAAGGTCTTCAACGAAAATGGGAATCACACCGTACATCCTTATTGGTAAATCATTGGCGGTTTGTGAGTGTGGCTGCACCAATGTTACGTTGGCATAAACATTAGGAGCCATTTCAGGTGTAACTTTAAACTGGAAAGTGGTTTCACCTTTTTTCGCTTCCACCCAGTTCATCTGCAATACTTTTTTTCCGGATTCAATACTTACCAATGCTCTTCCCTGGGCACCGGTCGGTATGGTCAGGGTTACCAATTCGCCCACATTGTATTTGTCTTTATCGCAGGAAAAGGAAAGAATAGTTGCACCTGAATTATCATCGTAGGAACGGCTTGCCCATCCGGGCCAATCTATGTATATAGAGCCACCTGCGCTGTGTCCTCCTTTCATATCTGTAACCCGAACCATAAATCTTCCCCATTCAGGATATTCGATCTTGAAATCAAATGTGCCTTTTCCGTCAGTTCCGGTTGTCATAGTGTCACGGTAAAATAATTTGTTGTTATAACTACCGGCATAATACCCGTAATAGTTTGCGCTTTCCCACCACCAGCTCCACCTCACTTTATAAATTTCAATTTGCAATTTCCTTTTCGGAAGTATTTTCCCTTCCGGGTTTACAGAAACAACATTCACCCTGTGGACAGAATCGGTGAGCAGCATGCCCCGGTATTTGTCACCTTTAGGAAGGTCAACGCCTGCATAACACTCATAAGGAGAGTAGGGAAGTGAAAAACGGTCAATGCTGTAATCACCGCCTTCTTCAAACACCCTGTTAACAAAACTTGCACGTAACATGCCGGGCGCTGCATCATGAACTGAAAGCTCAGGTTTTATTTTCGCTTCTCCTTTTTCATTGATCTTTGAATCAAAGATGATTTGCTCCTCTGAACTGAAACTTTTCACAGGATCATCAAAAATGTATTCTTTATATTTCTCAAATGAGGTAGTTGATTGCGTTAATGTAACAGCAATGTTTGCACGAAGATTTTTTGCGATGGCGCCATGCAGCCATTTCACTGACAGCAAACCTTCCTGGTCAGGGTTGTCCGCTGATAGCATTTCTGTTCCGAAATCCAATTTCATTTTCAGGCGGTTGGGTTTGATGGTTTCCACGCGAAGGTTTTTACTGAACAGCGCCCCGCCCACACGGATATTTGCCGTCCAGTTTCCGGTAGGTGCATCCTTGTCAGTGGCTGTGCTGAAATTATAGAATCCATTTATTCCTCCTGATTGTGTAATGCGCTTAACAATCTGTCCTTGCGGGTTAACTATATCCATCGTTACCGGGTGATTAACAGGTAAAACATTTTCCTTGTCTTCGAGCATGAACACCAGGAACAATGAATCACCCGGACGCCATACCCCGCGTTCACCATAAATAAATCCTTTCAATCCTTTCTGCACCTGCTGACCTGAAACATCAAATTTGCTGAGCGAAAGTGATGAACCGTCATCTAATTTCAGGTAACCACGTTGCTTTCCGTTTTTCGCAATCAGCAGGAAAGGTTTGCGGCTCACTTCCACATCTGCCATCCCATTGTTATTGGTCTTTACAGAAGTGATGAGTTGCTGCTGGAAATCATAAACATCAAGCGTGATACCGGGAATCGGGGTTGCCGTACGCAGGTCGGTGATGGCAAAAGACAACGTTTTAGCGGTTCCCGCTTTGGCAATAATGCCTATATCCGAAGCAAGGATATTGCGGCTTACCTTCCTGTTGTTATTGAAATATGCTGGGTTGCACGGGTTGTCGCGTTGGCGGTAATCATAGTTGCCATCGTAATCATAGTAATAATCTTCTTCGTAGTAATCGTCATAATAGTAATCATCGTAATAATAATCTCCTTCATAACTGTCTTCATCTTCACCCTCTGCCTCGAGGCTCTGCAACTCCTTGTTCTGCTTGTCTTCTCCTTCGCAGGTATAAAGCGAATACTCCTGCCTGAAACTGAGTTCAATCTTATAAATAGCTCCCGGCTCTGTTTGTATCAGTTCTGCCAGGTCTAATGAGAAGGCGTTCCATTTTCCGTAGTCGGTTTTGTTAAGTGTTTTCAAATCCACTTTCTTTTTCAGAACGGTTCGTCCCACACGCTTTAATTGGTTGTTGCCGTCCAGGCGGTTCACCTGCAAAAACTGCGCAATGTTATTTTCATAAATACGGATCACTTTTACATCCACCGCACTCAGGTTCACCGATTCAAAAGGGAAAATCAATCCGCTGGAATTAGGCAAAATAACACCTTTGCCAAGCAGGCGCACAGCAGGTTTCAGTTCTTCAAAACGCAGTCCAAGAATATCTTTAAAAATGGTTTTGTAGCCGGCAATATTTTTTATTCCCGGTTCAATGATAATATTCTTGATGCCCAGCAAACGCGAAGACGGGTAAACTTTCACTTCATTGTCTTCAATTATAAATTTAAGGTTACTGTTGTCAGAGAAATGAATAAGTCCGTCAAGGTTTTGGGTGGCAAGCAGCGGATCAGAAAAAAGCAGCCGCACATATTGTTCGCCTGATTGCACAATATAATGCTCCATGTAACGGAAATCTTTCAACCCCGGGATTATAATGGTATCGCTTCCGCTTCCTTTTATTCCTAAAGGTTCTCCGTCCCATGAAACAATCACCTTCTGCTCATTTTCACTACGCACAATGCTGTCTATCTCAAAATTGTGTTTCTTTCTGTCACCATTGTGAGTCCATTTTATTTTCAGCGCTTTCCCGTTTTGATTTGCAGAAAGGACCTTTTCAATATTTTCATTGTCAGAAATGTCGGAAGTGGACATGAAACCATAAGCCTTGTAAAATGAAATATTGTCATTCACCATCGGCTTCAGTCCATCGCGGTAATAACCTACTGTTTGTTCTATCACAGAAAAATAAAACTCAAAAATTTCCAGTCCATCCGGCACCTTCATCAGTTCGGAAATGAAAAATTTTGCTGTGTATTCCCTTCCTGAAGGCAGGGGTGCGTCAGGTTTAAAGCGGATAGTGCGTTTATCATCCCAATAGATTTTTCCTTTAATACCCGGGGTAAAATCAAACAATTCGGTGGTAATTTCCTCACCGGGCACTCCCGCCTTTTCATAATCGGCAGCCAATCTCACAATGATTCCCGATTCAGAAGAAATAAGTCCCGAAGTGAATGCCGAGATATAAGGCGCAAACTCAGGATTTACACGCTTCACTTCTCCGCCTTTTCCATTGTTGTTCCTGATAATGATGAATAAAAAAGCCAGCACCGCAAAGGTGGTAGCTATCCAGAGAATGTTTTTGCGTGACATTTTGTTAGATTGAAAAGTGAGGAAAGCGTGCGAACAAATTTACTATTTGCTAAGAATGAAAACGAGAAGAGAATAAAATTATTGTATTTCCCTGAAAAATTATTTTTCCGAAACAGGGAAATCGAGATTGAAATACCTGCATATACAATTATTGGCAAAGAAGGAAGTATCGCTGCTCAATGTATTTGGTTTATAAACCATATCTTCCGGCAGATTACCAGCTTTTAACTCAATCCATTCATTTCTTCCTTTTGATTTCTCTTCCCTGAGAACCTCCACCATTCTGTCTTCCATTCGTGCATATTCAAACGCAGCAGGAATTTCATGAACAGCTTTATAGCAAATCAAAGAAAGAAATACCAGGCTGATTATCAGATAAAAAGTGGTATTCATTTTTTCTGACAGAAAAACATTTTTCCAGAATCCATAAAACAGGAAGAGTGAAAATAATACTATGTAAAAAGCGATGTGCGTGTGTGCCCGTAAAGGTCCTGGTTCACCCATTGCATAAGCAGTTGGGAGCAGGCAAATCCATATAAAACAAATAAAAGCTAATGTCAGCTTTATTAATTTTAACAAACTGATTTTATGTGTTGCGGGATAAAACCTGGAAATGTAAAACGCAGGAAGAGATAAAAGCAGAAGATATATCCATTTCTCTTTAATAATGAGTTTCATGATAATAATCATTGCTTTCAACGATGTGATAATTATTTCAGAAAAATCCTGTACCGGAAACATTGATCTCCTTGCTGCTGTACCCGGAGCAAGCAACATAATGGTCATTGATACTGCAATTACCACAAGTGCAAATATTGCCTTATTAAAACGCTTGTCACTTTTTCTGAAGAAATGAATGCCTGTAAGCCCGGTCATGATAAAGAAAGTAACTGAAAAATTCTCTCCGGAACTTCCAGCATATATACAAACGAAAAAGATTATCACCAACGAGCGAATAGTTTTCTTTTCATTCAAAACCTCAGCGGCAACAAACAATGCCGCGAGCAATCCGCCAAAATACATGGTGGAAACATTCACCCAATAAAATGTGCTGAACTCAAAATTAAAAAAGAGAAAAAGATTTAAAACGATCGCAGAAATATTCAGCAGCAGCCATTTTTCTTCTTTCCATAAGGGAAGTAAAATCTTTGACAACCTGTAAAACGCTGCAATAAAACCTGCATAAAGCAACAGCGTGAAATGAAAAAGTGTACCTGATAATTCATAGCTTTTTAAAACAAGGTTATTCAGCAAATGCGCTGAAAACCTTGCCTGCCAGTGAATATACCATTTGGCTACTGAATTAAATATCCCGTAGTCGTGATATAAAGCCATTACGCAGTAATCGTCCAGAGCAGGGCGGTTGAACCGCCCCAAGGCAAGAAAATAAAACAAACAAAGAAGGTTTATAGAAAAAAGAAAAAATATTATCTTTTTCAATGGACTATCGCCTATGGATAATTTTTTAAAACACCATATATTCTTGTGGGTTCACAGGTTTCCCGTTATGCCACAACTCAAAATGCAGGTGCGGACCTGATGTCATTTCGCCAGAATTCCCTACAATGGCAATCACCTCACCGGCTTTCACATAGGTTCCTGCCTTTTTGAGTAAAACAGAATTGTGCTTATACATGGAAACCAGGTTATTTTCATGTTGTATTCCTATCACGTATCCTGTGTCAGACGTCCAGCTTGAGAAAAGAATTGTTCCGTTCAGTGCGGCTTTAATTGGTTCGTCTGAGGAGGAGACAATGTCAACACCATAATGGTTTTTTACGGGGTTATACTGTTCTGAAACCATTCCTTTCAGGGGGGAAAAGAAAAAAATGCTGCCCACGTTTTCCTCTTTCCTACTTGTTTCGCGATGCGCAGGAGACAGATTATAACGGCTTTCCTGCTCTACTTCAGCTCTTAAACTTGAATCCTCAGGTGAAATACCCATGTTGAGTTCGTTCTTTTTTGCTGTGGTGTCCGGTTTCATTCCAATGCTGTCTGCCGGTACCTGACCAAGTAAGATTTTCCTGAGATTATCAATGTAAATGTTTTTTGTGTCAAGTTCTTTTTGCAGCGAATCGGTTTTCATAACATTCAAACGGTATTGCTTACGGGTTGTTCCGTCAGGATAGCCGGGAATGTATTCGCGCAAGGGGGTGAAAGCAATAATATAAATGGTAAACGTGATAAAGAAAATAATCACTGAACCAAATACAGTGATTACATTCATTGGGGTGAGTGTAAGCGATGCTTTTTCTTCAAAAGTATCAACATTCATTATCACCAGCCTGTATTTATTAATAAGCCTTTTGTAAAGTTTTTTTTTCGGCTGATTTTTATTTTCCTGTGCCATGATGTTTTCTTATTTTCCACAAAGTTAGCAATATGCAGGCGTTATAAAATCATCATGTGGAAAAGTAAGATTAGTTTTATTTTTGCAATCCATTATAAAATATTGCTGAGTATATTTGGTGAAAATTAAAAAACAGGAACTATGAAAAGAACAATTTTTCTTCTATCATTTATTCTTTTTCTTACCACTTTCACTACAGAAACCAAGGCGCAGTTCCTGGGAACATTTTCCATACAGGCTGTTGTAGGGTTGCCTGATACTGTGAGCACCAATTCAACCTATTCGTTTGGTTTCATTGTTGAGAATGTGGGCAATACCATTTATTCGGGCACTCTGAATTTTGATTTCCTGGTTGACAGCAATGGAGGTGGAAACATCAATTCATTTGGTGTAGGTCAGGTGGGCGGATTTGCTCCGGGCGATACGGCTACAGTTCCTGTCAACAATTATGCATTTAGCATAACCAATAATACTTTTAATATTGGCGACAATGTGGTGGTGGTTTGGCCCCGCGCCATCAATCCAAACAGCGCGGCAGATTCACTTACATTCCATGTTTATGTTACTAACCTCAGCAGCATTGAGGGAAGCGGGAAAATGGCAGATCTGAAAATATTTCCGAACCCGGCTAAGGATTATGTGAGTTTCACTTCGGAGAAAAATAAAATTGACGAGGTGAGCATTTACGATATGACAGGGAGGCTGGTATTGAAAAGCAAGACCAATCTGAGAATTTTTACCGGGCATCTTTACCGGGGAGTTTACATCTCAGAGATAAAGTTTTCTGACGGAGAGATTATTTCCCGGAAAATTGTTGCAGGCAATATCTCAGAATAGAATTTAAACAGCCTCCAGGATATTCCGCTTCAATATTTCGGAGATTTCTTTGGCGTTTTTTATGGTCATCAGGTGAGTTCCGTTTTTTATGCTGATGTCAGCTTTTACAAAACGATAAGGAAGCAGGCGATCTTTGGTGCCGTGTATGTGAACAACATTCCGGTGCAATGTTGTATTTTTCCAGGTTACAACCTTTTCCATCGCCCATTTAAAAAAATCAGGGTCGGTTTCGTTTAAGATGGTTCTCATCAGTTTTTTTTCCGTTTCGGTTTCAGCGCCCATCATGCGGTATGCAATGGCATTGGTTTTATTCAGTCTTTTAGAAGATATTATTTTATCCAGTTTCAACCTGCCTGCCACCCTGAAAAACGGAGGTATTTCTTTTTTTGTTTTAGCAGAAGAAATAAGGATGATTTTCTCTGTTTCTATGTGTTTCGCCACTTCCATCGCCATCATTCCACCGAAGGAAAGCCCAACCAGTACAGGCTTTTCGGTTGTTATTTGCTCGGTAAGTCTTGCGGAATATTGCTGCATGCTTTCATTTGCAAGAGGTTTTAGCCAATGAATATGGGTAACATGAAATTCTTCCAGTTCCAGATACTGAAATACCCTGTGATCCGCGCCCAGCCCGCTAAAAAGATAAAGATGTTTCATCTTTCAGCAACATTGTAAATTAGTAAATCAGTTTCCTGAAATACTGATTTTATTTGAACCTGTAAGTTTGCCATCAGCAGAAAACACCCTGCAAACATACAAGCCATCAGCAAGCGTGGAAGTATTTACAATGGTGAGATTAGAATTAATATTACCGCACAAAACCTGTTTCCCCGTGATATCAACAACAGAATAAACCAATTGGGAAAGATTATCGGTGCGGATTGTAAATTCATTGTCGGCAGGATTGGGATAAATACTGAAAGCATCTTTTATATCGGTTTCTTCCACTCCTGCTCCAAAGCAGCAAAGCGAAGGATCAGAAAGAAAAGTTGCACGGATAATGCTGTCGTTTTCATTAGAATTAAGACTTACGGCATAATATCCTATTTCTTTAATGATATAATTATAACGATGGGTGGTGGAGATGGAAGGGTTTTCAAAACCAGCCTGCCCTGGAGCGAGGAACCAGCTTCCGAACGCACGCACCCATATACTGTCCACATTATTTTCAACATTGCGCTGGCGCAGTGCCGCATAAGTTTGTAAAGGGGTAACTACATTTCCGTAGCCGTCAATTTCACTTGATATATCAGTGAAACGTTTGAAGTGTATAGAATCCACACCCGGAAAAGGGATAAGCCCGGGAGGCGCTAATACTTTAACATCAATGATGGAAGTGTCGGTATAGGTATCCAGATAGTTGGCAGGGAAGATGATAACGGTTTGAGGGTCCTGGAAATGTATATCCATATTAACGCCTAAACCGCTGAAATCGCCTGAAAAACCAACAATCTCAACTTTACTGTTATAGCTTTCGGCAAAAGCCCATCCTCCAAACTGCTCAACTGCAAGAAAAGAATTTGGGAAACTGCTGCCGGCAGGTAAAGTTGCGGGGTCTTCAAAATTCAAAGTGTCACCTTCTCTTGTGCGCAGTTGTGAGAAATCCCAGGTTTGGTCAGCGCCAGCGCTGCCGGGTGTTATGCTCAGCGGCACCATGGTGTCCACACCCTGGTAAAAATAATCACCGGGTTGCGGGAAATCGGTTTCTTCCAGCACAATTTGCGAGAAGCCTGTAAACACTGATAAAAAGAGAGAAGAAAAGAGTAAAAGTTTTTTCATTCAGAATTTGTTTTTAATTTTTAGCGTGTGCGAAGGTATGATTATTTGGTATTTCTTTTCTGTTTTATACTTTTGCAGTCCTTTTTCACGGAAACTGACCTATGGTGTAACTGGCAACACGTCTGATTTTGGTTCAGAAGAGTCTAGGTTCGAGCCCTAGTAGGTCAACCAGTAAGAAGAAAAAACCCTGTAAATTTTTTATGGGGTTTTTTGTTGTCCACTGCATTTTATTGCAACACCATAAAAAAGTCAATCTGTTTTCTGTCTAAGTCAACTTTCTTGACCTTTACCCTCACCTTGTCGCCAAGCTGGTATTTCACACCGCTAAGGTTACCGGTGATACAGAAATTATCTTCATCAAACACATAGAAGTCATCATCAATATCGCGCAGGCGGACCATGCCTTCGCATTTGTTTTCTTCCAGTTCCACATACAAACCCCACTCAGTAACGCCCGAAATAATTCCGTCAAACTTCTGCCCGGTTTTGTCCTGCATAAACTGAACCTGCTTGTATTTCACGGAAGCGCGCTCAGCCTCAGCCGCTCGTTTTTCCATGTCAGATGAATGAGCGCATTGTTCTTCATATTCCTCTTCGTTTACTGAATGTCCGCCATCGAGATAATGTTGTAACAGGCGATGCACCATCACGTCAGGATAGCGCCTGATAGGTGAGGTGAAGTGTGTATAAAAATCGAAAGCCAAACCATAGTGCCCGATGTTCTCGGTAGTGTATATTGCCTTTGCCATCGTGCGGATTGCCAATTGTTCAATCACGTTCTGCTCGCCTTTGCCATGAATATCTTTCATCAGTTTGTTCATGGAATAGGCGATTTCTTTTCCTGAAGAAGTTTTCATGCCGTAACCAAACTTGCCGATGAAACCCACAAACTGTTGCAGTTTTTCCTGTGAAGGATTATCATGTATGCGGTAAACAAATGTGCGTTGTTTTTTCCCCTGTTCTGTTTTGCCGATATGTTCTGCAACCTTGCGGTTTGCAAGCAACATAAAATCTTCAATCAGTTTGTTGGAGTCTTTCATCTCTTTCACATATACTCCGGTTGGATTTCCTTTTTCGTCTAACAAAAATTTCACTTCCGCTTTTTCAAAAGCGATGGAACCATGTTTGAATCGTTCCGCACGCAATTTCTTTGCAAGGCGGTCTAATAAATTTATCTCGTCCGCAAAATCTCCATCTCCTGTTTCAATCACCTGCTGCGCTTCTTCATAAGTAAATCTGCGGTCAGAATTGATAATGCTGCGCCCGAACCATTGGTTCAGCACTTTTGCATCATCATTCATTTCAAACACTGCCGAGAAAGTAAGTTTATCTTCTTTCGGGCGAAGGGAGCAAACCATGTTACTCAGCTTTTCGGGAAGCATCGGGATAACGCGGTCAACAAGGTAAACCGAAGTGGCGCGTTTGATGGCTTCATCATCCAAAGCGCTGCCCGGAATTACATAATGACTTACATCCGCGATGTGAACGCCAATCTCGTAATTGCCGTTCGGAAGTTTGCGCAGTGAAAGCGCATCATCAAAATCCTTTGCGTCCACCGGGTCAATGGTGAAAGTAGTTACATCACGGAAATCTCGTCTCTTGCTTATTTCATGCTCACTGATGGTGTCAGAAATTTTCTCAGCATCACGTTCCACATTTTTTGGAAACGATAAAGGGAAATCATATTCCGCGAGGATGGCGTTCATCTCCGTATCATTATCTCCCGGCATACCCAACACATCGGTAATTTCACCAAAAGGATTGGTGGCGTCTGCGGGCCAGTCGGTAATTCTCCCGATTGCCTTTTCACCATCACGTGCGCCATTCAGTGCATTCAACGGAATGTAAAGGTCAACCGGCATCTTAGGATTATCGGGCAAGAGGAAAGCAAACTTCGCAGAGATTTTTACCGTCCCTACAAAGTTGGATTTGGCACGTTCAGTGATTTCAACAATCTCTCCACGCAGGCGCTCGCCTTTCTTTACGGCATGAACATACACCTTCACCTTATCGCCATGCAATGCTGTTTTCAGGTGTTTTGGGGCAATATAAATATCTGAATCGCTTTGCGGTGAAACTACGTAACCCGCACCGGTGGAAGTCATGTCCACTGTTCCTGTATAATAGGAGGAAGCTGCTTTCAGCCGGAACTTGCCGCGGTCAATTTCTTTCACCGTGCCGTTCAGTTTCATCACGTTCAGCGTGTAGGCAATTTTGTTGCGCCCCGGACCGTCATTCACGTTCAGAATTTTTGCAATCTGTTTGTAGTTTAAAGGACGCGAAGAAGAGGATTTGCTTAATGCTTCTAATATGGCTTTCGCGAACGAACTATCGTCCACGTTTTTATTTATTTTTTTGTTTTTGGACATTGAATATTTTATTGCGCTAATGCGCTTTTAGTAATTGTAAATTGAATTTGATTAAGGACGAAATTTGATTTAATAAGCCCTGACATTCTTCCCTTCAATAAAATTAATGAAGGCTTTGTTCACTACCCGGTTTCCGCCCGGTGTAGGATAATCACCTGAGAAATACCAATCACCTGTGTGGTTAGGAATTGCGCTGTGCAGGTTTTCCAGCGACTGGAAAATAACTTCCACTTTTGCATTTGTTCCCGGAGGGGTTATGAGTTGCGCAATTTTATCAGAAATCTGTTCCACCGAAAACTGGCGGTATAATTCTTTCACGCAATTTACATTTGATTCTTTCGGAAGTTCCATCTGCGCTTTTGCTTTTTCATACACTTCATCAATCAGGTTCTCTTTGAAGTTCTCTTTCAGCAAAGCAATCATAGCGCGGAAAGCTACAAAGTCACCAAGTTTTGCCATGTCAATTCCGTAACAATCAGGATAACGGATTTGAGGAGCGGAGGAAACAATCACAATCTTTTTAGGCTGCAAACGGTCAAACATTCTTATGATGCTTTGTTTTAAAGTGGTTCCTCTTACAATTGAATCATCAATCACCACAAGGTTATCAAT
>Ga0172375_10010766_pt1 | contig 11788 bp, 9 predicted proteins | sample LakKiv1m_FD_114537 | JGI IMG/M metagenome (GOLD analysis project Ga0172375, IMG submission 114537) | Freshwater microbial communities from Kabuno Bay, South-Kivu, Congo - kab_092012_11.1m | ecosystem: Environmental > Aquatic > Freshwater > Lake | place: Democratic Republic of the Congo... | reverse complement strand
GCGGATCTCCCTCCAGGCGGAGGCCGACGGGCAACGGTGAAACGGTTTCTCCTGGCAGCCGCCCTGGCCCTGGGCGTGCATGGGCTCTTTTTTGCATGGGCGCCCCGGCTGTCCGGTCAGCGGCCAATCGATAGGCCGAAGCCCCTCACCGTGACCTTCGGCTCAAGGCCGGCCGCGGCGCCCAACCCGGGGCAGGAGATCGAGCATCCCACCCGACGTGACCCTCAGGTCGCAGCGGAACCTGAACCAGCGGTCAAACCGGGCAGGCAAAAGGAGGCATTGCCCGCAGAGGAAACATCGAAGCCGCCCAACAGGATGGCCCCTCCCCGTACCGAGACGCCGACATCCCTCAGGAGGGGTAAAAGCGAGGCAAAGCCTTTAAAAAGGGACTCAGCATCTCCCTCAAAAGCGGAGAGTTCGACGGAAGCGGAAAAAACCACGCCATCGTCTTCGGTGGTGATAGAACCGCAGCCGGAGGAAAGGACCTTGTCCGGATCGGCTCCTGAGTCTGCCGGCATCCTCCAGGGGGCGACTGCCACCCTGACAAGCCAGGACCGCCAGGGAGCGTCCATCGAATTTTCCGCAGGGTTGCCCGGACCGAGTGGCGAGGCCGCGTCTACGGCTGAGGGGGAACCGGTTTCCGCCTCCCCTGCCGAGGATGTCGTCAGGGCTGTCCCGGCCTACCAGCATAATCCTCCTCCCGAGTATCCGAAGATGGCCCGCAGGCGGGGGTATGAGGGCACGGTCGTCTTGGAGGCGCTGGTCACCAGGGAGGGAAAGGTTAAGGAGCTCAGGGTCCTCCGATCCAGTGGATACCCTGTCCTAGACCGGTCCGCCGAGGAATCCGTGAGGGAATGGGTGTTCGAGCCTGGAAGCGTCGGGGGCCGGAAGGTGGATATGTGGGTCAGGGTCCCGGTACGGTTCGAGCTGAGAATCGGCGACGGATAAGGGGCCACGCGGGTGCAGCAGGGCTTCCGTCGGCGGAAAAGAGGGCCCTTTCTCTCATGTCCCGACCACGAGCCCTCCATCGACCCGCAACACGGCGCCGGTGATGAAACAGGCTTCGTCGGAGGCCAGAAAGAGGTAGGCATTGGCAATGTCTCGGGGTTCACCCAGTCGCCCCAGCGGGGTCCGGGCCGTCATCCCCTGAATGAGCTTTTCCGGCATGGCGCTCAGGATCTCCGTGGCCGTAAACCCTGGTGCAACGGCATTGACCCGGATGTTGAACCGGCCCAGCTCACGGGCCCACACCTTGGTCATGCCGATGACGCCGGCCTTGGCGGCGACATAGTTGGTCTGGCCGAGATTGCCGTCCATCCCCACAATGGACGTAGCGTTGAGGATGACGCCGCTCCGTTGGCGGATCATATGAGGCGCCACGGCCTGGGTGCAATTGAAGACGCCCTTGAGGTTGACCGCCATCACGAGGTCAAAGTCAGCTTCGGTCATCTGATGGATCAGATCGCCCGCCCTCAATTTGACCAAAAGGCTGTCTCTCAATATGCCCGCATTGTTGATCAGAATGTCGATCTTTCCGTGAGCGGCCAGTACGTCGTCCACCCATCTCTGCACCGACTGCCTGTCTGTGACATCCACCTGGTGAAAGGTTATGTCTGAACCGAGTTCCTGAACCGCCGCATCGCCTGCTTTCGGGTTGATATCACATATCTCGACCCTGGCCCCTTCTTGGAGGAACCTTTCCGCCGCGGCCTTGCCGATACCCGCTGCCCCCCCTGTAATCAGGGCCGTCCTATTCTTCAGCCTCATTTGACTATCTCCTGCTGAACTCACCGGGATTCAACGGCAGGCCGCCACAAAGACCTCACACAGCCAGGTATCGCCGTTTAATCTCTTCGTTCGCCTCCAGCTCCCTGATGGTTCCCTCGTATTTGACGGCCCCGTTATCCACGATATAGGCCCTGTCTGCATGCCGCAGAGCGAACTTGGAGTTCTGTTCGGACAGGAGAATGGTCATCCCCTCCTGTTTGATGACCTCAATGCACTGGCCCAGGGATTTGACCACAATCGGCGCCAGCCCCTCGGAGGGTTCATCGAGGAGAAGGAAGCTGGGGTCGCCCATGAGGGTTCGCGATATGGTGAGCATCTGCTGCTCGCCCCCGCTCAAGGTTCCCCCCGGCCTGTGGGCGAACTTTTCCAGTACGGGGAACAGTCCGTAAATCCGCTCGATGGTCCATTTGGGCTTGCCTCCTCTGGAGGCCTTTCGACCCACGTCCAGATTTGCAAATACCGAGAGGTCGGGGAATATCTTTCGATCTTCCGGCACATAACCGATGCCTGAGCGGGCGATCCGATAGGCCGGCCACCTGGTGATGTCTTGCCCCCGATATCTGATCACGCCCGTCTTGGGCGGATTGATGCCCATAATGCTCAGCATGGTGGTGGTCTTGCCAGCCCCGTTTCTTCCCAGAACGACCACCGCTTCTCCTTGATTCACCCTCAGAGACACATCGAAAAGGATATGGCTTAGTCCATAAAATGCGTTGATCTTTTCTACCGCTAATTCCATGGTTAATCCTCTTCGCCCAGATAGGCCTCAACGACCTTCTCATTCTGTGAGATTTCCTCGGGGGTTCCTTCGGCAAGGAGGATGCCGTAGCACAATACCCTCACCTTCTGCGAAATCCGGAAGACAATATCCATGTCATGTTCAATGAAAACCATGGTCATGCCGGAATGTTCCCAGAGCTCCTGAATGAGGTCCACCGTATGCCATCGCTCTTCCGGGCTCATCCCGGCCGTGGGCTCGTCCAAAAGGAGAAGACTCGGCTCTAGGGAGAGCGCCAAGGCGATGTCGAGCCGCTTCTGGTTTCCATGGGCCAGTGTGCCGCTCTGTTTCTCCGCCATTTCCGCCATGCCGACCTTTTCCAGTACCTCATAGGCCTTTTCATAAACAGACGTCAGCTTACGGATTGGCGTGACCAGATTGAAGCTCCCCTTCTGATAGGCGATGATGGTCGCGACGATGTTTTCCAGCACAGAGAGTCTCGGAAAGATGTTGGTGACCTGGAAGGCCCTGGCTATGCCTAACCTCACGATGTCAAAAGGCTGCATCCCCGATATCTCTTTCCCCTGAAAATAGATCCCGCCGCTATTGGGAACGAGCTTTCCGGTGATCAGATTGAACAGGGTGGTCTTCCCGGCCCCATTCGGCCCGATGATCGAACTCAGCTCTCCCCGGGGAACGGAAAAACCGACATTGCTGATCACGGTGTTGCCGTTAAAGGACTTGGAAAGGCTTTCGATTTTCAGAACGGCATCTGTCATGGCATTACATTAGCAGGCAAAAGGTTACTCTGGCATCTTTCTGAATATTCTGTCATAAAGACCCACCAATCCCTCAGGCGCGAAAAGGACGACGCCCAGCAGAATCAGGCCCAGGAAGATGGCCCAGATCTCCACCAGGCTTTGATGGATCTGCTGAATGAATATATGGAGAAAAATCAGGACCGTGGAACCGATGGCAGGGCCTATGAAAGAATACATGCCTCCCACAAGGCAGGCAAAAATAGCATCCCCTGACTTGCTCCAGTGAAGAAACTCCGTCTGGGCAAACCGGTTCAACTCGGTAAACAGACCGCCGGCCAGGCCCGCAAAAAACCCCGCGATGATGAAATTGGCCAGTTGATGGCGTTTCACGTTGATCCCGATGAATCTGGCCCGCTCCGGATTTTCCCGGATGATTTTTATGGAAAGACCAAAGGAGGAATTGACGATGATCTTCATGATCCAGAGGCAGACCAGGAAAATCAGGAGGCACAGGATGTAGTAGTTGATGGGCCCCAGGAAAGCGGGTTTGGGTATCCCGTGAATGCCGTCATCGCCGCCGGTGAAGGTGTACCATTGGAATGCGAGCATATAGAGCAGTTGACCGAAGGTAAGGGTGAGAATGGCGAAATAGAGGCCGACCAGCCTAACGCAGAACCAGCCGATGACGGCCGCGGCAATTGCGGCAACACAGGGGGCGGCCAGCAGGGCAAGTCCCAGGGGGAACCCCGCCTTTTTCATGAGGAGGGCCACTGTGTAGGCGCCCACCCCAAAAAAGGCGGCATGTCCAAAGCTCACCATGCCGCCGAATCCGAGGATGAGGTTCAAACTCGTGGCGAAGAGCGCCATGATCACCATCTCCGTGGCGACCCAGATCCAGAATTCACCGGTTTTCCCCAGTTGATTCAGGACAAAAGGTAAGATAAGAAGCGAGATCAGGACGACTACGGTCAGGATCCGTTTCCTGGCCTCGGCTTTCGATGGAAGCATGGCAACATATCTATTTGAAGGGGTCATCGTTCCGGTTTTCCAAAGAGTCCCCATGGCCTGATGATCAGAATCAGGGCCATGACAATATAGGGAAACACAATGGCCAGGCGGCTCAAGGGGAGCTGGATGAAGGCGATTCCCACGCCGATAATCAGGGACCCTAAGAGGGCGCCGCCGATACTGCCAAGCCCCCCGATAACAACAACGGCAAAGCACTCGATAATCTTCTGCATGCCGATCCCCAGATCGATATTGGCCAGCGCGGACATGAATACCCCGCCGAGGCCTGCCAAAAAGCAGCCCAGCATGAAGGTCCCTGTCATGACCCTTGCCACATTAACGCCCAGCGCGCCCAGCATATCCGGGTGAGACACCGCGGCGCGGATGAGATTTCCGGCCCTGGTCCGGTGGAGCAGATACCACAATCCGAACGCAATCAGCGGTCCCATCACCAGGATGAAGATGTTGTAGGTCGGCAGGTACTGTCCGAAGAAATCAATGGACCCTCCCAGCATCTCGGGCCGCGAGACGTTTCGAATTTCGCCTCCCCAAACGACGCGGCACAGATCGTCAAGGATGAGAAGCACCGCATAGGTCAGGAGCAACTGAAGCAGGTGTTCTTTGCCGTATATGCGGCGAAACAGAGGGATCTCAAGCCCCAGGCCCAGCAAGGCGATTGCCGGCGGGATGAGGATCATCAACAGGAGAAAGGAAAAGAGAGAGTCCATGTTCAACAGGGTGCTCAGGGAAAAGGCCAGAAACGCCCCGATCATATAAAGGGACCCGTGGGCGAAATTGATGACCCTCAGGACCCCGAACACCAGAGACAGGCCAGATGCCACAATGAAGAGGACCATCCCTTCACTGAGGCCGTTGATAAGTACGAAAAACAGGAATCCGATGGTCATAAAAGCGTCCTGAGACTCGGCGGTCCGGCGTTTGGGGTGAATAAGCTGGGTCCGCTTCCCTGTCTCAGGAAACGAACCCGCATCTGCATTAATCCTTGGGCTGGAGTTTCTGGACTTCTTCCGCCGGCATCCACACATCGGCCGCAGGCACTTCCACCACCCTGTCCAATATCAGAAAGTCTTTGTATCTTGGATCCTTCTTGGTGTAGCCCACATAGATTCCTACGTCCGCCTGGTGATCGATATCCCGGATATAGCGGGAACCGCGCAACGAGGCCCACTGGAGCCCCGGAAGCACTTTCACCACGTCCTCGGACTTGGCGCTGTTGGCCTTCTTGATGGCAGTGGTCAGGGCGAGCATGCCGTCGTAGGCCATGCAGGCCCAGTCGGAGGGCCATTCTTTGTATTTGTCAAAATACTTTTTGACGAATGTGTTCATTTCATTGGTATCCACCGCATAGAAAGCGCACCTGGCATACCCCAACAGTCCTTCGGGCATATCCATGCCTGTGGCTCTCAGGAGATCCAGATCGTAAAGGGAGGTGATGGAGGCCTTCTTGAACAGCCCGTACGGTTTGGCCTGCTTGATAAAGCTGCTGAGGTTGCCTCCCCACAGATTGGTATAGATGACCTCCGGACTTTCGGCCATGAGGGCCGGGATATAGGGCGCAAAATTCGTCTCCCCCTGCTTCGGCCATACAGCCTTGAGGATCTCCACATCGGGTTTGAGCTTTTTGAGGTATTCTTGAAAGGATTCCCACTGGGTATGACCATACGCATAATCCGGGCCGATGAAGGAAACCCGTTTGTAGGGGGATTTGGCGATGAACATGGCGATGCCCCGGCCTTCAATGCCGGTGTTGGGGACCACCTGGAACATATACGGCTGGTAGTCCGTGGTGGTCAGCTTTTCGGTATTAGATGTGTGGAAGTAAACGATTTTATTGAATTCTTTGGCAACCTTGGTGACGGCCAGGGCGACGCCGCTGCTGGTGGGACCAATGAGGAATTCACATTTCTCGCTCAAGATGAGCTCCCTTGCCACTGTCGCGCCCACATCCGGTTTCAGCTTGGAGTCGCGTATAATCAGCTCGAGTTTTTGTCCGAGAACGCCGCCTGCCGCGTTGGTCTCTTCGAAAAAGAGATCCAAGGCCTTTTTCTGGGAATCATAGAAGGTCGCCCCCACGCCCGGCATGTCGGCCGTCCAGCCGACCCGAATGGCGTCAGCCCATGCTGAATGGTTGATACAAAGGATGCCCACGGCCAGAATCATTGCAAAAAGGCCGATCACCGCTTTTGGAAGACTCCTTTTCATCTCTGAACCTCCTTTTTTGAATGCCTTGTGGAACCAGCCTCGGTTGTTTGGTTCGACGCGCAGTATTTCAGCTGGTGTCTGGATCACCCCCTTCGTTATCCTCTCCTCAGTCCGTCTACGTGGGCCAATAAGGCTTTCGAATCTCCCTCTTGAGCGTTTTCCCTGCCGCATTCCTGGGAAAATCCGCCATGATGACCACTCCGGAGACGCGCTGAAATTTGGCCTCCACATGGTCATTGATCCAGGCAGACAGCTCCTCCTGGGCAACGGCCCCTGGCTCGTGGAGGGTCACGGCGGCCATGGGAGTCTCCCCCCACTTGTCGTGAGGAACGCCAAAAACCGCCGCCTCTCTGACGGCCGGATGTTGAACCACGATCTCTTCAATGTCTCTGGGGTAGACATTGACCCCCCCCGAGATGATCATGTCCTTTTTGCGGTCCACCAGATACAAAAAGCCGTCTTCATCCACGTACCCCAGATCGCCGGAATGAAGCCATCCGTCTACAAGGGCCTCTGCCGTCAGGTCCGGCCGCTTGTAATAGCCCGGCATCAGGATCGGCCCTTTGCCGCAGATCTCGCCCACCTCGCCGGGACATGCCTCTTCCCCTTTGTCGTTGATGATTCTCATCTCAAACAGGGGCGGCGGGACCCCCACGGAATCGGGTTTGGCCTCATAGTGGTATTTGTCAAGTACGGTGACAAAACCCTCGGTCAGCCCGTAAAGCTCGTAAAATCGGCCGGGAAGCAGCCTGTTGAGCGTGTCCTTGTGCTTTCTATGCAATGGCGCGCCCAACGACAGGATCATCTCTAACGATTGGAGACGATCCGGCGAGAAATCCGGCGAGTCGAGCAAGGCGACAATCTGTGAAGGCACCACCATCACATGGGTCACCTTTTCCCTTTCAATTGTTTTTAGGTAGCTCGCAGGCTCAAACTGGGGCAGGAGAATATAGGTGGCCCCACAGAAAAAGGTGGGCATCATGTCCACAAAGGCCCCGTTAAAAACAATGGCGCCGGCGTGCATGGTGATGCTCTCGGGCGTCATCCGATAGGCCACAGCAAACGAGGTCCCGTATGCCAGACGGATGGCGTGGGTGTGGACGATCCCCTTGGGCAGTCCGGTTGTGCCGCTGCTGTACATAATGTTAAAGGGATCTTCGCCGGTTACCACCATCCCTTCCGGTTCGTGGTCCCCGGCGCCCCCTTTCAATCCATGGTAGCCCCTGAAGCCCTCCATGTCCGCCCGATCAATCAGGATATAGCGATCATGGGCAATGGCGGGAAGTTCCGGCTTGATGTCGTTGACGACCTCGGCAAACGCAGATGTGGTAATAACAGCGGCGGTATTTGCGTCTCTCAGAAGCGTTGCCATGGCCTTGCCCCGGAGGAGGGTGCTGAAGGGAACCACCACCGCGCCGATCTTGGCCGCGGCCCAGTAGGTTTCAAGAAGTTCAAGGCAGTTCGGCAGAATGGTCGCCACCTTGTCGCCTTTGCGGACGCCCAACGCCAGGAGGGCATTGGCCAGTCGATTAATTTCTCGGTTGAATTCTGAATACGTCAGGCGTTGATCTTGAAAGACGACCGCGAGATGACGGGGACGATAGCGGGCGTGTCTGGAGAAGACCGTGCCGATATTCATGGAAGCCTCCTCATGGGATGGACGGCGTCAGACGTTCCGGGCCATCTGATCTTCAGGGCCTTGCGACGGTCAGACAGGTCAGACAGCAGGTAAAGTGATCAAGCCCCAATGCGATTATCGTGCCAAAGCATTCAATGGGTGCTTTTTGAACGGTCCTTCCCTGACTTTTGGAGGCCACGCTGCCATTTTTGACAGCGTTTCAGTGAATTGGGCTTATAGAGCAGATTCCTCTTGATTAAAAGAATTTGGGGATGTAAATAGGACCAAAACTGTCGCACATTTGAGACATGTCGCCATGTAGAGACGGAGACGTTCCATGAGCTGTCGCCAGGACCCTGTGCCATCACCCCCCCTGCTGCAACAGAGACCTGAGTTGTTCAGAGAATTGATGGACAATATGCAGGTAGGTGTGATCGTCGCAGACGAAAACGGCTATATTGTCTACATTAACGATACCTACGCCAGGTTCCTGGATATCGTTCCTGAGGCGTACATCGGGAGGCATGCCACCGAACTTGGCGTCAACAGCCGGCTCCATATTGTGGCACGCACGGGACGTGCAGAAATCAACTTCCCCCACCGGTTGAAAAACAAGGCTTTTCTGGTGCATCGCGTACCGATCAAAGAGGGCGGCCGGGTGATCGCTGTCTTGGGTCTCGTCCTTTTTGACAGTGCCAGCACTGCCAGCAGGCTCGCCGAAAAGGTTTCCTGTCTGGAGTCGAAGCTGACCCTTTATGAAAATGAGCTGATGTCTCTTCGGTCAACGCGGTACACCATGGACAGCATCGTGGGGGTCAGCCAGGGCATGATGCAACTGAAACAGCAGGCCGCCAAGGCGGCCATGACCCATCTGCCGGTGATCATCACAGGGGAGTCCGGGACCGGTAAGGAGCTGTTTGCCCAGGCGATTCATCATGCCAGCTCCCGTAGACCTTTCCCCTTCGTGAGGATCAACTGCTCGGCGATCCCCAGAGACCTGATCGAGTCGGAGTTGTTTGGTTACGACAAAGGGGCATTTACAGGCGCCGCACCCGGAGGCAAGCCGGGAAAATTTGAGCTGGCCCGACACGGCTCGGTATTCCTTGACGAGATTGGCGATCTTCCGCTCGAGATGCAGCCGAAGCTCCTGCGCGTGCTGGAGGAAAAGGAGTTCGAACGGCTTGGCGGCACCGCTTTGATCCGGGCGGAATTCCGTCTCCTTGCCGCGACCAATCAGGACCTGAGCGAGATGCTGAACAGCGGACGGTTTCGAAAAGACCTCTTTTATCGATTGAATGTGATTCCGTTAAACATCCCGCCGCTCAGGGAAAGGAGGGAGGATATTGTTCCCCTGGCCCGGCATCTCTTGAAAAGGATTACCCAGGATCTGGGCCTGTCAACCATCTCCATGGATGCAAAGGCGGAAGATCTCCTGACGAGATACGGATGGCCGGGAAATGTACGGGAGCTTTCGAACATACTGGAGAGGGTGGTTTCTTATCTGGAGCGCGACACCATTTACCCATGCGACCTCCCTTTCCATCTCTATTCAAGAAACGATGGCCTGTCCGGCGGCGAACGGGGCATTCTCAAGACCGCGCAGGGATTAGCTGAAAAAGAGGCCATTCTCTACGCCCTTGAATCCACGGGTTACAACAAGGCCCGGGCCGCAAACCTGCTCAACATCCATCGGTCTGTGCTATACAAAAAAATGAAGAAACATGCCCTGCCGCTCCGGCCGGGATAGCCCCTGGCAGTCTTTGTGCTTCTGATTTGTCGGATGAAGGTGAATCATGCTCCATGTGGCCCATACCATTGCGCCGATCTTCATGGTGATCCTCCTGGGATGGTTCCTGAGCTGGCGCCGCTTCATCCCCTCGGGTCTGATCGGACCCCTGAACCGTCTGGTTTATTATCTGGCCATTCCTGCCATGATCTTCAGGGAGGTGGCACGGTCTTTATTCGCGGTCTATTTTGATCCTTTGCTCCTGGGTGCCACCTTGCTCCCCCTCCTCGTTGTATTCGGAATGGCCCTGCTCGGGGGCCGGGCATGGGCGCTGAGCCAGGGCGAGAGGGGCACTTTCATCCAGTCTTCCCTCCACGGCAATCTGGGATACATCGGGCTTGCCGTGTGCTATTACCTTCTGGGTGAAAAAGGGTTTACCAGCGCCAGCATCCTGGCCGGCTTTGTGATGCTGTTTCAGAATCTCTTGTCCGTGATCGGCTACCAGTTGGTGTCGGCAAGTGCGGGGGGCGGGCCACGGCTCTGGTTTCTTATCAGGAAGATCGTGGGAAATCCGGTCATCGGGTCGGCCCTTTCGGGCATGGCCTTTTCGCTTTTCGAAGTCCCGATCCCCGAGGTGATCGACAGGTCGCTCACCATCATCAGCGGCATGGCCTTGCCGTCGGCCCTCCTGGTGATCGGGGCCTCCCTCTCTTTCGGCCTCATGAGAAGCCGCATGAAGCTGTTTCTTTCGGCAGGTCTGTTGAAACTGCTGGTGCTCCCGGCCGTGGGGGGCTTGACCTATCGCCTTTTGGAGATCCCGTCGGACCGGTTTCTCCCCGGTCTGATCTTGCTCGCCGCCCCCACTGCCACCATCACCTTTGTGATGGCGGGGGAGATGAACGGCTCCACCGATCTGGCCACCGCCGCCATATCCATGAGCACCCTCCTTTCTGCCTTGACATTCATTTTGTGGCTGTGGCAATTTGGTGGCTAAAGAGTCGCGTGCCTAATGCAGATACCCTCAACCGACATATCTCACAGAAAGCCAAAAAGCCGCAAAGGGGCGGGGAAGATATCGTTGCCTTTTGTGACAGAAAGGCAGACACTACATGGTAAACTCCCAACTTCAAAGGTTAGGCACTTCGCACTTGGATTTTAGGCTCCCGGACTATCACATTCATACCGCCCTTTGCCGGCATGCAGAGGGAGAGGTCATCGATTACAGGTCGGCGGCCGCGACCAAAGGGTTGCCGGAGATCTGTTTTACGGATCACGCCCCGAATCCGGACGGATATGATCCGGCCCATCGAATGCGCCTGGACCAGTTTCCCTTTTACAGGGAGGCCGTTTCCGACATCCAAAGTGATGGGGACCCCAGGGTGTTGTTGGGGATCGAAGCGGACTACTATGAGGGGTGCGAGAAGTTCCTGAACCCATGGCTTGAGGCCCAGGGATTTGATTTTGTCCTCGGGTCGGTTCATTTTATCGATGGCTGGGGATTCGATAATCCCGAAGAGCGACACATCTGGGATTCGGTTGATATCGTAGACACCTGGAGAAAATATTTTAGAACTATGATGAGGCTTGTCGACACCCGTCTCTTTGATGCCGTGGGTCATATGGACATCCCCAAGAAATTCGGACACCGCCCCCCGGACAAAGACCTGAGGGAGATGGTTCAACCCGTTCTGGATCGGATCGCCGAGACGGGAATGGGGATGGAATTGAATACGTCGGGACTCCGCAAACCCGTAGGCGAGATCTATCCATCGGCCGTAATTGTCTCCCTGGCACGGGAAAGAGATATCCCCGTCTGTTTTGGTTCCGATGCCCACTCTCCTGAGGAGGTCGGAGCGCATCTCGATCTGGCCCTGAAACTAGCCCGGGAATCAGGATATACGGATTATTTCAGGATCCGACAGCGAAAAATGGAACGGCTTCCCTTT
>Ga0172375_10010765_pt1 | contig 11788 bp, 10 predicted proteins | sample LakKiv1m_FD_114537 | JGI IMG/M metagenome (GOLD analysis project Ga0172375, IMG submission 114537) | Freshwater microbial communities from Kabuno Bay, South-Kivu, Congo - kab_092012_11.1m | ecosystem: Environmental > Aquatic > Freshwater > Lake | place: Democratic Republic of the Congo... | reverse complement strand
GACCATTCTACACACCCCCTTTTTATGATCTAAATATACAGAAAGAAGTATTCTTTCTGCCTATTTAAACCTTGCGCAAATGAGCTCCAAAATCAGAGAAAAGTTTAAATATACCTTGGTATACCAAAGTAAACGGTGAACCAAATGACTGAAACTACGCTTAAGATTCATGAAGATACTAAAACAGATTTAGATACTTTTAGAGAGTATAAGAATGAAAGTTATGATGAAGTCATCAAAAAAATGATCTTCATTGTTAAAAATTGTAAACATCATCCTGAATTGAGCAAGGAAACCATTGAATCCATTGAGAAAGCAAGAGAAAGAATAAGAAAAGGTAAATTCCTAACCGAAGAAGAGGCTAGCAAAAGATTGGGGTTTTAGATGTTTAAACTTATCTTTGATGAAGAAGCCATTGATTTCTTGAATACTTTGCCTAAAGAGATGAGGGGAAGAATTTTCAATAAACTATCTTCTACAAAAGAAAATCCTTTTCACTTCTTGAAATAACTCATTAACTCTTTCCCAATTTATCACTTTGAAAAAGCTTTCAACATACTCCGCTCTTCTGTTCTGATATTTTAGATAATAAGCATGTTCCCATACGTCGATACAAAGCAGAGGAATTTTTCCTAGACTCAAAGGACTGTCCTGATTAGCGGTAGTGATTATTTCTAACTTCTTCTTCTTGGGATCATACACTAGCCAAGCCCAACCGCTGCCAAAATGGCCGACTGCCGCTATAGTAAAAGCTTCTTTAAACCCTTCTAGGCTTCCAAACTCCTTGATCACTGCTGCAGCGATCTCTCCTCGAAAAGGAACATTTTTTTTGAGGACGGTCCAGAAAAATTTATGGTTAGCATACCCCCCTCCACTATTGATTACGACAGTCTTAATTGAAGTGGGAATTTTCTTGGGCTGGGACAGGATCTCTTCTACTTTACTCTCTTTAAGTTGAGGATAATTGTCGATGGCTGCAGTGAACTTATCCCAATAAGCTTGATAATGCTTATCATGGTGTATCTTCATGGTTTGCTCATCGATGTAGGGTTCTAGAGCGTTATAAGAATACGGCAAGGGTTCTAAAGTAGACATTATTATCACCACATCTTATTCTTTGCTTTTCTTCTATTTATACCTATTGCTTGCCTAATATCCGTTTCTCTGTGTTTCTGCTCGTTGCACTTATGGCAATAGTTATATCTTTGTTCCGTTTCCGGACTATCCAACTGTTCTTGACACAGTTCACATACATTTCTTATCATGTTTAACACCTCCAAAATAAAGTTAACTATAGTTAAGAAATATTTAAACCTTGAGAAGGAGTGCTCTTTTTAAGAATATTTTTGCTTAACTTATCTACTAAGTCTTACTAGGCAAAACACATATAAACCTAAAACCTATTCTCTAACCTATGTTTAAGAAAAGTGGTGAGGTGTCCAATACTAAAGGTTTCTTTGCTAATCATCGTATGGCTATTGCTACTTGCACCTTGATGGGAACTATCATCGGAGCAGGAGTATTAGGAATACCTTATGTAGTCGCTAAATCGGGATTCTTACTGGGTTTGGTCTGGACCCTGGGCTTAGGTCTAGCTTTTCTGTTGCTTAATCTTTTTGTGGGAGAAGTGGTGCTAAGAACTAAATCTGCACATCAGTTAGCCGGCTACGCCGAGAAATATTTAGGAAAATGGGGAAAGCTAGCGATGGGTTTTGCCGTCATCTTTGGAACTTATGGAGCACTGATTGCTTATCTGATTGGAGAAGGAGCGACCCTTCACGCCCTTTTGGGGATAGGCACACCGTTACTTTTCTCTTTGCTGTTTTTCTCAGTAGGCTTCCTTATTGTCTATTTTGGGATAAAAGCGACGGGAAAAGCAGAACTGATCTTGGTTTCTTTACTTCTGTTGGTAGTAATTCTTCTGGGAGTATTTTCTCTGAATCGTATCCATTCTGAGTATTATACTTTTGCCAATTGGTCTTTTGCTTTCCTGCCTTACGGAGTGATACTGTTTGCTTACATGGGTTTTGCAGCAATTCCGGAAATGTCCGAAGAGTTCGGCAAAGATAAGAAGCAAATGAAAAAGGCTATTTTAATCGGCTCAATTATTCCCATACTTATCTATTCATTATTTATGATTGTGGTAGTGGGCTTGGTGGGAGTAGAAAATTTTAATCTGCTTCAGCCTAATGAACGAGTTGCGACAATAGCTTTAAGTCTTTATTCTAATCCCATTTTAGGAACTTTAGCTAACTGTCTGGCAATCTTAACCATGTTCACTTCTTTCCTAGCTTTGAGCATGGCTTTGCTGCAGATATATGAGTTTGATTATCACTTTAAGCATCGCTGGGCCTTACTGTTAACTTTTCTTATTCCGCTAGTAGTAGTGGCTCTGAACATCACCAGTTTTATTACCCTGTTAGGGATAGTGGGAGCTCTTACCGGAGGAGTGAACGGGATTGTGTGTGTGTTGATGTATTGGCGGGCCAAAAAGAAGGGAGACCGAAAACCCGAATACTTTCTGTCTAAACATATTTTCTTAGGGTGGTTATTGATGGTGATGTTCGCTTTGGGTCTTGTTTACGAAGTATATCACCTATTCTAATCTTTCTGAAAACATCTCTTCGATCTAGCTGTTACAAAAGATTTATAAATAAATGCCCACTCTAGAGTAGTATTTGGTATAGATGTTCTAAGGTATTACAAAAATTCCTGTTTAAGGAGGTTAATTAAAAATGGCTATACAAAATATTTTAGGAAGATTACTTCTCGGTGCTACTTTGACTTATAGTGGATTTGCTTTGGCTCAAGAAGCTGATCCAGAAGTGTTAAATGAACCTGAAGTAGTTCAAGAAGAAACTGTACAAACTACAGGAACTCCAGATGTTTCTTTAGATGAAGTTTTAGGAGAGGGTGTTTCAGAACCTTCTGTTAAATTGGAAGTATCTCCTGAAGTTGGAGCGAAGCCTGCTTACAAGCCCGCACAGAAAGCATCCGTGATTAAATCCTATATCCGACAAGTAGAAATTCCTACAGTTTCTGATTTAATTGATCCTAATGTTCGTATTACTCCGGAAGGGCCCGTATCTGTAGCTAATGCTCGAGAGATGACCCCAGAAGAGTTTGGAGCTTTGTTCGGTCCCAATCCTGATGGTGCTAAAGCCAAAGCCGTTTTAACTGTGGGAACTAATCCTATTCTAACCGAGCAAGAGTTGGGTGAAATTGTTGCTGGTGTAAAAAGTGCTGGCCAGACCATTAAGCCTACTTATCACCTTGGAACGGTGGGTATGGAAATTTGTCTTCCTGGACAGAAAAAATGTTCTCCATGTATTCCCGGAGCTAAGTATGAATTGCCGACAGCAGGGGATGATAATATAATCACTTTCGTCTGTCCAGACCAAAAGGCAGCGAAGAAAGGCGTTCCTGCTTGTAATACCCTATATGATAATCATGGATTCTGTTTAGATGATACTTTAGCTGGTGCTTTTGGTTTAAGCGAAAAAACCACCAACGGTTCATGTGCAGGTAAAAACACCGCTTGTTACAACGCTTCTACCGCAAAGAAATTCGCTACTGACGAAGATTTAGTTAAAGTTGTGGCACAAATGAGCGAATTAATTAAAGTAGTAGGAGTCCAGAACGGAAGAGTAGAAAGTCAAGGAAAGGATATCGCTAAATTGGAAGCTGACCAGGATGTGTTGAAAGGCCGAGTGGAAAGCCAGGGTGGAGATATCATCGCTTTAAAAGAAGCTAAAACCGGACCTGTTTTTTCATGGGGATTTTATCTTGGTTACGTTTTTAATGGTGCAAATGGTGGAGAACTAGGTTTCTTGATTGGTGCTCCCCTGGTTGGAGACAATGGTTTTCTGGCATTGGATGTTCGTGGCTATTTATTAAATAACAAGAGCACTAATAATTACAATGTAGTGTTGCCAACAGCTACTCAAAACACTGTTGATAAAGAAGAAGTACGTCGTTATATGGACCTGGCCGTTAGATTTGGGTGGAACTTCTTAGGAGATCATCTTAACCCTTACGTCGGTGCAGGATTGGGCTGGCAGAAATATAGTACTGCTCGAACCATCAACTTACTAGGAGACACAAGAAAAATGCAGCGTGCTGAAGATCAATTTATGGGTATCGGATTCTTCGGTGCTGATGGTAAAATCGCTGGTCCGTTAAATTGGTACTTCAGATTGGAAGGAGACACTAATAAGAAAGGATCCGTATCTGGCGGGTTAGAAGTAAGGTTCTAATCATCTTCCATAAACAGGTAATAAAAAAATGAAAGCCAAAACTCTTTTTGGATTATTCATCTTGTTTACATTAGTGTTATCCCTTGTTCCTGTAGCTAGCGCTACCACTTTAGGAGTAATTTCTAACTGGGTAGTTAACGGCCAAAGTGTAAGTGGGAAAACTCTAACTGTAAATGTGGGAGACAAAGTAAACTTTATCACTTACGTAGCTCCTTCTGACAACTGGGTTGATTATAACTTGGATGTTATTTTACAAAATGGAGCTAAACAAAAGATTAAAGATATGTGGAATATCGCTGGAATGTTCGGCTCATTGAATACAGGAATCTTAAGTTATACTCCTACTGCTGCCGGCACTTACTATATATTATCTAACGCTTACGATAACGTTAACAGTCAGGGAGCAGACACTTTAACATTAATTGTGAATAATCTTCAGATTTGTGTACCTGGGACAACTGAAACTTTAAGCACTTGTTGGGACGGTTCTGTAGAATCTTCTCGTACTTGTAATCCTGATGGTATGGCCTGGACCACTAATCCTGCCCTAGATTGTCCTGTAGTTCCAAAGAACAATGCTCCTCGCTTTGAATTAAGTCCTAAAGCTGACGATTCTGTTTATATCCCTCCTTTCTTATTTTTCCCACAATATTATCGTACTGAAGGAGAAGCATTCAGTATAACTGCTATTGGTAAGGATACTGATGTTAATGATAAATTAACTTTTAGTATTAGTACTGCTACTGGTAATGCAGATAAGTTCCCCTCTTGGATTAATTTTAAAGATAATGGAGACGGAACAGCTACTCTTTCTGGCGTGGCTCCTGAAGCTAAAGAATATATCTTAAGTTTGAAAGTGAGCGATGGAAAAGATAGCTTTTTTACCCCCATAATTTTCACCATTGATTCTGGTGTACCTCAAAACAATAATCCGGTAATGAATGTTTTGAACGATCAAACCGCTAAAGAAGGAATTGCGTCCACATTTTCTGTCTCTGCTAGTGATGTCGACGGAGATGCTTTGACTTATGAAATGCAGACGGTAGGATGGCACAACCTGCCCGAAGTGGTTAAGTTTGATAAACAAACCGGACAGGTTACTATTGATGCTAGTTATGATTTTGTGGCACATCCCGCTTTGTCTAAGACTGTAGCACTTAAGTTTAGGGCTTACGATGGAATAAACTATTCCGAGTGGAAACAGATATCTTTGACTGTGGAAGATGTTAATCGCGCTCCTTTAATCTATAAATACACTATTCCTGATACTTTGGAAGTGGGAGAGAATTTCGACCACTTTAATGTTCAAGCGGTTGATGCTGATGGTGACGGATTAAGATACGCTTGGGATATGGGAGATGGTACTCAGTTATTAGGTCAGACTGCTAGTCACACTTATACTGCTGTAGGAACATATCACCTACAAGCGAAGGTCAGCGATGGTTATGGTGGACATGGTTATGTGAATAAAGATGTAATTGTAACCGCTCCTGTAGTCGTCCCACCTACTCTTGAACCGATTGAGGCTAAGAATGTTAGAGAAGATCAAACTTTAAGTTTTACAGTTAAGGCCGAAGAGCAAGAACGAACTTTAACTTATGAAGCCAGAGAAAAATGTACGCAGTGGACTTGCAAGATTATCGAAGTCGTATTTGGATTTATCGGAAAGAACACCTTAAGCAATGGTGCTTCTTTTGATAAACAAAGCGGAGAGTTCAGATTCTCTCCCGATTATGACTTTGTGCAACATCCAGATAAGAATACTGAAGTAGTCATGCAGTTCAGAGTTTATGACGGTCAAGCCTATTCCGAATGGATGTCTGTGCCGATTAAAGTAATTGATACTAATCGGGATCCTTTAATTGATCGCTGGCAGATCTTAGGAACATTAACTACTGGAAGTAAACTTGACTTCAACGCTTTAGCTTCTGATGCTGATGGTGATAAGTTAACTTATAACTGGAATTTCGGAGATGGAACTACTGCTAGTGGCGCCAATGCTAATCATGTTTACGTTACTTTAGGTACTTATACTGTTACCCTAACTGTAACTGATAATTACGGTGGAAAAGTTACTGCTAGCAAGACTATTACTATTAATAATATCGGAGAAGTGCTAGGCTGTATGGATGCTACTGCTAATAATTATAATCCTTTAGCCACTAAAGACGATGGCAGTTGTACTTATGATGTGCAGATTTGTGTACCAGGAACCACTGAAATTTTGACCACTTGCTGGGACGGTTCTGTAGAATCTTCTCGTACTTGTAATGTTGATGGCTTAAGTTGGACTACTACTACAAACACTTGTCCTGTCCAAGACATACTTGGCTGTACTGATACTACTGCTAATAATTATAATCCTTTAGCCACTAAAGATGATGGCAGTTGTACTTATACTACTCAAATCTGCGTTCCTGGAAGTATGGAAAGTTTGACTTTCTGTAATGATGGTTCTGCCCAAGACTGGCGTATTTGTGCTGCTGACGGTTTTAGTTGGATTAACCACACTGAGATTTGTCCTGTTCCAGACGTACTTGGCTGTATGGATACTACTGCTAACAATTACAATCCTTTAGCCACTAAAGATGATGGCAGTTGTACTTATACTACTCAAGTATGTGTACCAGGAAACATGGAAAGTTTGACTTTCTGTGATGACGGTTCGGCTAAAGAGTGGCGTCAGTGTAATGCTGATGGATTAGGTTGGACTTTACATACAGAGATTTGTCCGGTTCCATCTATCTTGGGCTGTACTGATGCTACTGCTAATAATTACAATCCTGTCGCTACCCAAGATGATGGTAGTTGTACTTATACTCCTGGTGATATCTTAGGTTGTACTGATTCCTTAGCTTGGAATTATAATCCTTTTGCTACAGAAGATGATGGCAGTTGTATGTATGTTACTGGTTGTACTGACGCTACTGCTACTAATTACAATCCAAACGCAGTGAAGGACGATGGCAGCTGTACTTACGTTACGCAGATCTGTGTGCCGGGCACGACCGAAATCTTGACCACTTGCTGGGACGGTTCGATAGAAGAGTATCGTACTTGTAATGCTGACGGTTTAGCTTGGACTACTCAAACAAATGTTTGTCCGATCCAACCGGTGTTAGGTTGTATTGATATTAAGGCTAAGAATTACAACGCTGCGGCCACTCAAGACGATGGTAGCTGTACTTACTATGTTTTGGGATGTGTGGATCAAGACGCTGTAAATTACGACGCGAGAGCAGAAAAGGATGACGGAAGTTGTGTTTATCCTCGAGTGGGATTACAATTCCTGAAGATCCAACCCACTTCCGAAGTAGTGGTTCCGGGAGAAGCAGTTTCCTTTGATTTGAAAGTGCAGAATAATGGAAATATCGATCTGAAGAACTTAAAAGTGAATGTTTTCAGTTACGACTTAGGGTTCAAGAACACCGCAGGAAACTTTAACTTAGGAGCAGGAAAGAGTAAAAGTATAAAGTTATACTCGGATATTCCTGAAGATGCTCAACCGGGAGAGTACATACTAGAGTTTACTTTCGGCAACGATCAGTACCACAACGTGGCCTACCGTCAGGTGATAGTGGAGTAAAAACCTATAGGTTCGGATATCTACACCAAAAAATATAAGTGTAGCTACTCTTGAATACTAAAACACAGAAAGGTTTAAATATAAAACAAGGTTAAAAGGATTAACTTAAAATTTGGAGGAAGAATAAAATGAGAAAATTGTTAAGTGTTTTGTTTGTTGTGTTCAGTTTACTAGCGGTTTCTCTGGTTAGCGCTTTAGATAGCACTAATTTTAACTGGGGAACCATTAAGGTAAACGGTGATGTTGTAGATGAAGCTTCTACTCTTGCTGTAGAAGAAGGAGATGCTTTGAATGTGCGCATTGGATTAATTGCTGAGCAGTTATCCGGAGCTAGCGACATTGAAGTTGAAGCTGAGATCAGTGGATATGAATATGATGATTACGAGAGTTTAAGAGACTCTACTCATGTATTTGACTTGTCCGCTGACACTACCAAGTATGTTAACTTGGAAGTTGCTTTGCCTAACAAGTTAGATAAAGAAGTTTACTGGCTAAGATTAAGAGTTTTAGATCAGAATACTCCTGCTTTAGAGAAGACCATTAAGTTAGCTGTTGAGCCTGCCAGACACGGCATTGAAGTTGCTGATGTGGCCTTTTCCCCTAGCACCTCTGTAAAAGCAGGAAGATCATTATTGGCTACCGTATTATTACAGAACTATGGCGATAAAACTGAGAATGACGTTAAGGTTACCGTAGCTGTTCCTGAATTAGGAATTTCTGCTAGCGAATATGTTGACTTAGTCCAGACCGATAATCACAATGTTGATTATGAAGATGTTCCTGAGATGTTCTTGCCTATCCCTGCTAATGCAAAGGAAGGAGAGTATGACGTTAAAGTAACTGTTAAGTACGACGAGTACGAGATGGTTACCAAGACTTTCAAGATTAGCGTTTTAGCTAACGAAGCTTTCCAGACCTCTGATAAGCTAGTATTGGCTGTTGGACCGGAAGCTCAGACTATTACTGCTGGAACTAGCGCTACTTACGCTATCGCTCTAACCAACGCCGGTAGTGCTTCTAAGGCTTACCTATTAGAAGGAACTGCAGGTAGTGATTGGGCTACTTTAAGTTTAAGTGAAAGTCTAGTAGTTTTGGCTCCTGGCCAGAATAAGGTCGTTTACGTTGAAGCTAAAGTTGCTCCTAACGCCGTTGCTGGAGACCACATTGCTTCTGTAGCAGTGAAGTCCGGTAGTGACGTTTTAGAGACTGTTGCTTTCAAAGCTAACGTTGTTGCTGGAACTCCCGCTGTTGCTGACAACGATTACAACTTAAGAAACGGATTAGAGATTGCTTTAATCATCTTAGTTGTGGTCTTAGTTATTGTTGGCTTAATCGTAGGATTCAGCAGACTTAAGAAAGACGACGAAGAAGGAAAGAATTACTACTAAGTAATTCACTTCCTCCAAATTTTTATTTTTTTTATTTTTTGGGGTTTATTTTCTTGTTTGATAAGTTTTTTATAGTGTTGTTTTAACTTCTTTCTTATGAACATTACTATCATTGGTGCCGGTCCCATTGGCTGTTACTGTGGTTATCTCTTAGCTAAAGCTGGAAAAGAAGTTGATATCTATGAAGAGCATGCTAAGATCGGCGAGCCGATTCAATGTACCGGATTATTAACTTCTGATTTTGATGAGTTTAATCTGCCTAAAGAGTCCTTCTTAGTCAACACTTTTAGGCAGATAGAAGTTAATTCTCCTAATCATACTTGTTCCATCAAACAAAAAGAATATTTAGTGGATAGAACCAAATTTGATAATTTCTTTGCAGAACTGGCTAAGAAGGCAGGAGCAAGAATCCATCTACTACATTCCTTTGTTAGAAAAGAAGGAAAGGCTCTGGTGATCAAGAATCTCAAGGATAAAACAGAACAACTTCTTGAATCAGAAATAGTTGTTGCGGCTGATGGTCCACTTTCAAAAACAGCTAAAGCTTATGAGCTTTATTGTGGAGAGAGAATTAATTATCAGGGAATCCAAGCTTTAGTAGAAGGAAGATTTAATCCTTCTACTTATCAAACTTTCTTTGGCCATAAAGTATGTCCAGATTTATTTGCTTGGATCGTGCCCGAGTCGAATACTAAAGCGAGAGTGGGACTAGCTTCTACCTCTAAAGATGCTCGGAAGATGTTTGAAACTTTTATGCAAGACTATAATTTTGAGGTTATAGAAATGCAAGCAGGAATGATTCCTTTATATTGCCCTGAGCAGAAGTTAGTAAGAGATAATTGTTATCTCTTAGGCGATGCTTCGACTTTTGTCAAGGCTACTACTTTAGGTGGCTTGATTCCCGGATTGAAGCAAGCAGAGGTTCTAGCAGATTGCTTGAACCATAATAAGGATTACGAGAAAGAAGTTAAATCCTTACGTAAAAGGATGAATTTACACTTGCATCTTCGCAAGATCATGAATAAATTCTCAGATCAGGATTGGGATCGCTTGATAGAAATACTTTCTTCTCCTCGGATGCAGAAGTTGTTGGAAAAGCACACTCGAGAGAATCCACTGCCTTTGGTTTTGAAGTCTTTGTTTTTAGAACCGAGATTATGGCGGTTCGGGAAGTTTTTGATTTAAGATTATCTGATTAAAAAGCATTCTACCACTTCTAAATATTCTCTATTCAATCCACCCAATCTAAAGAGAATAACCTCTTTTATGCCGGCTTGCTTGGCAAGAGTAAGATCTTTCTCTAGTTGTTCGGTAGAAAGCAAAGGTTCATTGCCTTTTATTCCTTTAGAGATGGTGCCCAGAGCGATAAGATAACGATCTCCGAACTCTGCTTTACCTCTTTGCATTTCTCTGACAATAAACTCTCTGTTAAAATGGTGCAGGGAATGATAAAGCATCTTGATCACCCTTACTTTAGGATTAGAATAGTGTAAACCCATAAATTGCATAATCCTTTCTTTCCACTTCCCTTCAGGATAATATTCTGCAAGATAGATTTGTCCGGGGTAATTGTTGATGAAATTACGGATACTTCTTTTATTTCGCCAGAAGTTTAGCTTTTGAGTTAGATAAAGCCAAGGATTCTTAGTGGTAGGCAGTTCTAAGTCTAGCATTATCGGGACTTTCTTTCCTTTCAGTTCTGAAAAGATTCTTTGTAGAGCACTTCTTTTACTCCAAGGAGAGATCCAATACCCTTCTTTCTTCTCCAGAATGGGCCAATAAATACACTCGACCTTTAGGTTCTTAGAAAGATTTTGGAATTCTTTCATACTTTTGGCAGCTAAATAGAGTTTAGTCTTTCCTTTAACTAAACTTAGTTTGTGGAGGTTATCTTTGTTCGGAAATTCCTCAAAATAGGAAATTTGCATAAAAGAAGTATTTTTTAACGGTTAATATAACTTTGCAAAAAGAAAAAAAAATAAAAAACTTAGTCTTTAGCTAAGTTAATTACGGCTTTAATACCTACGATAATCACACTAGGCAGGATGAAGGCTAAGATAGCATTTAATACGCTAACTAGATATTTTCCTACCATTTGCAGTTGTCCTAAGTTGTTTCCGCCTAGGCTAACCACGACGACCATGGCCGTAACGAACAAGATGTAATCTCTTGTTTCTGCAGGGGTAATATTGAAGAACCCCACGATTATACCCATCAAGATTAACAAACTTGTTAAGATGGGGGTAACAGTTCCAGGTAAGACACTAGAGATCAAACCTAGAATTAGAGCAACTACAATTCCTATAGTGAAGGAATAGGCAATCACTCTGTTGGTAATGTTTTTAGTCATTCCCATTTAAATTCCACCTCCTTGGTTTAAATGTGGTTAAAGAAAAGAAGAAAAGATTTAAAAAGGTTTCTTTAGTATTTGTTATTTGTATAATTCGGTAATTAGTTCTCACTTCTGCAGAATATAAATCATTTATAAGATTTAAAAACAAAACCCCAGCCATAAACCTTACTGTGAGTGTGAACAGATTTCCACATTATCGTGGTGT
>Ga0172375_10010764_pt1 | contig 11789 bp, 11 predicted proteins | sample LakKiv1m_FD_114537 | JGI IMG/M metagenome (GOLD analysis project Ga0172375, IMG submission 114537) | Freshwater microbial communities from Kabuno Bay, South-Kivu, Congo - kab_092012_11.1m | ecosystem: Environmental > Aquatic > Freshwater > Lake | place: Democratic Republic of the Congo... | reverse complement strand
TCCTGCCCGAAAAAACTCGCGGTCAATAATCCCCAGATAATCGCGCAGGAACTCAAAATATAAAAAAGTATGAATATGGATTTTTCCTTTAATCTGGCGCCGAACTTTTTTTGCGCCCAGTACGTCAAAGTAAGGTAAATCACGCCGTAGCCGGCATCTCCGATAAGCATCCCGAAAAATACCGAGAAAAAAAGCAGAAACCATAAACTGATATCCAGTTCGCGGTATCCGGGAACAATCTCCAGCACCTTAAAAAGCGGCTGGATGACGGAAACCCAGCGCGGATTACGGATTAAAGTAGGCACATTGTCTTCTTCCGACGGCTCCGCAGTCAACACCGCCCATTTCTCTTCCTTTGCCCGACGCAGTAAAATGCCTTCCGCATCGTAGGGCAGGTATCCTTTAAGGCAGGCCAACCCGCCATATTCACCCATACCTTTAAGCGCCTGCCAAAACTCCAATTCATTTTCTATCCCCCGTATTAAGCGGTAAAAATTGGGCAGATAATCCACATGTTTATGCAAATCTTTCTCTAATGAGGCGATGAGCTTGGCGTCTTCACTAACTCTAAGATGCATCTGGGTAAGCGACATCTTCGGCGGCTCAAGCTCTTTAAAGGGCAGAGAAAAATCGCCTTTGCCGATTAAAACGCACCTGGCTATTCCGCCGGACACCGAGATTTTCTTTACGCAAATCTGGGGGGGTAATTTTTCCAGCCCCTCCTGCGGCGCCTGACAGAGTTTCAGGTAGATATTTTTTTCTCTTAACGCCGGTATCTCTTTAGGATCAAAATCCCCCCAGGGCCGCCACTCTTCGATGTTTTTCTTCAAGCCCAGCGAGAATTCCCGCAGATGAGTTATTCTCTTGTTTAGCTCGGTAATGTGGCGGGCGACCAGATGCCAGTCGCATTTTTCTATGTAGCCGTCGCCGCGGCCGCCTTTTTCCTTTGCCTCTTCAAGGGTATTTATCGCCTGATGCAGGAGGCTTACATCTTCCAGCAGGCGGGTTATCTGGGCGCCTTGCGGCAATTGCGTATGCTCAATATGCAATAGGCCAAGCGAGCGCATTGACTCAAGCGCCGCCTCGGCGTCTTTTGCCTGCATAATAATATTGGCCTTACGCATACGCACTATCATGCCGGAACCTCCTCTAACGCATATTCTTCTATTTTCTTTTTAGCAATCTTGCTGCGGCCAACGGCATTGCTCATCTGGTCGCCGATAAATATCTTTATCAGGCGGATTACCTCTATTGCCTCGGGGATTTTTACCTTTTCAAAGAGATTGACCCTTTGCGTGGTAATGCGTAATTCATGCCTCAACAGCCGGATGCCTTCTTCAAGCAAACTTATCTCCGCGCGCAAAGCCGCTAATACGCGCAGCTGCTCAATCGCCGCATCCACCCATAACGGGGCAAAGAATAAGTCATATTCCGCAGGGGTAAAATCGACTCTTTCAAAAACAGGGTAATCCACTCCGGCGATATTCTTCCGACGGGTAACCACCTCTAAGGGGGTAATCCAGCCGCGTAAATCCAGGCCTGTCTCTTCAGCCAGCAGGGCCGACCAGATATGAATACCCTCTATCCTCTTGGTGAGGCTGTGTTTTTTTTCTTCCAAGAGAGACGACTGATGCAAAATCTCCATTTGCAACTGTTGCTCTTTGAGTTCCAAAATAGGCAGGTAGCGTCCATATTGCAGCAGACTGTCTCTTTGCCTTTTTAGCTCTCCCTTTGTAAATTTAATTCTACTCATATTACCAATTACGAATTACGCTTTACGATTTACGGATTTATCAGGCCAATACTTCTCTATCATTGACTTCTTAATCCCGGTCTCTTCGGGAGAAAAACACTCTGCCAAAATCTGCCAGCCGCGCTCCAACGCTTTCTCCAGCGGGATATTTACTTCAAGGGACATCATCTCGCTTTCAAAAAGCCTGCCGTATTTAAGCAGTTTTTTATCCCAAGCGCTCATCTGAAACCCCATTGCCTGTTTCTCCAGCGTCTCGCGGTAACTGGCAAATAACTGAATCATTGTATCCATTATCGTACGGTGGTCGTCGCGGGTCTTGCCGTTAACCTGCTGTTTCAGGCGGCTCAATGACCCGAACGGCTCAATCACCCCGCCCTTAAGATAAAACTGGCCTTCGGTAATATAACCGGTATTGTCCGGCACAGGATGTGTGACATCGTCGCCGGGCATAGTGGTGGCTGCCAAAATTGTAATGGAGCCTGCGCCTTCAAAATCAACTGCCTTTTCATAACGCGCCGCCAGCTGGCTGTATAAATCTCCGGGATATCCGCGGTTGGAAGGAATCTGCTCCATAGTAATGGAAATTTCTTTTAATGCGTCGCAGAAGTTTGTCATATCCGTCAAAAGCACCAGTACCCGTTTCCCGTTTAAGGCGAACTGCTCGGCCACTGCCAGGCTGATATCCGGCACGAGCAAACATTCTACCGTCGGGTCAGCGGCGGTATGGATAAAAAATATGGAGCGGGACAACGCCCCTTGTTTTTGCAAGGTATCCCTGAAAAAGAGATAGTCATCGTGTTTTAGGCCCATCCCTCCCAAAACAATAATGTCCACTTCTGCCTGAATGGCGATGCGGGCTAACAATTCATTATAAGGCTCTCCGGCTACGGAAAATATGGGGAGTTTCTGCGACTCTACCAGCGAATTAAAAACGTCGATCATCGGGATGCCGGTGCGCACCATCTTATCGGGGATTGTCCTTTTAACCGGGTTGACCGGCGGGCCGCCGATATCGATTAAATCCTGCGCTAACTGCGGCCCCTTGTCCAAAGGCAGGCCGCTGCCGTTGAAGATACGGCCCAAAAGGTTATCGCCGCTTGCTATGCGCATCGGATGCCCCAGGAAACGCACCTTGTCCCCGGTAGAAACCCCGCGGCTTCCGGCGAACACCTGCAGGGAGACCCTTTTGCCGTCGAGATTGATTACCTGCGCCAGCGATAGCCCGCGGCGCGTGGAGACCTCGGCAATCTCCATAGAGCCGACGCCATCGGCCTCAACCGTGAGCACGTCTCCAGAAATCTGGCTGATATTCGTGTAAACCCTATGCATTTACGGATTCCTCTTCTTTTTTAAAATTTCTTTCCAATAGCAGCGAGATTTCGCTCTCGATATCCTTAAATTCCTGCGACTGCCACCGGGCGGAATTCCAGCCGCGGAATAATTGCCTTAACTGCTGGAAAAAATGCCGGGAGGTTTCTTTGTCTTTTAAATCGAACTCCGCCTGCAGAATCCGGTAGATAAAATCAAACACGTAGAGCTGGCGCTCCTTTGAGCTGGCCTCGTCAACCTTATCAAAGGCATTCTGCTGCAGGTAAACAAAATCAAAAAATTCCCCCTTAAGGTAATCTATGTAGTCGCTTAATGTGGTGCCCTCTTCTCCGACCACCTTCATCATCTGCGCCACATCGCTTGACTTGCGCAGGGCCTGGTGGCCGCGGCGCATAACTTTTTCGTCAATGAAACTGCGGTATTTGCTCCAGCTAATCAGCGGGTCTATCGCCGGATACCTGCGGGCGTTGGAGCGCTCGCGCGACAATCCGTGAAATGCCCCCACCACCTTTAAGGTCGCCTGTGTCACCGGCTCTTCGAAATTTCCTCCGGCAGGGCTGACACTTCCGCCGATAGTAACCGAACCGACACTCCCGTCGTGCAAACGCACTGCCCCCGCCCTTTCATAAAAAGAGGCAATGCGCGACTCCAGATATGCCGGAAATGCCTCCTCGCCCGGTATCTCCTCAAGCCGGCCGGACATCTCCCGCATCGCCTGCGCCCAGCGCGAAGTGGAGTCCGCCAATAATAAGACATTGAGTCCCATCTGGCGGTAATACTCCGCAATAGTTACCGCGGTGTAAACGCTTGATTCGCGCGCCGCAACCGGCATAGAGCTGGTGTTGCAGATAATCACCGTGCGGTCGCTTAAAGGCCTGCTCGTACGCGGGTCAATTATCTGCGGAAAGGTCTTTAAGGTTTCGACTACTTCTCCGGCGCGCTCGCCGCAGGCGGCGATGACTACAATATCCACCTCTGCATGGCGGCTGGTTAACTGCTGTAAAACCGTTTTACCCGCGCCAAAAGGCCCGGGGATGCAATAAGTCCCTCCCCGCGCCACCGGAAATAAAGAGTCTATCAGGCGCATCTTGGTAACCAAAGGTTCAACAGGCATCAATTTTTCAGAGTAGGCAGCGATAGGGACTTTTACCGGCCACGTTTGCCGCATAAAACATTCATAAATTTTTCCGGACTCATCCTTTATTTTAGCGATAGGCTGTTTTAAATTGTATTTCCCTTTTTCGGCGATACTGGTTATTTCAAGCGCCCCCGCAAGATTAAAAGGCGTCATAATAAAATGCTTGAAAAGATTTTCCGGGACAAAGCCCAGTTTTTCTCCGGCTAAGACCCTGTCGCCGGGTTTTAAAAGCGGGGTAAAGTCCCACTCTGCATCGTCGGGAAGCGCCTCCAAGTAAACGCCGCGCTTTAAAAAGAAACCGCACTCTTTGGCTAGCTGCGGCAGGGGATTCTGCAAGCCGTCAAAAATCTGCCCCAATAATCCCGGCCCGAGCTCTACAGAAAGAAGCTCATTGGTAAACTCCGCTTCTTCTGCGACTTTTAACCCGCGGGTATTTTCATAGACCTGCATTTCGGCAAGCCTGCCCTTGACGCGGATGACTTCGGATTTAAGCCGTTCTTCTCCGTGCAGAATATAGGCCACTTCATTCTGGACGACAAAGCCCTGCGCCTCCACCGTGACCATATTGCCGTTAATCTTTACTATGCGGCCGGTTCTTTTTTGCGTCATTGTAATAAGTTTTCCAACTGCTGGACTTTATCCGTAGAATTAATCTTTTGCCAGCGCTGGAGGAGCAATAATTTCTGCGCATAAATCAGCAGGTAATCCAAATCAAAATAATGCCCGAAAGATAATCCTTCCAAGACGCGCCATCTTTCCAGGTCCAGCGCCCTTTCCGCTTCTATCAAAGATGGGTTACGCGAGGCATTTAATGCGGCGCGGGCAGTCAAGGGCGCGGTTAGGCCGTCGCGGCGCAGGAATCTATCCGGGGCAATTTTTTTACGGCTGCAGCGGATTTTAACCAGTTCGTTTCTTAAGGTGGTGTCAAACTCCTGCCATTTGCGCAGGGTCGGCTGGAGAAACGCGCAAGGGTATTTTTTTGCCGAAGCGCAATCTTTGAGCAGGCTAAAATCCTGCTGTGGGATATGAGGTTGGCAAATTTCAAGAAAATCCTCAAAAGAAAAAGGCGGCGCTGTCTTAAACTCAAGCGCGGGCAAACTGGATATCAAATAGGTGTAATATGCTGGCATCTTTAACCTTCCAGAATGCGGCTCAACTGCGGCTTAAGCGAGGTGCCGATATATTCCGCCAGCGCCTGGTCCGTAAAATCAAAATACGATTTTCCGGCATCGAAACTGATGACGAAGCCGCCGTTAATATCCTCTGCGGACTTTAAAACTATCCCTTTTTTTGCCTCTTCTTTAAGCTTACCCAGAAAATGTTTCTCCACAATCTCCAAGTCCGCTTTCTTCAAGGAAAGAATAATCTCCTCCTTGTTTTTCCCGGCATATTCCTTAATCATATGGCTGATAATCTTTGCCAACTCCTGCGGCTCCAACGCCCGGCGCAGTTCCAACGTAATAATTTTATTCAGCGCCTGCTCAATCTCTTTTCTTAAACTAAGCAGCATATCCCGGCCTGCCTGTTTTAAAAGGGCCTCGGTGTTTTTTTGGGTCTGTGCCGCCTGATTTTCGGCCTGCTCAAGTAACCTCTTGGCCTCTATCCTGGCCTTCTCGACTATTTCCTCGGCGGCGCGCCTTGCCTGGCTTTCAATTTGCGCTGCCTTATCTTCAGCTGCCTTTACCCCCTCCTGCTGTATCTTATCAATTAAACCTTTTAAATCTTCTGCCATTTAAAGTTTCTCCTTAATTTCTCTTGCCGCCGCAACCGGGTCCTTTGCCTGCAGTATCGGCCTGCCGATGACTAAAAAATCGCTGCCGGCTCTGACTGCCTCGCTGACAGTGGCAGTGCGCTTCTGGTCGTCCTTGGCAGCTGCATCAAGCCTGATTCCCGGAGTGACGATGATAAAATCTTTTTTGATTTCTTTTTTTAACATCGCCGCCTCCCTGGCTGAACATACCACGCCGTCGAGGCCGCATTCTATACCGATGCGTGCCAAAGTCAAAACATCACTGGAGGTAGTTTCTTTGCTGGTCAATACGGTAACCCCGATCAATAAAGGCCGCTCTATTTTTAACAATGCCGCCTCTTCTTTTGCCGCCTTTAACGCGGCCCCTAACATATCGGCATCTCCTAAAATATGCAGGGTAAACATCTTTACCTTCAGCCGCACCGCTTGCCTCACCGCATTGGCAACGGTATTAGGGATATCGAAAAATTTTAAATCCAGAAAAACCTGCGCGCCTTTTTGGTTGATATAATCCACTACCTCGCGGCCGTAGGCGGTAAAAAGCTGTATCCCGACTTTGAAGATTTTAATCGCAGGGAATAATTTATCGACGAAGTATCTGGCCCTGTCGAAATCATCGACATCTAGGGCGAGAATTATCTCCGTCGTTCGTCGTTCGTCGTTCGTCGTTCGTTTCATATCTTAAGAGAACCGATAAGGCTTTTAATATTCTTAATTTTATTTTTTCTCAAATGCCGCTTTATCCCGTCAATAATCTCTATGCTTGTTTGGGGATTGATAAAATTGGCCGTGCCCACTGCCACCGCGGAGGCGCCCGCGATAAAAAACTCCAGGGCGCTTTGAACATCTATTATACCACCCAAACCGACAATGGGAATTTTAATTTTTTGATAGCACTCCCAGACCATCCTCACCGCCACCGGCCTGATTGCCGGGCCGCTTAAGCCGCCGGTAATCGCCCCGAGTTTCGGCGCGCGCTTGCCTATATCGATGCTCAAAGCGGCGATGGTGTTGACCAGCGAAACCGCGCCGCTGCCTGCGCATTCGGCCGCCTGCGCGATTTCGGCGATGTCGGTAACGTTGGGGGAAAGTTTGGTGATGAGGGTTTTTTTTGTAACTTTACGCACGGCCTTAACTAAATTGTAAGTTGCCTGCGGATTCTGAGAGATCAATGGGATGCAGAGCCTACTTTGACCCTTGACCCTTGACCCTTGACCCCTAATATTCGGACAGGAAACATTCAACTCCATCGCCGCAACCGCTTTTATCTTGTCCAGCCGCTCGGCCAATGCAATAAACTCTTCCGCCCCTCCTTCGGAAGCGATACTAACGATTACCGGGACGCCGATTTTTTCTAAAACGGGGAGTTTTTCTTCAAGAAAAACCTCCAGGCCCGGGTTATCCAGCCCGACGGAATTTAGCATACCTGCCGGTGTCTCGCAGGTACGCGGGGGCGGATTTCCGGCGCGGGGGTTTAAAGTTATGGTCTTGGTAACTACCGCACCCAGTTTTTTTAAATCAATGAAATCAGCAAACTCCTCGGCGTAACCAAAGGTCCCCGAGGCCACAACAACCGGATTTTTTAATTTAAGCCCGCCTATATTAATAGAGATTACGGTGCGCATATTTTTATTTTACCTAAAAAACAATATTCCGATTATGCCTGCGATGATAAATGCTATCGCGGGGTGGACTTTAAAATAAAAGACTCCCAGGACAACCCCGGCTGCAATTATAACGGATTTAAATCCCGATAGCGCGATATTGGCGATACTCAAGGCAGCGACAATAATCATCCCTAACACAGCGGGGCGCAGGCCTTTAAACGCCGCCTCTACAAAAGGATTATCCTGGAAAGAAATAAATACCTTGGCAACAGCCCAGATAACCAGAAAGGAAGGCAGGACTACACCCAAAGTGCTGACTATTGCGCCCGCCAGTTTGGCCAGTTTATACCCTACAAAGGTAGCGGTGTTAACTGCAATGGGGCCGGGCGTCATCTCTGCTATAGCGATGATATCCGTAAACTGTTCCATAGTCAACCAGCTATGCCTTTCTACAATCTCCTTCTGGATTAAGGGCACCATCGCGTATCCGCCGCCCAAAGTAAATAACCCGACCTTAGAAAATGCCAGGAAGAGTTTTATAAAAATCATTTCCGCCCTCCTATGGCCAGATAATCTCATCCGCCCGGAAAACCGGGCCCTGGTCGCATACTTTTTTAAAACCGGTCTTTGTCCTAACTATGCAGCCCATGCAGGCGCCGATGCCGCAGCTCATATGTTCCTCCAGGGATATCTGTGCGGGGATTTTATATTGTTTCGCAATCAGGCTGACTGCCGCAAGCATTGGTTTCGGACCACAAGCGGATATTGTCGTTCGTCGTTCGTCGTTCGTCGTTCGTAAAATGCCCTGCAGTAAATTCGTTACCTTGCCTTTAAAACCACGCGAGCCGTCGTCGGTGGCGACTTTGACTTCCCAGCCCAATTTTTTGAACTCTTTTTCGCAAAGAATTTGATTTTTTGTTTTTGCCCCCAATAAAATTGAATTTGGGATTTGGGATTTGGGATTTGGGATTTCCCTTATTTTTTCTGCAAGAAAAAATAAGGGCGCGACACCCATTCCGCCGGCTACTAATACGAACGACGAGCGACGAGCGACGAGCGACAAATAATCAAAACCATTTCCTAAAGGCCCGATAATATCCAGATATTCTCCGGCTTTTTTCTGCGACAAAATCAACGTCGCCGGGCCGACCGTTTCATAAAGTATTTCGAACGCGGAGCCATCAACACGATGGATACTAAACGGCCGGCGTAACAGCGGCTCGCAGCCTTCGGAGACTTTGATATTTACAAACTGACCGGGCAGGGCTGCCTGCGATAACTGCGCGGCAGACAAACGCATCTGCCAAAACCCGGGTTTGAGCTGTTTATTATAAAGTATCTTAGCCCTTAATTGTAACTTCTTCCCTAAGGCCATAAGTTTTCCTGTTGAGATAAAAAGCCAAGTATGTAAACAAAATTGCCGTGATTGCGGCTGCGGCTAATTCGCCAAAATATGCCGCCGGCCTCTCGGTGCGTATATTCCGCCATAATTCTATAAGCAAGACCAACGATACAGTGGCGATTATGGAACCCCTTTCTTTTTTCAGCCATGTGAATTTTAAAGGAAGGTATTCGCTTACGTCGCTACGCGCCATCTTTAAGGGAAAAAACAACCGCGGGGTCTCTTGCATATATCCCGCATACTCTCCGGGGAATGCCGCCAAAAGTTTTTTTTCCTCTTTCATCATCAGTGGAAAATAACGCGCGATAAAAACCGCCGCAAATAAAACCATTACCCACCAGCGGAATAATATCAGGTTTACCCCTATGCCGATTAACAATATCCCCAAATACATCGGGTTACGCACCGCAGCATATGGCCCGCCCTTTACGAGAACGCCGCTGTTTTGGGAGCGCTCGGACTTATAACCCCGCGCCGAAACCCGCAACAACTGCCCCAGAAATATAAACCCGAAGCCGGCTATGCGCAAAAACTCGTCGTTAAAATCTATGTGCCTGTGCCGAAGAAACATCCCGGGGAATATCGCCATCAAGATAACCGCAAAGATAATAATCAAACCGTTAATTTTTATGCGTGTTTTCATCTCTGTAATATAGACACGGAGCCAATATTGATTCCCGCGTAGGAACAGCACAATGTGCTGTCCCTACAGCAATTTTATCCGATTGGGAAAACCCGTATTAATGCTGGCACCTCGGGCAGAAATAAGTCCCGCGCCCGCCCAGAGAAATCCTTTTTATCGGCGTCTTGCAAACCAAACAGGGTTTCCCCTGCCGGTCGTAGACCTTATGGAACTTCACATAATCCCCAGCTGAGCCGCTTAACTGCACATACTGGTCAACTGAAGAACCCTTGTATTTTATCGCCTCGGATAAAGTCTCTTTGATTTCTTTAAATAACATTTCTTTTTCTTTATCCGTCAGGCTGTTTGCCGGCCGCGCCGGATGGATCTTCGCCCTGAATAACGCCTCGGCGGCATAGAGATTACCCACCCCGGCAATAAACGTCTGGTCCATCAGCAAGGGTTTAATTTTAGTCCTTTTCCCCGCCAGCATCTCTTTGAATTGTTTTAAATCCAAATTAAACGGCTCCGGGCCCAAGCCTTTTATAAATTTCAAATCCATCCAGTCATCAACCAGCCGCAACTCCGCGAACAGCCTCTGGTCGTTAAAATCCAAGTCCTTGCCACCCGAAAGATGAAAGCTAACCCGGCAGCCCTTTTCTTTTTTCCCCGGATAGACTAACTGGCCGGTCATCTTTAAGTGAATCGCTAACGACTTGCCGTTGGACAACTCCAAGAGCAGCATTTTTCCTTTGCGCAGGATATGCTTAATCGCTGCGCCGGTTAGGCCTTTTTTAAATTCTTCCACCGACGGCTGGCGTATCACCTTAGGATTATGCACCTCCACCGCGACAATTTTTTTACCCAACGCTGCTCTTGCTAATTCTCTTTTTATAGTCTCAACTTCCGGTAATTCTGGCATTTTTTATTTTTGTAACCTTATGTAACCTCCTTATGATACTCTTGCAGGGATTTTGGCAGAATTTTTTGGGTCTTCATCGCCTCGATCCCCTCCACGCTGGCCTCGGCAGCCGGCAGCGAGGTGATATAGGGGATTTTATGCTGTATCGCCATAATACGGATGTAACTATCGTCGTATTTACTGCTGGCTCCGACGGGAGTATTGATGATCAGTTGTATCTCTTTATTTTTAATCGCATCCGCGATATTGGGCCTGCCCTCGTGCAGTTTATTAATCGCGGTGTTGGCGATGCCTTTTTCCTTTAAGAGGATGCCGGTCTTGGCAGTGGCATAAATGTTAAACCCCAGCCCCTTAATTTTTTTGGCAATGGGAACTAATCCCGGTTTATCTTTATCTGCGACCGTTAACAAAACATTCCCCTCCAAAGGAAGTTTCAACCCTACCGCTTCTTGCGCCTTATAAAATGCCAGGCCAAAGGTATCGGCAATCCCCATCACCTCTCCGGTCGCCCTCATCTCCGGTCCTAATAACGGGTCGACTTCGGGAAACATATTGAAGGGAAATACCGCCTCTTTGACCCCCACATAAGGGAACTTGTGTTTTTTTAACTCCGGAAAATCCTTGATTTTTTTACCCAACATCAATAACGTCGCGATGCGCGCCAAGGGGACCGTGGTTACTTTTGAGACATAAGGCACTGTCCTTGACGCCCGCGGATTGGCCTCTAAAATATACACTTTGTCGTCGCAGATGGCGTATTGGACGTTGATAATCCCGACAACTTTGAGTTCCCGCGCGATTCTATCGGTGTATTCTTCTATTGTCTTTAAATGTTTTTCCTTTAGGGTGCGCGGGGGGATGGCGCAGGCAGAGTCTCCGGAATGCACCCCTGCCAACTCTATATGCTCCATAATCGCGGCGACAAAAGTGTCTTTACCGTCGGAGACTGCATCCACCTCCGCCTCTATGGCCTGCTCCAAAAACCTGTCGATAAGCATAGGGTATTCGGGACTGACCTGTATCGCCTCTTTGGCGTATTTCAAGAGCGCCGCCTCATCATACACGATCTCCATCCCTCTGCCTCCGAGGACAAAAGAGGGCCGCACTATCAAAGGATACCCTATTTTTTTAGAGATCTTCAGCGCCTCTTCCAGAGAACGCGCAGTGTCTCCGTCGGGTTGCCGGATATCAAGCTCTATCATCTTCTGCCGGAAATGCTCCCTGTCTTCGGCAAAACGGATGCTCTCCGGTGTCGTGCCTAAAATG
>Ga0172375_10010762_pt1 | contig 11792 bp, 10 predicted proteins | sample LakKiv1m_FD_114537 | JGI IMG/M metagenome (GOLD analysis project Ga0172375, IMG submission 114537) | Freshwater microbial communities from Kabuno Bay, South-Kivu, Congo - kab_092012_11.1m | ecosystem: Environmental > Aquatic > Freshwater > Lake | place: Democratic Republic of the Congo... | reverse complement strand
TACGCGCTTCCAGAGCAATTAATTCGACATTACTGCTAATCGCCTTGTTGAGCAGATCGGCGGAAATCTTTGACTGCTCCTCAGCCGTCAATCCCAGATTGGTTATTTTTTCGGCTTCATTGAATAACCTCATTTTTAAGTCTGAAATTCTTTTATCGAGTTCGGCAATTGCCGGGTGGCTGGCCTGATATCCCTGAACTGTCATCACGGTAATTTTCTCGGCTTCCATTTCGGCAATACTTTGTCTTAACTGGGCCACGAATGGATTAGTAGTATTGATGGCTTCCTTGATGACCATCTGTTCACGTTCGGTCATCAATTTTTGCTGATTTTCGATCGTTTGCTGGGTTACCTTTAATTCGGCGATAGTCGTATAGTAAGTGGCTTCGAATGTGCTTAACTGATCGATTAAAATCTTAGCGGTTTCATCCAGTCCAAAGATGCCTTCCTGGCGCTGGTATTGCTCCAAATCTTCTTCAGATTCCTTTAAATCTTTTTCGATCTGGACTAATTGTTCCTCAAGGAAGTCTTTCATTTCGATGACTTCCCCGAGGTTGTATTTTACATCGGTTTGGTAATATTCGCGGGAGATCGTATTGGCAATCAGTGCGGCTTCTTGCGGATCGACCGAAGTGACCGTGAGACGGATAGCTTCGGTCTCACGAATCGGTTCGACTTTCATGGACTCCATCAGGTTCTTAACCAGTGCACGATCTAACGAATCTAAAATGACTTCTTCTTCTGCATCGGCGCCTACAAATATCCGTTTTAAACCGATCATTACGCTACCGACGATGTCACCGAAACTGACTCCTTTTTTCTGATATTCTTTGATACCGAGAATGTAAAGGCTGTCCGCATAAGGTGAATTCCGCAAAGTGTTGATGACATCACGAGCCAGGGCGGCGCTTTTAAGGACTTCAATTTCATTATTGACCTTCATGTAATTGGTCGGTAACAATGGATTTTGAAACAGCATGGCGCTGGTCGAGCCGGTTCGGCCGGACAGCATCAGGGTTGTGGTCGCTTGGTACTGCGGCGGTGTCGTAAAGGTGATATAGATCGTAAGTAGCATCACCACCACGAAAGTGATCCCGATAATCCAGCGTCCCCGATACATTATCCTGAAATAATCCTGTAAAGAGACTTCTCTTTCGGTATCGTTAAAACTTCTTTCGTTAAATCCCGACTTTATATTGCCATTCATCGCTTCCATCAGTAAATCCTATACTCCTTTCTCCGCATAAACTCCGGAGGTATCTTTGACATTGATTTGATATTTTAAAAAATAAACCAGACCGAACGCCGTCAGGATAATAAAACCGACGGCATGCATGATGACCGATACGGCCTGCGCTTTCGGCAGTTCCAATCCGAGAAAAACCAGAATCCCGATCGTGGCCGCGTGGTAGGTTCCGACATATCCCGGAGCCGAGGGTACGGATACAATCGCCGAAGTAACAAAAAAGATTAACAGTAAAGCGTACAGGTCAAAGTACACTTCAAGAGAGGCTCCCATTACCCAGAAATTGGCGATGCAGATCATCCAGATCAACAGCGACTGAAAGACGATCAACCCGAGATGCGGGGTTCTTCTCAGGGAGGTTAGGCCTTGCCAAAAACTATAAATCGCTTTACCTATTTTATTCTCCGTCGATATATTTATTTTACTTTTTACGAATCCTTTGAGCGTTTCGCGTTTCAACCGCGAAATATATATCAAAATGCCGAGAATTAAAATAAACGCGCCGGCAACGAGGCCACCCGTTCGCACCCAGGCCGGCATTCCCGGAAAAGCCACCGCCCCAATTATCATTATCACTAAGAAAGTCAGGGAATCCAGCGTTCGCTCCACCACCACCGTCCCGAAAATTGTACCGATCGGAATTTTTTGCACCTTGCTCAGTGAATAAGCCCGCAGGAATTCCCCCAGCCGGAAAGGAAAGACATTATTTCCGAAAAAACCGATCATTTCCATTTCGAATATATGCCTGACCGGCAGATTACGGATCGGGTCGATCAGATACTTCCAGCGCCATCCGCGCACATATATCATCACGACCATGATCGCCATGGATAATCCAAAAATCCAAAGTTTGGTTTGCTTAAGGGATGCCCAGAATTCGACGCCATTAAATTTTCGAAAACCCAGATAAAGCCCCAGTGCACTGACCAGCAGACCAATAATGGTCTTCGGACTAAAGTATCTATTCCAGAGATTATCGGATTTCTCTTTCATGGCCGCAAATCTATTAATTCTTCACTTTTTTTCAAATCGATTCTGAACAGGCCGGAATCAGCCGGATTCAAACCGGTCAGAGTATCGAATTCAATGCTGATCGTATTATTTTGAAAATCCTGGTAACTCACCGACCGAACCACTTTAACGCTATTGTCGATTTTCAAACGCATCGACCGGATATAACCGTTTTCCACTTTCGGCTTCAGTTCAATAAACATATTACCGGCCTGGCTGTCAGTCCTGACGATCTGATAGTCTGACAGTGATCCGTTCAGGACATCGCCGATGAACTTCAGGCTGGAACGCGGATTGAATTCCTCCACGATCACCTGATGATTTGGATGATCGCGCGTCCAGAGCCAATCGCCATCCCAGACGATTTCCTGTTCCGGAAAAATCACCCGAAAGCGCTCTTTGGACCCAAGACAGAAGGTGCCGCTGTTTTCAGTATAATTTTTACTGTTCGGGACGGCCTGTCTGACTATAAAACCGACTTTAAATGGCACCAACGACCGGTAACGTTCGGCAACCATTTCCATTAACCTCTTAGTCGGATTCTGGGCCCATAATAATACTACTCCGCCAAGAATTGCAGACATAATTATTGCATACTGGATCCGATTTCGCAATACTAATTTCACGGCATTAATTTAAACGGTTATCACTAAGTGGATTTGATAATTATCACAGAATTTCATTCTTCGTCATCATCCGGCTTCTCGGCATTCAGGCGCTCTAAGTAATCCTCATCGACCAAAACCTCACGCGCTTTGCTGCCAGTGAAAGGGCCGACGATTCCGGCTCTTTCGAGGTCATCGATTAGGCGCGCCGCTCTGGAATAACCAAGTTTGAGACGTCGCTGCAATAGAGAAATCGACCCCTGCTGATGCGTGACGATTAATTTCAGGGCTTCATAGTACAGCGGATCCTTTTCGCCATTATCAATATTGCCAAATTCGTCAACGCTTTCTTCTTTGACCGAGGGTAATTCGACCTCACCCGGTTTGGGTTGGTTCTCGATATGCTCCAGCACACGCTCGATCTCATCCAGCGAAACAAAGGCGCCGTGCACCCGGAAAGGTTCCGGATTCTGCGGCGTGGTAATGAGCAGATCGCCGCGCCCCAGTAATTTTTCAGCGCCGTTCAAATCCAGGATAGTGCGTGAATCGATTTTCGAGGCCACCTGAAAAGCGATCCGGGCCGGGAAATTCGCCTTGATCACACCGGTAATGACATCCACCGATGGCCGCTGGGTCGCAATTATTAAATGAATCCCGACCGCGCGCGCCATCTGGGCCAAGCGGGTGATGGGTTCTTCGACTTCCTTAGCGGAGGTCATCATCAGGTCGGCCAATTCGTCGATCACGACCACGATGTAAGGTAAAAATTCCTTATCGAGTTCGCCGCTGACAACCCGGTTATTATACTCATCAATGTTACGTACCGTCGCTCCGGCCAGGATTTCGTAACGGCGTTCCATCTCCAATTCGACCGACCGTAAAGCCACGATGGCATTGTCTGCCTTGGTGATGACAAACTCATCTAAATCCTCGCAGGTTATCAGATGATATCCTTCGAGCGCCTTGAAAATCGACAATTCCAGCTTCTTGGGGTCTACCAGTACGAATTTGACTTCATCCGGTTTCGCCAGATACAGCATGCTGGCAATGACTGTATTAATGCAGACGCTCTTTCCTGAACCGGTGGCGCCGGCAATCAGCAAATGCGGCATGCGCGCCAGATCGACCGTAAAAATCTCACCGGAAGTCGTTTTTCCGAGGGCAATCGTCAGTTTCGACTTGGCCGTGGCAAATTGCTTGCTGCCAATAATACTGCGCAGGTAAACCATTTCCGGATTGCGGTTCGGGATTTCGACGCCGACTACCGATTTGCCGGGAATCGGGGCCACGATGCGGATGCGCTTGGCCGAAAGAATCCGCGCCAGGTCGTCGGCTAAGGCAGCAATTTTGCTGACCCGCACACCCGTCGCCGGTTCAATCTCGTAGCGCGTGATGATCGGGCCGGGAGAAACATGCACGACTTTGCCCCGCACGCCGAAAGTTTCCAGCGCATTTTCGAGCAACTGGGCATTTTCGGCCATCTCTTCTTTGGTGACCGAGTCTTTGGCTTCCGGAGGAATTTCGAGCAGATCGATCACCGGTAATTGATAGACACCGGCCTCGGCCGCGCCTTTCGGAATCGGACTTACCCGCACTTCGGCCTGTTCCGGTTCGACCGCTTTTTTACTTTTTAACAACCGGCGGCTTTCCTTATCGGCCGGTACTTTTTCGGCAACAGGTTCCGGAGATTCGACCGGCTCGGTTTCGGCAAATTGGCGTTCCGGTATTTCCGGTCGGGTAATTACCGGTGTTGATTTCGACTTAATTTTTCGGCGATCCAGTAATTTTTCAATCGGGCCGTAGAAACTCCAGGTAAAATAACCGCGAATCGTAATCAGAGCCAGAACCACCAGTACTATGATCGTCCCGGGAAAACCCAGAAAATCATGCATCACCTTGGCGAAGACGCCTCCGATCAGGCCGCTGTAACGGAAACCGAGATCGCTGACAATATGACTGTGCACGGCCGGTAAGCCCAGAGTGACCGATACCAGCAGAGCCAGAAAAATAGTGTAGAGGCTGAAACGGAAAAAAATCTTGCGTTCCTTACCGGCGAATAGCCACCAGCCCCAGATCAGCATCAGTACGGGAAGAATCAGCACCGCAACACCGACTGTGTATTTGATTAAATAATGGGCGATACAGACGCCGACGATTCCCATCCAGTTCTGAATGGCGATATTTTTTGAAATGGTCGGTTCTTCAATGGAATTATAGGAGACCAGGCTCAGAAGTATTAAAAGTCCGAGTGCAATCAGCAGAATGCCGAAGATTTCCTGGCGGCGGTTATTCATTGGGTCCTGGCCGGGACAAAGGGGGTTTTAACAACGACGGCTTTCATGAATTTGCCGCGGATTTCGATTTCGATTGGAGTATTGACCGGACTGAATTCAGGCGTCACATAGGCCACGCCGATTCCTTTATTCAACGTCGGCGATTGCGTTCCGCTGGTTACAATACCAATTTCTTTTCCGTCTTTGAAAACCTGATAGCCATGCCGCGGAATACCCGGTTCGAGCATTTCGAAGCCGACACTTTTGCGCTGCAGTCCGGCGGCTTTGATTTTCAGCAGGGCTGCCTTCCCGACGAATTCCGGTTTGTCCAGTTTCGTTATCCAGCCCAGCCCGGCTTCCAGAGGATTGGTGGTCTGATCGATGTCGTTGCCGTAAAGGGCATACTTCAATTCGAGTCGCAGGGTATCGCGCGCTCCGAGCCCGATCGGCTGAATATCATATTTCTTGCCGGTTTCGAAAATCGCGTTCCAGAGTTTTTCACTGTCAGCCGGAGCGTGATAAATCTCCAGCCCCTTTTCGCCGGTGTAACCCGTCCGGGAGAGAATTGCGTCGATTCCGGCAATCTTACCTTCTTTAAAGTGATAAAATTCGATAGCATTCAGATTGACATCAGTCAGTGACAGCATCGCATCCAGGGCCTGCGGACCCTGAATCGCTAAAAGACCGGTTTCATCGGAAATATTGGTCAATTCGACGCCCGGCAACAGATGTTCTTTAGCCCAGGAAAAATCTTTATCCAAATTCGAGGCGTTCACGACCATCATATAATGATCGGGAAAACGATAGACCAGCAGATCATCGACGATTCCGCCGTCCGGATAACACATGGCCGAATACTGTACCTGACCAATTGCCAGTTTGGTTACATCATTAACGGTCAGTTTGTTCAGAAATTCCTCCGCCGGTTTACCTCTGACGATAAATTCGCCCATGTGGGAGACGTCGAAAACGCCGACTGTAGTCCGCACCCGGCGGTGTTCGTCGAATATGCCGCTGTACTGGATCGGCATCCAGTAGCCGGCGAAAGGCACGAGTTTAGTGTTCAGGGCTAAATGCTGGTTATAAAACGGAGTTCTTTTTACATTCGCAGTGTCGCTTTCCATACTTTCTCCTCTTACATTTTATTGAGAGCCGCTTTGATATACTTTTCAACCGAGGCGGAGTCACCAAGTTCCTGCACGGCTTTGCGCAGGGCTGCCAGGGCTTCCGAACGCCGGTATCCCAGCGACAGCAGGGCCTTCAGAGCTGCATCGCCATGTGATTCGGCGGTGACCGGGATAAGTTCTTCCGGTATTCCGTCGTCAGTTTTGCCCATTTTCTCGCCCAATTCGACAATAATGCGCCGGGCGGTTTTCTGGCCAATGCCCGGAATCAGCGTCAGAGCCTTGACGTCGCCTTCCAAAATTCGCTTGCGGAATTGCCCGGGATTGGCGCCCGATAAAATCGTGATGGCCATTTTCGGGCCGATACCGGTGATATTTATGAGTAATAAAAACAGGTCTTTTTCCTCTTTGGTAGCAAAGCCGTACAGCGCCTGAATATCTTCCCGCACGTGATAGTAAATGAGTAATTTGATTGTCTGACCGGGAACCGGCAGCGCCGAATAAGTTGACAACGGGATATTCACCAGATAGCCGATCCCGTTGGTGTCGATCACAACCGAAGTCGGTTCTTTCTGGGCTAATTTTCCGCTGATATAGGCAAACATTTTTACTCCGCAAATTTCGGACGGTTTAAATGGCAAATCGCCACTGCCATGGCGTCGGCCGCGTCGAACGATTCCGGTTTCTGAGACAGTCCCAGAATCCGGCTAACCATGAACTGCACCTGTTCCTTGGAAGCCGAACCGTTTCCAACTACAGCTGATTTGATTTTCTTGGGTGTGTATTCGGCGATGTTCAGATTTGAGTTGGCGCCTGCCAGCAGGACGGCCCCGCGGGCATGTCCCATCGCCAGAGCGGTTTTAACGTTTTGGGCATAAATGGCTTCTTCGACCGCCATGACGTTCGGCTGCCACTCCCCGATAATCCGAACCAATTCGGTATAAATATGTTTCAGGCGCTGATTGAACGGTTCACGCGGAGTGGTGGTTATCGTGCCATAGGTCAGACAGTCAAATCTGCTCCCGGCGCGGCTTATGACAGCATAACCGGTGCGGTTAATGCCATGATCGACGCCGAGAACTTTGTCTTTCCCATCAATCATTCCGCGTTCTGAATCTCCGACAATAAGGTGTCGTCAATGTCGAAATTGGCATAGACATTTTGGATATCGTCGTGATCTTCGAGCGCTTCCATCAGTCCCAGAATTTTCGGCGCGGTTTTTTCATCGGCCTTGATGGTCGTTTTTGGGATCATGGTTACTGCGGCGCTGGCGACTTCGATCTGGGCGTTTTCAAGAGCTTTTTTGACTTTCTCAAAATGACCGGGATCCATATTCACTTCGTAGACATCCTCTTCGGTGCTGATATCTTCGGCACCGGCATCCAGAGCGATCATTAACAAATCGTCTTCGGAGCAGGCTTTCCGGTCGATGGTTATGATCCCTTTTTTTTCAAAATTGTATGCCACGCTGCCGCTGGTCGCCAGATTGCCACCGTGCCGGGTCAGAATGTGACGAATTTCGGAAACCGTACGGTTTTTATTGTCGGTCAGCGCCTCCATCAGGATCGCTACGCCACCCGGTCCGTAAGCTTCATAGGTGATTTCCTCGTAGGTAACGCTTTCGATTTCACCGGTTCCTTTTTTTATGGCGCGCTCGACATTCGCCAGGGGCATATTGGCGGCCTTGGCAGCCAGAACGGCCGTACGCAGGCGCGGATTGGCTTCTTCGTCGCCACCGCCGAGTTTGGCGGCAACTTGAATTTCCTTAATAATCTTTGTGAAAATTTTGCCACGTTTGGCGTCCAGAGCACCTTTTTTACGTTTGATCGTGCTCCACTTTGAATGGCCTGACATATTTATAACCTCATCATTTATTGTTTTTAATTAATAAAAATCTTCTTTTACGACGATCTTGATCTGCGTCCGGATTACCCAGGCATCGGGATAATGCAATTCCTGGGCGCGGGACAACAGGCGCTCAGCCTCTTCCCGCGTAATGCAATTTCCGACCCGAATTTTATAATAGGGCAAATTGAAAACTTTTTCTACTTCAATATTTTCAAACTGGCACTGCGCTTTCCGGTGGATCGAATCCGCCAGAAAAAAATCGCTGGTTGAAAACACCTGGACTTTCCAGCCCATTTTCTCGACATATTCTACTGAATCGGCCGGCGCCTGGGGTTTGGCAGCCGGTGTTTTCAGATCGGTCGCAATCTCATAAATCAGGGTATTGTCCAGCATCGGTAGGGGTGGTTCTTTTAAAACCACCGGGTTGAAGCTTTCATCCTGAGGTGCGACTTGCGCCTGTGCCAGCAAGCCGGCTGTCAACAGTATTACGAGGATAGCAGTAGTTTTTATTCTCATTCTGTATAAAACTTAAACACCCGAAATATACAGAAACTATGAGAAATTTGAAAAGAGATAAGCTTGAGTCATTAATCAGATTTTTATGACATCCGACTGCGGCACCCAGCCCTGTTTACCATCAATCAGTTCGATTTTCAGCCAATGCTCATCGGAATCCAGTATCCTGACCCGAGTGCCTTCATGAACCATGAACAGTTCCGTGCTGCCGGCCTGCGGGGCCGCGAGGCTGCTCACCGTTCCACTCATCACGACGCCCTGATCGTCGGCCGTTTCATTATGGTATTTCTGAATGAACAATCCTGCCACCAGCAGGCCCAGGATTCCCGCAATCAGACAGACAGTCCGTAAAAACAGACGCAGACGCCGGAAATCGACATTCAGCAGAACGGCAAAACTCATGACGGTTAACAGCAACAGAGCCGCGAACAGCACCGCCCAGCCCCGCGCGCTCAACAGATTGACACCGCCCTGATACCAGCGAAACAAGAAAAACACCGGCGGAACATCGATTTTATCTTTAACGCCCAGATTGGCCAATTTCAGGTTAAAGGCTACGTTCGGATCGTTCGGCATACGCCGGGCAGCCCGTTCATAATTCAAAATGGTCTGTCCGATATTTCCAATCCGGTAATAGGCATTGCCCAGATTAAAATACAATACACCGCTGTCATAACCACGGGTGACAATGCTTTCATACAGCCGGATCGCCTCCGAATAATTCTCGGATTGATAGGCTTCATTGCCCTGCTCAAAAAGCCGGTCCAGCTCCGGGTCGGGCCGGCCGATCAGTCCGCCGACCATCAGAATAACCATTAATATTGAACGCTGCAAATGCATCTATATTACCTTACTCAGATTAGTCAATAAATCCCGACCGGCGGCAAGCAGCTCGGCAGGTTTTTCTGCAGCCACCATCCCGGGTAAAAAGCGGATCTCATCCAGACGCACCAGCAGATTCACAACTTTTGAGATTACTTCGGTATCGATCCCGCGCCTACGCAGCGCCGGTTCGATCTCTTTGGGCCCGAGGCCGGCAAGCGGCAAGGTCAAGCGATCGGCGACATAACCGATCAGAGCCTGATCGAGTTGTGTGTAAAAATCCATCCCGGCTTCACCGGCCGCCATTTCCTGCAAGGTCCGTAAACGGCTCTGCACTTTCGGCCAGGCCTTCCGACGCCGGGCAAATGCCAGATTGGTTTCCAGTTTATCGGTCCACCAGCGCAGGCTGGCGGCTCCGATTAAAACCAGCAAAGAAAGCGCGTTGGTCAGCCAGAACCAGAATTCGCCCAAAACCGTGCTGCCGGCCTGACGCCAGACCGGATTTTCGCGAACAATGAAGCGAATATCCTGGCCAAGGAGTGAAATTTCTTCTTTGCTGAGACCGGCACCCTGACCGGCCTGGGAATTATCGTTGCTGCTGACGCGGACTTTGAAACTGCGCGTTGAGAGAGTCCGGTAGGCTTCGGCTTTTGGATCGAAATAAGCAAAAGTCGCGGCCGGAATCGTCAGCAGTCCCGGCCGGCGCGGAATTAAAACATATTCGTAGGTCACCGAACCGCGGATCGTACCCCGGCTGTTATCGATATTTTTATTGATTTTTGGTTCAAACACCTCGACGGAATTGGGCAGGTCGAGCGGCGGCATTTTCAAAGAATTGATATTGCCGCTGCCGCTGATTTTATAACGCAGCGTCAATGCCTGATCCTGTTGAATCTGTTGCGTATCGATACTGCTTTCAGTGTTGAATTGACCGACCGCTCCGCTGAATGAGGATGGCTGACCGTTTTCCGGCAGCGGTTTGACCCTGATCCGGAGCGGTTCCGATTGGAACGTCATGACTTTCGAACTCTGAAACAGCGGATCGTTGAAAAACGAATCGTCGAAAAAGTCATCGAATACCGAGCGGCGGCGCTGATTGGTCTGAACGACTTCGCAGTCCACCACCATCGGATCGATAGTCAGTTCACCGGTCTTGGTGGCAAATAATGCGATCTGCTGAACGGTTGCCTTCCGGTAAGCCACCCCGTTAACGGTCTCATTCGTAATGGTTGGCTGGCCGGAAGCCGGAAATTCTTCGATCCAGAAACCCTGGGCATCCGGCAACTTTTTCCGGCCGTAGGTTCTGACGTTGTTGCGAAAATATAAATCGAACGAAACGATTAGTTCCTCGCCTTTATAAACTGTCGTCTGCGGGACGACGGCCTTTAAAAACACATCTCCCTTGCGATTGTCAGCATTCTGGCCGGGAGTCGGCTGAGCCGGCTGAGCCGGTTGAGCCGGAGCCGGTGTCCGGGTCTGTGAGCGCGACTGGCCGGAAACCGAGGTCGTAACTGTCACAGTAACCGCCTCGGTCGAATAGGTTTTACCGTGATACTTGATCGAAACGGGATTAATCGTCAGCTTCCCGGTGCGGGTCGGGGCGATCTGCCAACTAATAGTTTTGGAAGCATTCATCTGACCGTTAATGATCTGGATGCTGCTGGACTGCGACGGTCCCGAAATCAGGACAAAGTCCGGGCTTTCGGGCGGCGGTACATCCGGAAAATCGCGGACGCCTTCAATAGTTACTGTATAAACTAATATATCTTTATCGGAAATGACATTTTTATTGACGGAAGCCGAAAAGCGGACATCCTGAGCTGCGGCGCCGGCTATGAGCAACGTCAGGAATAATATCAGACTATATTTCCGCAGTCCGGACATTATTCGTTTACCAATCCTTTTCCTTCGTCAGTCCGGAGGCTTTTATCCGCATGCGTTCCTGCATCATCTGTTTTTCGTCATTTTTAAGAGCATCGAGAATTTGAGCGGCTTCTTCCTGGCTTTTTTCCTTTTCCTGACGTTTTTGCCGGGACTGCTGTTGTTGCGCCTGATCTTGTTGCTGTTGCTGGTTTTGCTGCTGCTGATCTTTTTTATCCTGGTTCTGATTCTGCTGGGATTGATCCTGATTTTGTTTGTCCTGCTGCTTCTGGTCCGGTTGGTTTTGCTGGTTCTTGTCCTGGTTTTGCTGATTCTGTTTCATCTGGCGCGCCAGTTCATAATTATATTTGGCGTCGTAATCGCGTGGATTGAGTTCGAGCGCCTTTTTATAAAATGCCAGGCTTTCTTCGGCCCGGCCGCTTTGATAGAGCGCATTACCGAGATTATAATAAACCGCGGCTTTCTG
>Ga0172375_10010756_pt1 | contig 11794 bp, 10 predicted proteins | sample LakKiv1m_FD_114537 | JGI IMG/M metagenome (GOLD analysis project Ga0172375, IMG submission 114537) | Freshwater microbial communities from Kabuno Bay, South-Kivu, Congo - kab_092012_11.1m | ecosystem: Environmental > Aquatic > Freshwater > Lake | place: Democratic Republic of the Congo... | reverse complement strand
TTTCTGATACTGGGCTGATGATTCGTTCATTTCCAACTGCCCGCACGTTCACTTGTTTTATCTCGTCAGGGAAACGAAGTTCAGCAGGTAATCTGACTGCTTGTGTTCGGTTATTTGTAAATACTGTGCTCGTCGTCATGGCTGCACCTCTTGAGTTTTATATATGGCATCAGTATATAGCAAAATATCCTTTTATTTCAACGTCCGCGCGCATCTCCCCAACGCAATTCGGTGCGGTCATCGCCCACGTAGTAGGTTTGCCCGGTACGGTGTTCTACGCAGTAGCTGGAGGAGACGATGGTCTCTTCGAAGGTCTGGCCGGCGCTGATGCGGGTGTACTCCATCAAGATGCTGCGGATGACTTTGGCGTTCTTGCAGATGTGTGATCCACGTGTGATCCAGGCTGGGCCGATGATCTCAGCGCCGTCTTCGATGCACACGCCAGAGTCGATGTACACCGGGCCTTCTATTTTTACTTTGTCCCAATTGATCTTGGTGTTGATGCCCGCCCATACGTCGGCCTTCATGCGCTTGCCGGGCATTTTCATGTGCGCCACTTCGCCTTTGAGGACGCGCTGCAACACGCTCCAATAGTCGGCCACATGGCCGATGTCGATCCAGTTGAAGAATCGTTTTTGAGCGTAGAAAGGCATGCCCTGCTCGGCCAACATGGGGAACAGTTGACTGCCGATGTCGAATACTTTGCCTTGCGGGATGAGGTCGATGACTTCGGGCTCGAAAAGATAGATGCCGGTGCTGGCAAAGTTGGAGCGTGCTTCTTCAGGCTTGGGTTTTTCTTGGAAGGCGATGATGCGACCTTCCTCGTCGGTTTCCACCACACCGTAGCTGCTCACCTCGTCGTGCGGCACTTCCAGGGTGATGACGCTGGCCATGGCTTTCTTGGCTTTGTGTTCGAACACGGCGGCACCGATGTCGAGATCGATGAGGGCATCGCCGCAGATGACGAGGGTGGTGGTATCAAAAAAACCGCCGAAGTCTTGAATCTTGCGCATCCCCCCAGCTGACCCCAATGATTTAGGCGTGATCTCGCCGTATTCGTACACGCCTTCGTAGGAGTAACCGATGTTCACCCCCCAACGGCTACCGTTGCCGAAGTAGTTCTCGATCTTCCAGTGTTTGTGGGCGACGTTGACCATGATGTCTTCGATGCCGTATTGCGCCAAGTGCTCGATGAGGTACTCCATCACGGGTTTGCCGAGGATGGGAATCATGGGTTTGGGCAGGTCTTTGGTCAGGGGGCGGACGCGGGTGCCTTGTCCGGCGGCGAGGATCATGCCTTTGATTTTTTTCATGTCGGAAGTGCGGGATTAAGTTTTTATAGAATTGTTAGATGTACTGCATTACTGCGATTTTAACCGTTTAATGCTTTAGAAGGCCTTCGAATTCCTCTATCGGCACGGGCTTGCCGAACAGGTAGCCTTGGTAGGTATGACATCCATGTGCCTGCAAGAAATCACGCTGGGCACTGCTTTCCACGCCTTCCGCCACCATCTCCAGCCCAAAGCGTTTCCCCATGTCCAAGATGATCTCGACCATGACGGTATCTTGGTTGGGACTGGTGATTTCGTGCACGAAGTTGCCGTCGATTTTGATCTGGTCAATCGGCAATTGGCGCAGATAGGTGAGTGAGGAATATCCGGTACCAAAATCTTCCAACGCCAGCTTCACGCCCAAGGCTTTGAGCTGGTTCAATTTGGTGAACAAGTCATCGTCATTCAAGACGACAGTCTCGGAAAATTCCAGGCGCAGGCGCGACGGGTCGATGTGATGTGCGGCAATCGCGCTCTCCACCCCCTGCACTAAATTGGGAGACTTGAATTGTTGTGCGCTGATATTGATGGCCAATACAAGGTCGCGCATGGCGGGATCGTGGCTCCATCGCGCCAATTGCTCACAGGCCGCTTCAAGCACCCATTGCCCCACGGTGAGGATGAGGGAACTCTCTTCCGCGATGGGGATGAAGGTCATGGGCGGGATGATCTCGCCGCTGGGGTGTACCCAACGCACGAGAGCCTCTGCGCCGATGGGGCGCATGGCACTGTCCACCTGCACTTGGAAGTGCAGACGCAGTTGTCGGTCGGGTATGGCTTGGCTGAGTTCCGATTCGAGCAAGGCACGCGCCTCGACTGTCTTTTGCATGTGCGGATCAAAGAAGCGCACGGCATTACGCCCGGATTGTTTGGCGTGATACATGGCCAGATCAGCGTGCCTGAGAATGGTTTCGATGGTGCACCCATTGCCACCGAACAGGGTGACTCCAATGCTGGATGAGCTTTTGAATTCTTTGGATTTCAGCAGGAAGGGCGATGCCAGCGAAGCACGAATCTTTTCGGCGACAGCGCCGACTTTTTTCCAAGCGCGGTCTTCGCGCTCATGCAGTTGTTCGATCAAAACAACGAACTCATCGCCGCCCAAACGCGCCACGGTATCCACTTCGCGCACGCAACTGCGAATACGTGCGGCGACTTGAATCAGCAGTTGGTCTCCATAATCATGGCCGTGATTGTCGTTCACGGATTTAAAGCCATCGATATCGAGAAACAGCAGTGCGCCATGGTGCTTGGAGCGCATGACGGACGCGATGGACATTTGCAGCCGATCCAGCAGCAGGCGACGGTTGGGCAGATTGGTGAGCGGGTCGAAATAAGCCATGCGTTGGCTCTGTTCATTTTGAATACCGTGGTCCGACAGGTCTTTGTAGATAGCGATGTATTCGACGATGTCGCCGTAGTCGTTTTTGATGGCAGAGATGCTGAGAAAGCTCTTAAATACTTCGCCATTCTTGCGTTTGTCCAACATCTCGCCAGTCCATGCGCCCTTGTTGAGCAAGTCATCCCACATCAATTTGTAAAATGCCTGATCGTTGCGCCCGGAAGCCAGCACGCGCGCATTCTTGCCTTGCAGTTCTTCAGTGGTGTAGCCGGTGAGGTCGCGGAACGCTTGGTTGGTACGGATGATGTGGGCGGACGCATCGGTAATGAGAATGGCATCTGCAATCGCAGTGCGATCATGGGTCGCTTGCTCGCTCCCCGCCTTGGGTTGATCGACAGAACCATCCCAAATCACTTTGGCGAAACCGATCAGTCCGTTCGCCTCGTTTTTGAGCGCATTGAGGCTGACATTGGCGAGATAGCGGGTCCCGTCCTTGCGCACGCGCCAATTTTGTTCTGCGTAGGTACCCTGTGATGCGGCGCGTTGCAGATTATCGAGCGGTAAGCCTTTCTCGATGTCTTCCGCCGTATAAAAGCGCGACACATGACTCCCGATGATCTCGTTGGGGGTATATCCGCAAAGGTTCTGCAAGCCGATATTCCAGCTCAGGATGTTGCCGAGATGGTCAAGCAGGATGACCGCTTGATCGTGGATACCCTCCACCAAGAGGCGGTAGTTCTCAAGATTGCCGATCTGGATGCTGGCTTGCTGCTGTATCTTGTTTTCCAATGCAAATCCCCGATGTTTAAGCGCGATACGGGATCACGCCCTGTTCGCCGTTCCTTTACATCCTCCCCTGTCAGCAAAGCCCGTATTGAGTTGAATTCATGTGGGGCGGAATCTACCCCATCACCTTGGTTTGGGATATAGGCCAAATGGCCTATATACTTTTGAAAAAGTATCTATATCTTTGACCTTAAATATTGCTTGGTCTTTATCAACCCCATCCGTCCAACCTAATGAATATGGACATTTTTAAAGGCTATGCCGCGCATGACCTCATGTCCTGAATATCGCGGTCGCTTCGCCCCTTCTCCCACTGGGCCATTGCATTTTGGTTCGCTGGTCGCGGCTGTCGGCAGTTATCTCGACGCAAAACATCATCAGGGCAGTTGGCTGGTTCGCATGGAGGACATAGATACGCCGCGTTGCGTGGCGGGGGCGGCGGATGACATTTTGCACACACTTGATGTGTTTGGATTGCAGAGTGATGAGCCAGTGATATTCCAAAGCCAGCGCGCCCCTGCCTACGAAGGGGCGTTGCAACGACTTAGAGAGATCGGCGCCGCGTACCCATGCTGTTGCACACGCAAGGAGATCGCCGATTCGGGATTGCATGGAATCGAGGGATTCGTTTATGCGGGGACATGCCGTAGCGGTATGGCGCATCAAAGATCAACGCCGGCATGGCGGGTTCGCACGGACCTCGATTGTCATTCCCGCGCAGGCGGGAATCCAGTCATTATTAAAAATGTATTTTGTTTACCCCAACTAGATTCCCGCCTGCGCGGGAATGACGAAGCTCCCAATGCAGTTGGTTTGATCGAGTTCGACGATGCGCTGCAAGGATGCATCTGGCAACACCTTGAAACGGAGATCGGCGACTTCGTAGTAAAACGCGCAGATGGTTTGTTCGCGTATCAACTGGCGGTGGTGGTGGACGATGCGGCACAAGGTATCACGCATGTGGTACGGGGTGCCGACCTGCTCAATTCGACCCCGCGCCAGATCCACTTGCAACGCTTGCTGGGCCACCTCACGCCAGCCTATATGCATCTACCCGTGGCAGTGAATGCGGCGGGAGAGAAGCTGAGCAAGCAGACGCTCGCTGCGCCGGTGGAACTGTCGCAGCCGGTCGCCACTTTGGTGCGCGTATTAGATTTTCTACAGCAGGCACCGCCCAAGTCACTCGCGAATAGTGATATAGGCACAGTGTTGGAGTGGGCGATAGCGCATTGGGATGCCAACAAACTACAGGGTGTGAAGACGCTTCAGACCTGAAGTCAAACGGCTTACTTGGCAACCTGCCTGCGATGCTTGATGAATTCCAGAATGGCCGGAATAAATGAAACGAATACGATACCGAGGATCATCAAGGTGAGATTGTTCTTGATGACGGGGATGTTGCCGAAGAAGTAGCCGGCAATGGTCAAGCTGCCGATCCATGCCACACTCCCCATCACGCTGAACATGACGAAGGAGCGGTATTGCATGGTGCCGATGCCCGCCACGAACGGAGCGAACGTGCGGAGGATAGGCAGGAAGCGCGCAAAGAGGATGGTCTTGCCGCCGTGCTTGTCGAAGAACAGATGGGTCTTCTCCAGGTGTTCGTGCTTGATGAGTGTTTGATTGGCGTGATTCAGTAGCCTCAAACCGAGCAGGCGACCGATCCAATAGTTGGTGTTATCGCCACTGAATGCCGCCACCATGAGGAGCGGCATCAAGATTTGCAATTCCAACGACCCCATGCCGCACAACGCACCCGTCACGAACAGCAGGGAATCACCGGGCAAGAAAGGCAGAACGACCAGCCCTGTCTCGGCGAAGATGATGACGAACAGGATGGCATACACCCACACACCGTATTCCTGCACCAAGGCCAGCAGGTGCGCGTCCAGATGCAGGATGAGGTCCAAAAATGCGGAGAGGATTTCCATGTGCGGCGTTATTCCGAGAGTGTTCCCCCACACCAGCCCCGCCCCCGTTAGAGGAGGAGCCAGTGTGACAAAGAGTTAAGGCAGTACTTGTTCCGCTTCGGTCTTCTCTGGCTTGATGAAGTCTTCGCGCGACACGCCAAACATCATCAGCAAGGGGCTGGCGACCAGCACCGACGAATAGATGCTGAACATGATGCCAATGGTCAGCGCCAGTGCGAAATAGTGCAGCGTCTCGCCACCCAAGAACAACATCGAGGTCACCATCATCTGCGTGCTGCCGTGTGTGATGATGGTGCGCGACATGGTGCGGGTGATGGCGTTGTCGATAATCTCGGCGACTTCGGTCTTGCGCATCTTGCGGAAGTTCTCGCGGATACGGTCGAATACGACCACAGATTCGTTCACCGAGTAGCCCAATACGGCCAGCACCGCCGCCAATACCGAGAGTGAAAACTCCCACTGAAAGAAAGCGAAGAAGCCCAGGATGATGACCACGTCGTGCAGGTTGGCGATGATGGCAGCGAGACCGAACTTCCACTCGAAGCGCACCCACAGATAACCCACAATACCCAATGAGACTAGCAACAGCGCCATCGCACCGTTCTCAACCAAGTCTTTGCCGACTTGCGGACCGACGAACTCGACACGGCGCAATTCGACGCTGGCATCCTGCGCACGCAACGCGTCCAGCACGTTTTCAGACAGTTTCGCGCCCACGGTGTTTTGTTTGAGCGGCACTTGGATCAACACGTCTTTACTGGAGCCGAAGTTCTGTACGATGGAATCGTGCAAGCCGATTTCATCCAGCCTGCCGCGCACTTTGTCCAAATCAGCCGATTCTGTGTAGTGCACTTCCAGCACCGTACCGCCGGTGAAGTCCACGCCGAAGTTCAAGCCCTTGGTCGCCAAAAAGAACACAGCCAACAGAAAGGTCACCAGTGAGATGCTGGTGGTCACTTTGCCGTAGCTCATGAACGGGATGTCTTTTTTGATCTTGAAGAATTCCATGTCTATTCCCTTAACCGATCGCGACTTTATTCAGTCGCGCCTTGCGACCGTAGAACAGGTTGACCATTGCACGCGACACCAACACGGCACTGAACATCGAAGTCAGAATGCCCAAACACAACACGACGGCAAAGCCTTTGATAGGGCCGGAGCCAAACATGAACAGGGCGATGCCTGCGATGAGAGTAGTGATGTTGGAGTCGAGAATGGTGGCGAAGGCGTTGTCGTAACCGGTGTGAATCGCCATCTGCGGCGGTACGCCGTTGCGCAATTCCTCGCGGATGCGTTCGTTGATGAGCACGTTGGAGTCGATCGCCATCCCCAAGGTCAACGCGATACCTGCCATCCCCGGCAGGGTGAGCGTCGCCTGCAACATGGAGAGCAAGGCCACCAACAGCAACAGGTTAGCCCCCAGCGCCAGCACAGAAATGCTGCCAAACACCAGGTAGTACGCGATCATGAAAATGGCGATGGCGATAAAACCAATCTTGGTGGAATTAAAACCGCGCTGAATGTTGTCCGCGCCCAAGCTGGGGCCGACGGTACGTTCTTCGATGATTTCCATGGGGGCAGCCAGTGCGCCTGCACGCAACAACAAGGCAGTGTTTTGCGCTTCGCTGGTGCTCATCTGACCGCTGATCTGCACGCGCCCGCCACCGATTTCCTCGCGGATGACAGGGGCGGTGACCACCTCACCACGACCTTTTTCAAACAGGATGATGGCCATGCGGCGGCCTACGTTCTCACGCGTGGCTTCTTTGAATTTGCGCGCACCCACGGCATCCAGATTGATGTGCACGGCAGGTTCGTTGTTGCGGCTATCAAAGCCGGGCTGCGCGTCGTTGATGCGTTCGCCCGTGAGAATCACAGCTTTCTTAACCAGCACCGATGTGCCATCACGCTCTTGGAAAATTTCTGTGCCGAATGGAGCAACTGCGCCCGCCCCCATTTGATGTTCGTCATCCACCATGCGCACTTCCAAGGTGGCGGTGCGTCCCAAGATGTCTTTCGCGCGGGCGGTATCTTGCACACCGGGCAATTGCACCACCACGCGATCCACACCTTGTTGTTGGATGACCGGTTCCGCCACGCCCAACTCGTTCACGCGATTGCGCAGCGTGACCAAGTTTTGCTGCACGGCGGATTCTTGGATGCGGGTCTGTTCTTGCGGCTTGAGGGTGGCCACCAACACGAGCTCGCTTGCCCTATCACGCTCGTTGAATTCCAAGCCTTGGAAACGCTGTTTGAGTTCGTTCTTGCCCTTGGCACGTGCCTCGGCATCACGGAACTTGGTGGTGATGACCGTGCCCTCGCTGCTCACCCCTGCATAAGGGACATTCGCCTCGCGCAAGGTGCTCCGAATGTCGCTGGAATAGGACTCGATGGCTTTGTCCAACGCCGCTTTCATATCCACCTGCATTAAGAAATGCACGCCGCCGCGCAAATCCAGACCAAGGTACATCGGCAAGGCATTGAGGCTGGTGAGCCACTGCGGCGAACGCGATAACAGATTCAGCGCCACCACATAGTCATCTCCCAGCGCCGCATGCAATGCATCCTTCGCTTTGATCTGGCTGTCGGTATCCGAAAATCGCGCCTTCACGCTGGTGGAATCGAGCGACAACACTTCGGGGGAAAGTTGTGCGTTCTGCAATGCCTCGTCAACGCGCTGTAGCAAGGCGGTGTCCGCCTTCATATTGGACCGCAACGGCAACACTTGCACCGCCGGCGACTCGCCATACAGATTGGGTAAGGCATACACCAGGCCGGTGACGAGTGCGAACAGGATCAACAGGTATTTCCAGATCGGATAGTGATTCATTGCAACACCTTGCTTACAGCAAAATTAAAGAGGGATGCGGATCAAAGGGACTTGATCGTGCCTTTTGGCAGCACGGTTTGTATAGCGAACTTTTGGTATTGGACTACCACACCCGCCGCCACTTCCACTGCAACGTATTCATCGCCCACTTTCTCAACGCGCCCCAGCGCACCGCCGCCCGTGACGACTTCATCGCCTTTTTGCAGCGCTTCCATCATCGCCTTGTGTTCCTTGGCACGTTTTTGTTGTGGACGCAGGATGAGGAAATAGAACACCGCCAACAAGGCGATAAGTGGCAGGAATTCAAGGAATCCGCCGCTTTGAGGTGCTGCGGCTGCGCCTTCTGCGTGGGCGTTGCTGATGAAGAATTCAGTGATCATGTCAATACTCTCCGAGACGGGTTATGAAAAAACAAAGGGGCGCATTCTAGCACGGATGACGTGACCGATTTGCTACGCCCACTGGGGGTTCAACGCCCTGCGCGGGCTTGGTGGAACGCCGCTTGGAACTCGGCAAAACGCCCCGCTTCGATGGCGGCGCGCATCTGCTGCATCAACTCTTGGTAGTAATGCAGGTTGTGGATGGTGTTGAGGCGCGCGCCCAGTATCTCGCCCAAGCGATGCAGGTGATGCAGGTAGGCGCGACTGAAGTTCTGGCAGGTGTAACACGTGCATTGCGCATCGAGCGGTGCGGTGTCCGTGCGATAGATGGCGTTCTTGATGCGCACATCGCCGAAGCGCGTGAACAGATGACCATTGCGCGCGTTGCGCGTGGGCATCACGCAGTCGAACATGTCGATACCTTCGGCGACAGCAGCGACCAGATCCTCTGGCGTACCGACCCCCATCAGATAACGGGGTTTGTCTTGCGGCATCTGCGGGGCGGTGTGCTTCAAAATACGCATCATGTCGTCTTTAGGTTCACCGACCGATAAGCCGCCGATGGCGAAACCGTCGAAATCAATATTCTTCAGCTCGCGCAAAGATTCATCGCGCAGATGTTCGTGCATCCCCCCTTGCACGATGCCGAACAACGCGTTGGGATTGCCCTCGTGCGCTTTTTTGCTGCGCTCCGCCCAGCTCAAACTCAGACGCATGGACACCCCCGCCACCTGCTCGTCCGCTGGATACGGCGTGCATTCGTCGAAGATCATCACGATGTCGGAGTTGAGCACTTTCTGGATGCGCATGGACTCTTCTGGCGACAGAAAACATTTGTCGCCGTTGACGGGCGAGCGAAATTCCACGCCGCCCCCGGTGATCTTGCGTAGCTCGCCCAAGCTGAACACTTGGAAGCCGCCAGAATCAGTAAGGATGGGGCCTTCCCAGTTCATAAACTGGTGTAGCCCGCCGTGCGCTGCGATGACTTCAAGCCCCGGACGCAACCATAGATGGAAGGTGTTACCCAGCACGATGTGTGCATCGATGTCCTTCAGCTCCTGCGGCGACATGGCTTTCACCGTGCCGTAAGTCCCCACCGGCATGAAGGCAGGAGTCTCTACTTTGCCGTGAGCTAATTCGATCGTGCCGCGACGTGCCGCACCGGATTGTTTGTGTAAGGTGAACTTCATGAGACTGAATCGGAAAGGTAACTTTGAGAAAGGGCGCGATTCTACCCGAGCTTGCGTTGCGACGCGCCTGAATACCCTGCTGAGACTGGCTGGCCACCAGCGCTTGCTTGGCCAGCCGGGCTTACCCGCTGCGCTTACTTCTGCGCTTTGACGATGCTCATTGCGGCGGCAACCATGCTTCCCATGTCTGCCACATTGCTGGGCAGGATGAGGGTGTTGCCTTGCTTGGCGATGCCCCCAAAGGCTTCGACATACTTTTCCGCGACCTTGAGATTCACTGCATCCATGCCGCCTGGCGACTGAATCGCCTGCGCCACGCGCTGAATCGCTTCTGCGTTGGCCGTTGCCACTGCCAGAATGGCCGCCGCTTCGCCCTGTGCGGTGTTAATGGCGGCTTGCTTCTCGCCCTCGGAGCGCTGGATAAAGGCCTCGCGCTCACCCGTGGCGATATTGATCTGTTCTTGCTTGCGACCTTCCGAGGCGGCAATGAGGGCGCGCTTTTCGCGCTCGGCGGTAATCTGTGCCTGCATGGCATGCAATATCTCTTTGGGCGGGGTCAGGTCTTTAATCTCATAGCGCAACACTTTCACCCCCCAACTGGTGGCGGCTTCATCCAGTGCGGCGACCACGGCGCGGTTAATGTCGTCGCGCTCTTCAAATGTCTTGTCCAATTCCATTTTGCCAATGACCGAACGCAAGGTGGTTTGCGCCAATTGGGTGATGGCCATGATGTAGTTGCTGGTGCCATACGAAGCCAGACGCGGATCGGTCACTTGGAAGTACAAAATACCGTCCACCTGCAATTGCGTGTTGTCTTTGGTGATACACACTTGGCTGGGCACATCCAGCGGCACTTCCTTCAGCATGTGCTTGTAGGACACACTATCAATGAAGGGGATGACGATGTTCAGTCCGGGGGACAATGTGGCGTGATAGCGTCCAAGACGCTCCACCACCCAAGCGTGTTGTTGCGGCACGACCTTGAGCGCTTTAACCGCGAAGATGACCGCTGCGATCAGAATAAAGATTGCGATTTCCATGATGTCTCCTTAGTTGGGGTGCTGTGTCAGGATGAGTTTGGAACCTTGGATGGATTGAATATAGAGCGGCGCATCCAGCACTGGATCGGCTTCATTGATCTGCGCATCCCATTCCGCCCCCCGGTAGCTCACGCGCACCGAACCATCAGCATTCTTACTAATGAGATGCACTGGCTGGCCGATGTCGAAACTGTCGTTTTGGGGATCAGGAATACGGATAGCTTTGCTGCGACGCAAGATAAGCGTGCCAATAACGGCGGCTAACGCAGCCAACGAAATCTGCCACACCACGCCCAAGCCAGTCAGCGCCGCCAGACCGCCCAAAGCCAAGGCAACAGAGAGCACCAGCATGTAGAACGTGCCGACCATCATTTCCGCCCCCAACAGGAGCAGCGCCGCAATGAACCAGAGGGTATAGGCTTGCATAAACATCCTTTCGACTCGACGGGAGTCGTCATCCTAGCAGATTCAGGATGTCTACCTCTCAATCAGCATCGCATCGCCGTAACTAAAGAAGCGATACTCGTTTTGCACCGCGTGTTGATAGGCGGCGATTAACTTCTGCATCCCGCCAAACGCACATACCAACATCAAGAGTGTGGAGCGCGGCAGGTGAAAATTGGTGAGCAATACATCAATCACTTTGAAGCGATAGCCCGGTGTGATGAAGATGCGCGTCTCGCCCGAACCGGCTTTCAGTTCCCCATCCGCTGCCGCACTTTCCAAAGCACGCAGGCTGGTCGTGCCTACTGAGACGACTCGCCCACCTTGGGCTTTGGCTTGGCGGATGGTATCCACCGTCGCTTGCGGTACGCTATAGCGCTCGCTATGCATGATGTGTTCGTCCACGTTCTCGGCACGCACTGGCTGGAACGTGCCCGCGCCGACATGCAAAGTGACGTAGGCGATGTTCACGCCTTTGGCACGCAAGGTGTCCAGCATCGCCTCATCAAAGTGCAAGCCT
>Ga0172375_10010752_pt1 | contig 11797 bp, 12 predicted proteins | sample LakKiv1m_FD_114537 | JGI IMG/M metagenome (GOLD analysis project Ga0172375, IMG submission 114537) | Freshwater microbial communities from Kabuno Bay, South-Kivu, Congo - kab_092012_11.1m | ecosystem: Environmental > Aquatic > Freshwater > Lake | place: Democratic Republic of the Congo... | reverse complement strand
CGAGTTGGAAAATCAGAAACAAATGATGGGTAAAAGAGTTAATGAATGGGTTGAATTAGCAGTTAACACTTTTGATTTTGCATGTCGTGCAAGAGAGTGTTTCAAAAATGGAACCATCCAAGAGAAAAAGATAATACTTCAAACAATTGGTTCGAACTTTATTCTTAAGGATAAAAAACTGTTTATGGATACACAAAAACCGTATATTTTACTTAAATCTGCAAAATTAGAAACTGACCAAATCATCAGTAAGTTAGAACCCGAATATATTCCCAATAATACCAATAATTTAACCTATCTGTACTCTCAAAATACTACCTTGCGGAGGGGGCGGGATTCGAACCCGCGAGGCCTTGTGAGCCGCAGACTTTCCAGGTCTGTGGAATGAACCACTATCCGACCCCTCCAAGTTGTAAAAAAATTAGGTCTGCAGAGGAATGTCCGCCAGAGGCGGATCAGCCTTTGGCTGAAACCACTCGACCCCTCCAAGCACGATATTCTACCTATTTTTTGGTTTTTAATAAAGCATCAAGTTTTAAACGACCTTTCTTTAGGAGGTTTCTTTCAAAGTCGTAGGCAAGTTTTTTTAGTGATTCCTCATAAGAAAACCATTCCCTACCAATTACTGTTTCATCATCATAATATTTCAGACTGCTTTCCCCTCGATACTCCATCAGGAAGAAGGTAACTTTTTTTATAATTTTTTTGTTAGTAGCTTGATCCCAAATAATATAATCTCGGGAACCGATTTTGTCGATTATTTCTGCCTTGACCCTACCCTCTTCTTCAACTTCACGAATGGCAGCTTGTTTTAACACCTCATTTGGGTTTAGATGGCCTTTGGGAAATTTGAAAATTGTATGGCGAATTTTTTGTCCACGACGATTAAGGGTTTTTTTGGAGAGAGTTTTGATAACCAACCACAAGACTCGGTCGTCGACAAGACGATAGACAATCCCCCCAGCAGAACGCTCATCATAATAGAGATTGTCCTGTTTTTCAGGAATTTTATTCATAGCTTGATTATACCGCGTCAATTCAGGAATAGAACCATACAAGAGGGTTTTGGGGGTGTACCCGAGAGGGGTTGAACCTCCAACCTTCAGCTTCGGAGGCCGATGCTCTATCCAATTGAGCTACGGGTACAGATGAATGTATTTTACTCTAAATTAGGGAGTCAGTAGCCTGCTAAGTGGATAGCGAGGAGTCTTTGGAGTAATTACTGTTGGTTTTCCTAGGCGAAATAAAAGCTGAGGTAAATGAGTACTCTCTAATAATTTGGCTGTATCTTTTCGAGTTTTTTTGAGGGAAAGTGGATAGTTGAAAAAATCAGTACTTAGACCATTGGATGCTAAAGTAAGAGCTAATAGTTCAAAAAATTCACCGGCTTCAAACCAACTTTGAATATCATCATTTTTTGTAGAAATTACAGCCAGAGCTGGAGAATTTTTGGCAAGGTTTTGATTTTTTATAGAATTTATTTCTGCTTCCATGTCATCTTTGTGACGAAGATATTTCAGATTGATGGCCATTTTGTATAAATTGATTACCCCAGTTGGAAGGCCGTCTGGGGAAAACTCTAAGTCGTCCCGAAGCCAGGTTTCTAATTCGTCAATCATGGCTTGTTGACGTGACCAAAGAAGATAACTGTAATTGATGAGTTTGGCAAAAGCAGTAATATCGCCAGGTCGAGTAATCAAATGAAACTCGACTGAATTTGGAGTTGGAAGTGAACGAATTTGGGAAATCAGCTCTTTGGACAGTTTTTCGTCTTTGTATGGAAAACGATTGGTGTGTCGGGTTGAAATCGCCTTTAGTAAAGCTTCGTTCTCTCCTCTTGTTGACCTGGCGACAAACTTAAAAAAAATGGAGTAGCGCTGTTTTTTTTCGTCAACAATATAAGTTTTTTGAAAACTGTAGCCAAAGTATTTGGCAGCGATTTCGAAATTACAGGCTGCTGCCCCAAGGCTCATGTAAAATTCACGATAATCAGGATCGGTGTTGAGACGAGCCCGTGAATAATCGGGGAGAATCTCGAGAGAATCTTCCCCTAATTTAAAACGCCATGGTTGAGTGTTGTATCCAGATGGAGCTAAAACAACGTATTTTAATAGGGATTTAATCTTATTTTTTTGAGTCATAGTCATGATTACTACTGTTGTAGTAACTAATACTAGTTTAGTAGGAGTTTGGAAAAAATCAAGGGGTAAAATATGTATTTAGATATTTCCTGTTTACTTATGACCTATATTATATTATAATTGACAAATGAAAAAAGAAAGTTCTTTTACCCCTATTGGAGAAAATAAACTAAAAAAAATATTAGATTTTGACCCAGTAGAAAAGTTGGGACAAAATTTTTTGGTTGATCCAAACATGGTTAGAGCTATTGTAGGTCTGACTATTCCTAACGCTGAGGTGATTGAGATTGGTTGTGGTCCAGGAAATATAACAAGGGGTATTGCCGAAAGAGCCAATAATGTAATTGGACTTGAAGTGTATCCTGGTTTTTTCGAAGCCCAAGAAAAAATATTAAAAGGATGTGACAATGTTAGGATAATAAATCAAAATGCATTAAAATTTGATTTTAGAAGATGGGTTGATGCTGACCGTGAGGCTAGACATCAAGTTATGGGAAATATCCCTTTTCATATTTCCGAACCATTGCTTACCCTACTCGCCGGTGTATCCGATAAGGTTGAAAGAATTACATTATTGGTAGGTGATAACTTGGCAACGGCAATGACAATGAAAAACCCAAATGACGATCGTTTTACTAGATTGTCATTTATTTCAAGCATATTTGATGTTAATAGAGTTGTGCATATTCCAAGGACTGCATTTTGGCCAGTGCCACGAACCGATGCTGACGCAATTTCAATGTCGTTAAAAGAATATCCTGATGATGGGAAGATGTTTGCTTTTCAGCTAACAAAAAAAATTGTCTTAAGTCAGTCAGAAAATTTGACCCTCGTTAAAGTCTTGAATAGCTTTTCAGCTAGCGGTGAGAGCGGTAAACAACTGGGAAAAGACATGTCACATAAATATGACCGAAGACAGGTCAGAAGTGAATTAAAAAGAGCAGTAAGTGATTTAAACAGAATGCCAGTTAGTAGAAGAGAAATGGATGGAAAGTTGTTGACAAGAATGAACTCTTTGGTAAGCCGAATTGGCTTGCCTGAAGAAATCTTAAGTAAACCATTTGGGCGACTTAATAACGAAGAAGTGCGTCAACTAGCACTGGCTATCAACAGACTTTAAAGACGGCTTCTTTCCTATCATCTAACTTAAATCCTGCTTTTACATGGGCCTTTATCGAATTTGGGTTGTCTAAATTGATTAGACTCCAGACTCTTTTTATCTTGTTTTTTTTAGCTACTTTAAGAAGTTTTTTGTAGAGCTGTCCACCTAAACCCTGTCCTTGAAAAGAGGGTTTTATAGCAATATATTCGCAGTATACTTCCCCGTACATTGGGATTGTTTCATAAGCAAAAATGAATCCTACAACTTCATCTTCCTTTTCTATTAAAAAACTATAAGCAGACTTTACAAATCCAGTGTAATTTGGCTGTCGACTGACAAGATGAGTCTTTTTTTTTGAAGGAGAAAGAAGCTTCCACTTATCTTGTCCCAAGTATTGGATTTGGGTTTGTTCATCAATATCTTTGATTTTTGGATAATCATTTAAAGTAATGGGGCGGATAATATAGTTGTTCATTAGTGACATTATTTTAACAATTAAAGTTTATCTATAAAACTTTGTTTTTCTAAACAATTAGCACAATGGTGACACTCAACTAATTTTTTATTAACTAATTTTGCGTTCCAGCATGAGGTGGTTGAGGATAGAAGGTTTTCTTTTTTTAAGATTTTCATTAAATCCAATTTTGTCTTTGCTTTGGCGGGCATGAATACTTTTAGAGGCCGTAAAAATGATTTTGATAATAAATCTTCGATTGATTTATGATGAAAATAATCATTGTCCCCAAAAACAAAATTGTCATCCTGCATATAACCTATGGCAATACCATCAGCATTAATTTGCTGAGCATAAATACCGGCAATTACCATAAATAAACTGTTTCTTCCTGGAACCCAAGCGTCGTTGTCGTCTTTTGAAAGAGAACCTAATAGAGAGCTTTTAGTCAAGTCTTTTACTAGGGTTGTGGTAATTATTTTGCAGTTTTCAAAATAAGCTTTTGAGGGTATTGTTTTGGCTAAATATTCTTCGGCTACGCTTGCTGATTGTCCATAATTTATAAAAAGAGGATAAATTTTGTAGCCCTTTTTTTGCAAAAGGAGACCAACTGCTAAACTATCAATTCCCCCAGAAAACAATAAAACAATTTTTTTTGTTCTTCTTCTGGATAAACCGCGTAACAGGTCAATATTCATTTTTGTTTTTATTTCCATTTTAGTTGGTGGTTAATATATAAGGATGAAACAAATCAATTTGACGGTATTTTTCTCTAAAAATGATGTCTTGTTTTAGTGGGTCGTTACCTAAAATAAAAACACATTGGTCAAGTAGGGAATTTACTTCATCTAAAAGTGGTAAGGTGTCATTAAAACCTGTCCGAAAAGATGGATGTTGATAAGACTGATAGCCTGGCATGGCCAATAGTTCAGGAGGAACAGGAAGCAACTTTCCTGATTGTTGAAAGTCTTGATAAAGTGGGGTTCCTGGTTGAAGTTCCAAATTGGCAACGATGTGACCTGAAGCTCCAAGAGCCCTTAACTGCTCAACTTCTCTAAGAATTACTTCCCTGTTTTGATTGTAAAATCCAATAATGTAAGTTAATACTACATTTATGCCACTCCCCTGTAATTTCTTTATTAGTTCTTTGAGATTTACACCACTATTTTTTTCGTAGCCGCCATCAATGATGGTTTCGACACCAATATTGACAGTAGAGAGTCGCATATTCCCTTTTGTTAAGGTGTCAATATCAAATCGAGTAATTACCTTCGAAGAGGTGGTCGAAACTAAATTACATTTGAAAGGAAGATCCTTGCATAGGGTAAAAACTTCCTCCCATTTTTTGCTAGCCAGTCCCTGAGGTTCCGCTAAGCTTAGGGTAATTTCTTGATCGTAGTTACCTAAAGTACCTTGACTTTGGTGAATTGCCATGGCGATAGTTTCTGTTGATAAGGGATAGCTTTCTTTTCTCCCCCATTGCGCGGTCGAAGGGCAAAAATCACAACCATAGCGACAACCAAAACCAGTTATTAGTAGACCATATCGAGTAGTTTTAGACATACCATGAAAGGTGGTAGTGGTATCTGAGGGGACAATGACTGGTTGACGAGCCTGGTCGAGTGGTTCGTGTAATATCCTTCTCATACCCAGAACCGAGTCACCTACTAGACAATCATCAACAAAATGTCTTGTCTCTGGAAGTAGTGCCGAATTTGATCCCGCAATTATATGTATCGAAGGATCAGTTTGCCTAATTAGTAATGCTATTTCTTTAAATCTTTGATAACCATTTAGATATGAGGCGAGATAAACATGACTATAATGACCTTCTGATAAAATTTCGGTTATTTTATCTTTGCTTATTGGTTCTTCAACAACTCTTCCTGGACTTTGGACTTGATTAAAGATAAAACGACCAGGAGCATTGCGCGGATACCAATCAAATTGAAAATCGTTGTCGCTGGGTTGGGGTTGATCCGATAAATATCTAGTTAAAAAACTAGAATCGATATATGGCAACAGATCTTCTCGACTCAATAACCCTTTTAGGAGGGGTTTTTTATCGCTCCTGTTATAATCAGGATTTTGAGCTAAAACGTATAAAACATTAGTTTCTTTTGACATATTTGTTTAGTGTTCTAAAAAATGCTTCAAAGGATTCTGGAAGATGTGTTCCATATCCACCCTCAAGAATTACACTTGCGGGGATTGGAAAGTTTTTCCCAATCATGAAGGCCATATCTTCAAAAGTAGAGCTTGATATTTGGGTTGGAGAATCAAAGTTTGGAGGATGATCACCTCGATGGGTATCAAAACCAGCGGAGATAACTAGTGCGTCGGGGTTAAGCTCGGAAATCTTACCTATAGCTTTTTTAAAATTGGCTAAATATCTTTTTTCGCTTACACCTGGCTCATAAGTGAAATTATATTGGTGATTTTTTCCTAGACCCAAACCGTGGTCATTTTGATAACCGGTGTTCGGATATAAATCGTGAGGATCAGCGTGGGTGGATACATAAATAATTTTTCCAAATCGATTGACAATGGACTCTGATCCGTTGCCGTGATGGTGATCAAAATCTAAAACAGCTACTCGGGAAGATTTGTATCTTTCTAGCGAATAGGCGGCAAGCATAGCATTGTTAAAAAAACAAAATCCCCCATAAAAATCATATCCCGCGTGATGTCCTGGTGGACGGGAAATTGAATAGCTTAAGACACTTCTACCAGTTTTGATAAAATCTGCGGAGGCAAGAGCACAACAGGCTGATGATAGGGCGTCATAATAAGTTCCAGAAAATATCGGGGTACTATCAACTTGATCGAGACAAAAAGTAGTCCTTTGGGGAAAATTTTCTCTATCGTCACTGGCTTTTTTGAGAGCATCAACCATTTCTGGAGAATGAAGTTGTCTAAGTGAAGAAACATGACTAATTCTTGGCTTAAAGATAGGAAAATAATCAGGCGTGGCAATGGCTGTCATTATGGCTTCAACCCTATCGGCATTTTCACAACCATCGTTTTGGCGGGGTTGGTGATGTAGATGTTGAGAACTATAAACAAGAGAGATTTTTTCTATCATATTTTAAGGGGTAAATTTGAAATTGTTTTGTCTAAAGATTTATATGAACTATATTTTTTCAAAGAAGAATACAGACTATTTATTTCTAGAGGATATTGCTTTCCAGAATCTCTTTCTCGAAGAAAATATTTCTTTGATTTGTCAATAATAATTAGATAAGGTATACCGATGAGATCAGCTTTTAGATAACGTTTGCTCATTTTGCCAGAAGAAAATATAGGAGTTGGTCCAAAATATGGAGTTATTTTTTGGGATATCTCTTCTGAGATTCTGAGATTTTCTTCGTTGGCCTCTATCGGTAAAATGGCAAAAGAATAGGGAGTAATTAATGAAGGTAAATTTAAAAAGACCCGATTGTTGTCTTTTTTAAATAGAGTTTTTAAGAGAACATAAATAGGTCTATCGCTGGAAAAAGAGATTTCGAAATCTTGTGGATAAACTTTATTAATTTGTAATTTTGTCTTTGAAAATTGACTATGTTTTGCAAAATCATAATCTGCACGATACTGGATACCTAAAAGTTCCAACTCGGGTTCTCCTTTAATTTTGTAATTTAGGGCATAGGCCCTAGTGGCATAGAAAGGTTTTTCTTGGCCAAGTTTTTCTCTAAAGATAAGACCTGTTTTTGAAATCCCCACAGATGTCATTAATTGAAAAGCGAGTTCTTTTAGATTATTGATAACTGTTTCATAATCAAAAGAATCTTTTTTAAAAATCAAATGACCTTCGTGGGCAGTGTACTGTCGAGTACGGGTTTGATATTCAGTTTGTTGGTCATTTGGAAGAGCAATTCCAACTTGATAAATTTTTAGTGGGGTAAGGTTGTCAAAATTATCTAATAAGAGTTTTAAGAGTGAAAAGATTGTTGTGGCCATTTCAGGTCGACCATTTAAACTCACACCACTTGAAGTTTTTGTGGAAAACATTTCCTTTTTATATCTTTTATAATGGCCACTGGCTTTCCAGGCATCGGTTGAATATAAAACGGGAGTTTCAATTTCAAAAAAACCATTGCTTTCAAATATTCTTCTAAAGATTGACTCAACTTTATTTTTTAGTTGTTTTCCGCTGGGGCCATAGGTATAAAAACCATTTACTCCATAGCAGTGTGTTTCTGGACCCCAAATAAATCCGCTGTCTTTTAATCGGCTTTTTAGATTATCCATTGATATCTTTAAATAAATAATTTTGGTTGTTGTAGATGGTGACTTGGCCGTTATTTTCTTGAGTTAAATATTTTATTTCATCACTCCATTTATCATTCATCGCAGTTTTTTGAAATTCAAGGTCGGCAAGCATTTCTAAAATTGGATTGCCGATAGAATATTGTCCGATATTCAAAAGTGTATTATCAGAAATTATATATTTGTTTTGTAAGTCGAGTTTTAAAGTTTTCCCATTTTTCAAATACATTACTATCTCTCTTCTTGGGCTAGAATAGCCGGCATTTACCTGCCAAGTTACTTGTTGTTTAAATAGATAAAAGCTTAAATCAATATCATGAATTCCAAGGTCGTACATTGGATTATTTGAAGATAGGGGTGGGAGTCCAAAACGAAAGCTCTCAACACGGTATACCTCTGAGGCCTTGATATTTTTTTTAACAAACTTAATAGTGGGGTTGTATCTTTCTAATGTGGATTGACAAAGAATACACTGATGTTCTTCGGCTAATTTTTCAAGTATTTTTGCCTCATCAAACTTTGTACAAAGAGGTTTTTCGCAAAGGACATTGTAATTTGCTTCTAGAAGTATTTTGACAATATTAAAATGAGTGTTGATTGGAGTGGCGACAATTACTAAATCAACAGTTGGGTGGTAATGAATAAATTCCTCTAAATAGGTGAAATAGGGTCGATTGTCTGTGGGATAGATATCAACAATATAACTAGTTGGCATTAGGCTGTCGTACAACTTTCCCATTTTTCCAAAACCAATGATTGCTGTTTTCATATCAATTTTGGATAATAAATTTTGAAAATTTAACAGCTAATTTTTGCCAAGAGAGGTCTTTTGCCAATTCAAGATTATTTTTTGAACAAATTTTTTTCATTCGTGAAGCCTTTTCAATTCCTAAGCGCCAACTTGGTACATTGTTGTCTACCATACAACCAGTAACTCCATCTTTTAGTAACCACTCCATCCTGCCTTTGCCCATTACAATTGGTTTGCCAACAGCTAAATACTCACTTATGGCAATCGGGCTACAATCAACTTCAACCGGAAAAACTAGAACATCGGCAATATTAGTAAAGTCAGGAACCTGACTAAGATCTACTGCACCACATTTGATGATATTTTCTTGGCTTGGAATTTGATTACTAATGGGACCGTCACCAACAATAAAAAAAACAAAATCTTGAGGTATAGACTGGGCAATAATTTTTATATTGTCGTACCAATATCCAAGTTTACCTGTATAAACAACGATCTTTTTTCCTTCAAGGTTACACTTATATTTTTTTTCTAACTTTTGGCGGATTTTTATATTTTTTACGTTTGAATATGGATAAAATATTGTTTTGTCATAACCATTTGGAACGATTTCGTATTGATGTTCTTTTTGACTCCATTTTTTTAGTGAGTCCAAAATTACTGGTGATTGGGCAATAATTTTTTCTACCCTGTCGAGGGTTTCTTGAAGGGAATAACGTAATAGAAAAAATTGTTTATTGACACCATACTCTTTGAGATACATCTCCTCATACCAGTCAATACAGTCAAAAATTATAGGAATGTTAACTTTGGAATCGATAACTAAAATACTTAGAGGATTGTCAATAAAAAGATAATCATATTTTTTGTCTGATAGATATTTATTTAATCTATCTCTCTCTGTTGTAATACTAGAAATGTCAGTAATTGAGGCATGATTGAAAAATTCAAATTTTATCCCTGAGATATGTTTTAATAATTGTCGTTCACGTTGAGGAAAGCCAACAAGATATGAATCATCAAAATGCTGAAGACTTTGCGAATATATTTTTTCTCCAACTTTTAATACTCTGGGGTTCATTTAAACCACTCCTTTAAGGTAATTTTTATTCTATTTATTTCTTCTTTGGTCAAATTCCATCGACAGGGAATAGCAACAATTTTTGAAGTTAAATCGGTGTATTTTTCCTTTTCACCTTCTGGGAGAATTTCATCGCTGTAATAGATAATAGTGTCTATTAGTTTTTTTGATAGAAATTCACGGAATTCATCACGTCTTTCTACCAATAAATTAAAAATGGAATAAATATGTTTTTGGTTTTTTTCTTCTTTTAAAAATGGCTGATAATTAGGAATTACGCCAATGAATTCTCTGGCAATATTTCTTTGAATTTCTATTTTCTTCTCGTAGTTTTCAAATTCAGATAAAAGAAATTCGGCTTTTATTTCATCCATTCTTAGATTTAGACCTGGTGATTCTGTCATCTTGCCACCAAGTCGACCGCACTCGATAAATTTTTTCATTTCGACGTAGTAATTTTCATCATTGGTAACAACAGCACCACCATGACCACAGGTGTGAAATGATTTGGTGGGATAAAAACTAAAACAACCAATTTTCCCAAAAGTACCAACTTTTTTTCCTGATATTTCAGCTCCAAATGACTGACAGGCATCTTCGATATAATCGTTGCTGGAAGTTAAAATTAAATTATTTGGTTGACCAAAAAGATGAGTGACAACTTTTAAACCGTTTTTTAGAGAGCTTTCTTTTTGCTGAAGAATTGTTCTGATAAATTTAATTTTGTAGTTTAAAATTCTTGCGGGTTGGTAGGTGGCAGGAAAGGTATAGGGATCAACTAATAGAGTGTGGTATTTGTCTTTTAAGGCCCAATAGGCAGCGAGTAGTGCCGATGTACCACTATTGGTAAGAATAAGATATTTTACGTTGAGATATTTTTTTAATTTGTCTTCCAGCAAAGACATTGATTGCCCATCAATCCACTTACCCGATTTTATGATTTTACTTTCAAAGTTTGATTGTATTTTATAAAAGGAGATAGGTTTCATGTGGTTTTATAGTTTTGTGAATTTTAATAATGTTTCTAAAGATTGGTAATTTAATGGAGAATAGTTGTCTATAATAAAGGCTTCTCCATATTTATAACCAGCAGTTTTTCCTCTTAGGGTGGCGAGAGTTTCGAGTTTTTTTAATAGCCACTTTGAGGTTGTGTGATGTTCCGACATTACTGTTTCGTAAAATTTAAAGGCATCAAGTTTTTTAATTAAATTTCTTTTTGAAATTGAAGATACGACCTGATAGGCAAAAGGGGTTGACATCTCTAGATCAACCTCACCCTGAAGTACTAACTTGGCAGACCAAGTTTTGTTTCCACCACAAAGTTCACAAGCGCTTTGAAAATTGGCCTCGGCGACAATAGACCCAAGACTACGATGATCAATATGCTTATCTTTTGAGTAATGAGTAACAATAATATCGGGTTCGAAATTCCTTATCTCATGGATAACTGATTTAATTAGTTTTCCCAAATCAAACTCGAGATGCATATCTTTGAAGCCCAAAAAACTAGAACTAAAACCTAAACACTTGGCTGATGCGTTGGCTTCTTTTTTAGTTCGAATAGCTCTATCTGAACTGGATTCAGAAGCAAAGTAAGCTTCTTCATTCTGACTACAGTAAGAGACGTGAACTTGGTGACCTTTCTTTATTAGCTTGTCGATAGTGGCACCACAAATAATTACTTCATCATCTGGATGGGCAACAACAACGAGTAGTTTCATGTTTTTACAATATGGATGAAATAAACTGTTTTATCTCAGCTTCTTTCTTTTTAAATGGATAATAGTTGTAGACACTACGAGCTAGATAATGATCTTTTATGTATTGGGGCATTTCCATTAAGGTTTCGAAAACAATGGGAGCTGTTAATCCTTTTGGTCGATAATTTATACCAACCTTGTCCATAAATTCTTTTATATAGGAAACAGATTGACCCTGAAGAAAACTAGTTATTAAAATTCCAAAACAAACCATTTCCCCATGTAGGGCGGCCCCAATT
>Ga0172375_10010750_pt1 | contig 11799 bp, 9 predicted proteins | sample LakKiv1m_FD_114537 | JGI IMG/M metagenome (GOLD analysis project Ga0172375, IMG submission 114537) | Freshwater microbial communities from Kabuno Bay, South-Kivu, Congo - kab_092012_11.1m | ecosystem: Environmental > Aquatic > Freshwater > Lake | place: Democratic Republic of the Congo... | reverse complement strand
GATTACAGCGTTCTCCTGCATTCACATTTGATGAACCAAGCGGACATAACCGAAGTATTATCTCATGACAAGAAACGTCTAAAGACCTATATCTTATCCAAGAACCTGCTTTTGGAATATATCTATGGCTATGACCAAATCCAGTTCCGTAACCTTTCCGACGTCTTCGATTACGCGCCAAACCTGAAGAAACATATCTACATCTTTGAAAATTCAGTCTATCTGATAAATTCCTCAAAGGAACTTTATGAGGCGAACATGCAGATGCTTTTCAAGAGTGTCAGAAAAGAATGGTTCAAGAAAGATCGCCCGATATTTTCGAAAGAAACCATGTCAGCCGCTACCAGGTACGGTGAAACAGCCGACGTCATTAACTCGGTGATCGCCTCCGGAGCTTTCATCGAAGGCGAAATTAAGAATAGTCTGATAGGACGGAAAGTCCATGTCGCCAAAGGCGCCAAGGTCTACAATTCCGTAATCATGAACCAATGTCGAATCAAAGCTAACGCCTTTGTAGAATTCTCTTTGCTGGACAAAGAGACGATTGTTCTCGAAGACTCTGTTGTCAAAGGCGATCCTGACAAGCTATTCGTATCCGAAAAGAAGCAGATAGTTGTTTCAAACGAGAGCCTTTCGATTCTCTTGGTTGCTTCCGAATGTTTCCCATATGTGAAAACCGGTGGTTTGGCCGACATCGTCGGCGGGTTGGCCTTCCAGTTCAGCAAACAAGGAGTAAAATCACAGGTCATCTTACCATTATATCCGCAAATAAAGGAAAAATACTCACTTTTCCTTGAACTACGTGCCGCTGCGAAAATCATCTATGACGCGAGCGAATATCGAGTAAACCTTTTCTCGGTAACCGACCAGAACACGACTTTCTATTTCGTCGAATCCTATGAATTTTTTGAACGCGAGAAGATTTATGGCTATGAAGACGACGGAGATCGATTCGCATTTTTCTCGAAAGCCGTCATAACCTTCCTCAATTCGCTGGACCAAATGCCAGATGTAATCCATATCCATGATTGGCATACCGGACTTATACCTTGTATCTTAAGAAACGACAATCTTGACATCAAGACTTTGATGACCATCCATAACATCGAATATCAAGGCATATATGATATCGACATCTATCGAAAACTTGGAATCACAAATCATCGAATGGTAGGTTACAGCAAACTTAATTTCATGGAAGCGGGGTTGATGAACGCAACCAAGATTTCAACAGTATCAGAAACTTATCGTGATGAATTGAAATACGAGTATTATTCCAAGAATCTTGTCGATGTCATCAATCGCCGCGACCGCGACTTCTATGGAGTCCTCAACGGTCTGGAAGACGATGTGGGTCCAGACCTCGATTTGGAAATTGAAGCGAGATATAATCTTGTCGATGTTTTTGATGCCAAACCGAAAAACAAATTGGATTTGCAAAGAAGAATGGGAATCGCTCAAGGCGATGACTATTTCATCCTCGGCATGGTCACGAGAATTGTCGAACAGAAAGGCTTCGACATCTTGATTCCCGCTTTATATGATGTCCTGAATAATCCAAAGATAGAATTCGTGATACTAGGAACCGGTGACGAACGCTATCTCGAAGTTTTACGCGATTTAAAAAATCGCTTTCCGGACCGTGTCAGCATCAATCTATCCTATGACGCCACCAAGCCAAATTACATCTATGCCGGAGCTGATGCATTCCTGATGCCTTCACGATATGAACCATGCGGAACCGGACAGATGATAGCCTTACGCTATGGCACGATTCCAATCGTCCGCCAAACCGGAGGGTTGAATGATACTGTCGAGCATTTCGACACCTCGAGCAAACGTGGCAACGGCTTCAAGTTTTATAATTACGATTCTCGCGATCTTGTCTTTCAAATCAGCAATGCTTTCAATATCTACAGTAAAGAAAAAAATGATTGGGACCAGCTCATAATCAACGCGATGAATTCTCTGTTCTCACTCGAGAACACAGCCAAGGAATACATTGAACTGTATCGCATAATCTAGAGAAAATGGAAACGGTAACATAAAGACATGTTCCGTTTTTATTTGAAAAAATGGTATAATATCCCTGAGGTGTTTTAATAATGAAAACTGGAATTTTCCGATCTTCAGAGAGCTTTGCGAAAGCTTTCAAGGATCGGCTTAAGAAGACTTACTTAAAAGATGTCGGATTATCTACGATCCGTGAAAGATACAATGTTCTGGGGACATTGGTCAAGGAGGAGATTGCTTCCGACTGGATTGCAACCAACAAGACTCTGGCCAAACATGACCAAAAGGAAGTGTATTATTTTTCCATGGAGTTTTTAATGGGCAGGCTCATTACCAACAATCTGATGAACATGAGAATCAGAGATGAGGTCGAAGCGGCTTTTAACGACATGGGCTTGGATTTGAATGAAGTTGAACATTACGAGTCCGATCCAGGACTCGGAAACGGAGGATTGGGAAGACTTGCGGCTTGTTACTTGGATTCGATGGCATCTTTAGGAATTCCCGGATATGGCAACTGCATCCGTTATCGATATGGATTGTTCCGTCAAAAAATCCAAAACGGTTATCAGGAAGAACGGCCCGATAACTGGTTAAGCGACGGCTATGTTTGGGAAACCAGAAAACAAGAAGAAGCCGTTGATGTACCATTCTATGGGAATGTTGACTGGGAAGACGGCAAATTCATCTATCATCCTTCAGAATATATCAAAGCTGTACCTTATGATGTGCCAATCGTTGGCGACGGCAATGGCGTCGTCAATCATTTGCGTTTATGGAACGCTGAGCCTTCAGCGCGCTATCCTGAAGGTAAAAGTCCTTTTGTCTATGAAACCGATCTGCAAAAAATTTCGGGAATACTCTATCCGGATGATACTACTTACGACGGAAAGATTCTTCGTTTGAAACAACAGTATTTCTTTAGTTCGGCCGGAGTCAGAAGTGTTTTGTATCATCATTATCGTCAACATCAAACACTTAGAAATTTAGCTGATTATGTTGTATTCCACATCAATGATACTCATCCAACGCTCATCATTCCTGAATTGATGCGTATTCTTTTGGACGAATACCATTTTGAATGGGAAGAAGCATGGAAAATTACACAGAATACAACCGCCTACACCAACCATACTATTTTGGCTGAAGCTTTGGAAAAATGGCCAGTTGACATCATGAGGAGTTTATTGCCGAGAATCTACCAGCTGATTGAAGAAATCAACCGACGTTTCACCGTTGGTCTTCTTGAACGCTATGGATACGAAAAAATGGAACTCATCAATGAATTATCGATAATTGAGAGAGGTCAGATTAAGATGGCCAATCTCTGTATAGTTACTGCTTTTTCGGTTAACGGCGTCGCAAAACTACACACGGAAATTCTTAAAAATATCGAGATGAAGAAGTTCTATGACCTCTATCCCGACAAGTTCCATAATGTTACCAATGGAATCACGCATAGACGTTGGTTACTTCATTCCAACAAAGAGCTAAGCGCTTTGATTGAAGATTATATCGGACCGGAGTTCCGAAAAAATCCTTTTGCTTTGGAGAAATTGCTTGATCATGTGGACGATCCGGTTTTACAGGAACGTTTTCTGAATGTCAAGCGTGAGAAAAAAGCGCAACTAGCAGCAAGAATACATCATGAACAAGATCTCGTCATCGATCCGGATTCCGTCTTCGACATTCAAGTCAAACGTCTGCATGAATACAAGCGGCAATTGATGAACGCTATCCATATCATGAGTGTCTATCATTCTTTGAAAACCGACAAATCTTTCCGAGATAATTACTGTCCTCATACCTTCATTTTCGGCGCGAAAGCTGCTGGGGCTTATTATTTCGCCAAGAAGATTATAAAATTGATTAACACAATCGCCAACAAAGTCAACAACGATTCGGATACCTTCAATTATTTAAAAGTCGTTTTTGTCGAGAATTATAACGTCAGTTATGCGGAAATGATTATGCCGGCGGCAGACATTTCCGAGCAAGTATCGACCGCTTCAAAAGAAGCGTCGGGTACCGGCAACATGAAATTCATGATGAATGGAGCCGTGACTCTAGGTACTGAAGACGGCGCCAACGTCGAAATTCATGAACTTGTCGGTGGCGATAATATCTTCATCTTTGGCATGGATTCCGATACTGTTAACCATTATCTTCGTAATGGTGGCTATAACGCGCAGGAGATATACAACAATGATCCGGAGTTGCACATGGTCCTCGACCAATTGGTCAATGGGTTCTTTGAAAAGGAGAAACGGGATGAATTCGCCGACATTTTCAACAACCTGGTTTACTCCGATCATTACTTTGTACTCAAAGATTACCAAGCCTACAGCAAAGCGCATGAAACAGCCAACGAAGTATACAAGAATCGTTCGGCTTGGGCAAGAAAAGCCTTGGTGAACATCGCCAAGAGCGGTGTATTCGCTTCTGATCGCTCTATCCAGGAATACGCTGATAACATCTGGCATGTGAAATCGATGAAATAAGGTTGGAAACAACCTTTTTCTTTTTGTGTTATAATATATATGGTGATTAAAATGAACGAATATATCGATTTGACGGTGACACTGTCAAAGAATTATCTCCCTTATCCGGGAGATGCGCCAATTGGATTCAAACAAGTGAAGACAATCGACGCCGATGGCTACAACTTGACCAGAATCGAAACCGGAATGCATATCGGCACGCATATCGACGCTAGGAAACATATACTACCAGATGGCGAAGGCATCGAGTCTCTTGAAATTAATGAACTTATCGGCCAAGCCAGAGTATTGCGACCGACGGTTTTTGACGGAGTCATCTCCAGTGGCGACATCATTGAAGGGCTTATTGGCGATGAGACTATCTTGTTGCTGGACTTAAAACACACCTCGAAGTTGAATACCGACGCCTATTATGAACAACCACGCTTCCTTCCCGGAATCGTTCCATACTTGGCGGCTGCCAAAATCAAGGTTATCGGTTTTGACATCCCTTCTCCGGAATATGTTTCCGGTGATTTTCTAGACATGCACCGGGATTTGATGAAGGCCGGAATACACATCATCGAAAATTTGACCAATTTGGAACTTTTGACTCCCGTAGTCGATTTCATCGGTTTACCTTTGAAAATCGAGGGAATGGACGGGTCTTTGATGCGTTGTGTGGCCAAAAAAAATGTCATGTTGACATAAAGACAAAACTAAATTATAATAAAGATAATTATTAAAAACTTCAGGGCAGGGTGTAAGTCCCTACCGGCGGTTACAGTCCGCGAGCTTAGGCATGATCGGGTGAAATTCCCGAACCGACAGTATAGTCTGGATGAAAGAAGTCATGTTCTGATGAATACCTGTGTTCTCAGGTATTTTTATTGGAGGAAAATTGATGAAAAAAAGAAGTACTAGAAGATTGGTCGCAATCGGCGTCTTGTCGAGTGTTGCGGCCGTATTGATGTTTTTTGAATTCCCGTTGACCGTGGTGGCCGCGGATTTTTACAAATTGGACCTTTCAGAAGTGCCGGCTTTGGTCGGAGCTTTCGCATACGGACCAGTTGCCGGACTTGTCATTGAAGTCGTAAAAATCATTGTAAAAACCTCGATTACCGGGTCGATGACCATGGGTGTTGGAGAAGTGGCGAATTTCCTGATTGGTGCAGCTTTGATTGTACCAGCAGCGTTAATCTACCAACGTAAGAAATCAGCCAAATCTGCCGTATACGGCATGGGTGTCGGCATCTTGTCGATGGTCACTGTCGGTGCAATCCTGAATGCCTTTGTGCTTCTGCCTGCCTTTGCTTATTTCTTGACGACACCGGAATATACGGTTACGATATCAGACTTTGTATTCGCAACCAATTTGGTTAACCCATTGGTGACAGATGTAACAACGATGATATTGTTTTCGGTAGTACCTTTCAATTTGATTAAGGGACTTTTGGTATCGGCTATCGTCATCCTGATTTACAAACGCATTTCGATAATTCTCAAGAGCAAGGACAGTGATGCGGTTTGAAAAAACTCGTATTACTGATTTTTCTCACTTTTTTTCTCGTCGCTTGCGATTTGACCGCTGATTCAGGATTGGATTATTCCGATTTTCTTGCGATAACCTTGACTGATACTGACGACCAATTGACACAGGAAGAAGACCTGTATTACCTTTATTTCTTCAGCCCTTATTGCTCAGCCTGCGATAGCATAAAAAATGAAGTGCTTTACAAGATAACACTTTTGAGAATCGATAGGATATATCTGGTGGAGACTTTGTCAGGCGATGCTGTCGCGACAGACATCTCCGTAACCAATATTCCAACTTTAGTTAAAGTTGTAGACCATCAAGTAGAAGCATATTTTGTGGGAACCACGCAAGTAAAAGAAGAATTGAAAACCCTGTCCTAGATTCCGGACAGGGTCTTTTTTATTTCTGGATGTATTTCAAAGATTTGCTTGCGATTCACGTCTTCGAAGTAATATGTGTACATGGCTTGAGAACGGGTGTTTCCGCCGGTATTGACGGTAATGGACTCGGAAACCTTTACGGGAACGACGTTGACGTCATTAGAGAAGACATAGCGGCGAACTTTTGTGGAATAGCGGCTCATTTTCTCTTTGAACTTGAGAATGGTCTTGTTAACCTTATCCTTGATAACTGCGTCTTCAGTCAGTTCCAAGTGACGCCAAAAGGCATAATGATCGAGTATCTCCTTAATCGCACTCGGGTTCGTCTCTTTCGTAGTTGCCTGGTAGACTTTTCGATATATGATTGCGAATTTCTCGGTGAGATAGATCTCCTGTTGACGACGGCGATTATATATATAATAGAAACGATCCATTTCAGGATTATTGTCGACGATCATGAATAGGTGGGGTTTCGTAATCAGATTAACCAATCCAAGGAAAAGAAATATCGTTGATAATCCGCCGAAAATCGCCAACATTGTCACCATGAATTCGTTGTAAGCCGGTGTGCCCGGAGCGTTAGGAACACCATTGATGTCAACTGGAACCTTCATTATGTAGAGCACCAAGAATGGAGCTAAAATTAATAAGAAAGAAGCAACAAAAATAAAAGATATCAAAGCCAACAAATGGCTTTTTCTACGGATGGTGCAAGACACCATATTAGAATAATCGAATCCCAATTGACCAAGATTCATAAAAATCATCTCCATTCACCTATATTGTAACAAAAAAAGGGTTTTTTTAAAATCGTATTTATAAAACTTCCATTTATGATACAATATTTATAGAATAAATATACAAAGGCGTGAACTTATGAATACGATCAAAATCGACAAATATTTCAAAGGGATGGTAGCCAACCGAGGATTGAGCGGTATCGAGACCGAAAACACAATCTTCGCTTTTTTGGCCGCTGCCAATCGGACCTATATGGGTATATCGGGAGACTTGTCCGTTTCAAGAGACGGCAAGATCATCATCACCTTTGATGACACCCTCTTGAGACTGGGTTTGTTGAACTTGTATATTCCAAGTTTTAACTATGACGAGTTGAAGAAATTTTCTTTGGTTGATCGTAAAACCGCAAACTTGAACACTAACCTATTCATACCTTTGTTAAGTGATTTATTGGCTGTAGCAAACGCCTATCGCAAAGCAATATTTCTTAATATACCGGATAATTTCAGACACGATCAACTAGACAAGGTTATTGAAGAAGTCGAAGAATCGCCAAACCCTAAAAATGTTCATTTTCTGTCGGAGAATCGGAAGATACTACAGTATTTGACCAAAAAAGTGGAAAGCAACCGAATCTTCATCAATGTCGACAAAGCCAACGACGAAATTTTCGATTTTTGCAAGAATAATGGTATCAATATTAACATTAAGTTTGCCCATGTCACTCAAGACATTGTCAAAAGAATGCATCTTATCGGTCTTAAAGTCTGCACAGGTGTGGTGAACGAAAAAGAATTGGCCGAAAAACTCATCAAGCATGATGTTGATTTCGTTTTCACCGATATTCTCGAATGAAGATGCTCGTAATCGGTGCCTGTAACATCGACCTTATCGGCATCAGCAAAAACGAACTAATACCCCATGAATCGAACATCGGCGAGATTAGAATCGCCCTTGGTGGTGTCGCGAAAAATATCGCAACAGATCTGTTTTACTTAGGCGCCGATGTCGCATTTGTCACTTTGATTGGAGAGGATTATTTCGCCGGATTGCAGAAAAAGGAACTGGAAGAACTTGGAATTGAATTTAGTCGATCTTTCTTTAAAAAGACCTTGTCCTCAACCTATCTAGCAGTTCATGATCATGATGGCGACATGTCGGTCGCTATCAATGACATGCGCGCTTTCGAGAAATTGACTGCTAAGGATTTCGAAGAAATCGAAGCATATATCGAAACCTTTGATATCTTGGTCATGGATACGAATTTGAATCAAACTGCACTCGAATACTTGATTCGACGCTTCAGTGAAAAAATCATCTATGTCGATGGTGTAAGTCAAACCAAAGTTTCACGAATTAAGAATGTGCTTCAACATATTGATTTACTCAAACTAAACAAATATGAGTTAAATTCGCTGCTTGAAGCTACGAACTGTGATATAATCCAAGGTGTAAAACGTTTAAATGGCTTAGGCTTAAAAAACTGTCTGGTCTCCTCGGCCAATGAACCGATAACCTATAACATCGACACTAATATCTATCAAAGCATCACGCACAAGAACAGCAATATCAGAAGCACGATGGGAGCTGGAGACGCTTTATTCGCAGGTGTGATATATGCTTTGACCAGAAACAAGAACATGCATGAAGCTGTCAATTTTGGAAAAATTGTCGCTTCGAAGACCTTGGAGGTCTACGAGGCAAGCAATAAGGAAATCAAGGAACTCATTGATTTTTAGGAGGAATTCTTATGAATGAGACGATTGATGTAATTTTGAAAAGGCGAAGTGTAAGAAAATACAAACCGGACATGATTTCGGAAGCGGAACTCAACTACATCGTGAAATGCGGTCTTTTCGCACCTAGTGCCAAGAATAAACAGAATTGGCATTTCACGGTGATAACCGACAAAGAAAAAATCGAGGAAATCAACCACTTGTCGATTGAGGGTATGGAAAGACTGGGAATCGAGAAAGAAGAAGGATATCATGTCTTTTATCATGCACCTGTCGTCATTGTCATCAGTTCAAAAATCGAAGGTTATTCCGAAGTTAATGCGGGATGTGCCGTGGAAAACATGGCAATTGCCGCCAAATCCATGGGCATTGGATCTTGCATAATCGGACAGACCCGCTATATGTATCACCAGGCTGAAAAAGCCGACATAAACAGAGTATTAAAGATTCCCGAAAATTACGAACACGACGTCTCAATCTGTTTCGGATATCCTGACGGAGAAGACGAGGAACCGAAACCAAGAAAAGAGAACGTGGTAGATTATATACTCTAATACTTTTGAGCAATTCAAAAGTATTTTCTATGAAAGGGGCTAAATTATGTGGAAAAACGAATATGAGAAATGGTCCGGATACAAGGAACTCGATCCATTCGTAAAACGCGACCTCGAGAACAAATCAGATACCGAACTCGAGGAGATGTTCTATACAAACCTTTCTTTCGGTACCGGCGGGATGAGAGGAATTCTCGGCGCCGGAACCAATCGATTGAACATATATACCATCAGAAGAGCGAATGCCGGATTGGCAATCTATCTTCTCAAACATTATGAAGAAAGCGAACTTAAAAGAGGTGTTGTCATTGCTCACGACAATCGGCTCATGTCAAAGGACTTTGCGAAGGAATCGGCCAAAGTACTTGGTGCTTACGGTATCAAGTCTTACCTTTTCCATGACTTGAGACCAACTCCGGAATTATCTTTCGCAGTAAGAGAGACCTTAGCCTTGGCGGGAATCGTTATCACGGCCAGTCACAATCCGCCTAATTACAACGGATATAAAATTTACGACGAGTATGGTTGTCAATATACACCTCGTTATGCAGACGAGATTGTTGGATATGTCAATTCCATCACCGACCTTTTCTCCGTGAAAGCCATGTCTTTCACTGATTTGTTGGCTAATGATTTGGTGGAGTTCCTCGGTGATGACATGGACAAAACTTATTTGGATGCGGTCAAAAGCATAGCAGTTCATCCGGAATTGCATAAACCATTGAAAATCGTCTTTACTCCTTTGCATGGTACTAGTGGCTATTTAGGACCAAAGTTACTGTCTGAATGCGGCTACGATGTTTATCCGGTCAAAGAACAGTTGATCACCGACCCATATTTTTCGACGCTCAAATTACCAAATCCTGAAGAAAAATCAGCTTTTGCGATGGCTGAAAAATACGGAAAGGAAATAAACGCAGACCTATTGATAGCGACTGATCCTGATGCCGATCGTCTCGGAATAGCTGTACGCCATCAAGATGAGTATGTCTACTTGAACGGCAATCAAACCGGTGCCATCATGATTAATTATCTGCTAAACGAAAAGCAGAAGTTGGGAATCTTGCCTAAAAAAGGCGTTGTATTCAATACAATCGTTACTTCTGACCTTGGAGCTGCCATCTCGAGGAGTTTCAAACTCGATGTGATTTCGACTTTGACCGGCTTTAAATATATTGGTGAACAGGCTCGCTATCTGGAAAAAGAAGAACGTGAATTTATCTTCGGATATGAAGAATCATATGGTTATGTGGTTAAGGATTTCGTCCGTGACAAGGATTCATTACAGGCAACTCTTTTGATATCGGAAGCAGCTACCTTTTATCATGAAACCGAAAACAAGAATCTCTATGAAAAACTTATAGATATCTATAAACAATACGGTTATTATTATGAAAATTTGGCTAACATTGTTTTACTTGGTAAAGAAGGCTCAGAACGCATCGCCAGAATCATGGAGCATTTCCGGATAGCTGAGATTGCATCGGTTGATGGGATAAAAATTATTACTAAAGAAGATTATCTTTTGTCGAGACGCTTTGAAAATGGTTTAATTTCGGATATCGCTTTGGAGAAGTCCGATGTGCTCAAATATAAGTTAGAAAACGACTCTTGGTTTGTTTTCCGTCCTTCCGGAACGGAACCAAAATTGAAAGTCTATGCCGGTGTTATCGGCGATTCGCTAGAAGATGCCGAAACGAAAGCCAATAATCTGCTTGAGACTCTGAAGACCTTAGTCGAGAAGGTGGATTGACATGTGGCAATACATCCTCGCCATCGGTATCGTCATTTTGGTCATCGGAATTTACGTGCTGTCATATTACTGGAACTCCAAAACGGAAAAGCCGGAGGACTGTAAAGATATTGAGTGCAATAGTTGCAAGGACGCAAGTTGCACACATAGGAAAAATCCATGATTGGTAACGATTGGGACGGGATTTTGGATAAGGAATTCCAAAAACCCTATTTCCTAGATCTCAAGCAGAAAGTCATAGAAGACTATGGCAAGCACACTTGTTACCCGCCGATTAACAGCGTATTCAACGCTTTTAGATTATCATCATATGCAGACACGAAGGTCCTGATCCTTGGTCAGGATCCCTATCATAATCCTGAGCAAGCTATGGGTTTGGCTTTTTCGGTTCCTCAGGGAGTTGAAATGCCACCATCACTGCTTAACATACTTACAGAACTTAAAGATGATCTTGGCTGTGAAATGCCCGAATCCGGGGATTTGACCTCATGGGGAAAATCCGGCATACTCCTGCTGAACGCCATCCTTTCAGTTAGAAAGAACCAACCATTGTCTCATAAGGATTTCGGCTGGACGACTTTCACGGACAATATCATCTCATTACT
>Ga0172375_10010749_pt1 | contig 11799 bp, 12 predicted proteins | sample LakKiv1m_FD_114537 | JGI IMG/M metagenome (GOLD analysis project Ga0172375, IMG submission 114537) | Freshwater microbial communities from Kabuno Bay, South-Kivu, Congo - kab_092012_11.1m | ecosystem: Environmental > Aquatic > Freshwater > Lake | place: Democratic Republic of the Congo... | reverse complement strand
GCCAAGGACTACTCTCGGGGGTCTATCTAGCACTACGGGATAGAAGCGGAAGTGATCCGGCGGGGGTACTTTCAGTCCAGGGTGACAATCGAGGAGTGCCACCGCCAGCAGGACGGATTCATCCACGCAGGCGTCATGGCCACCCTGGCGGACCACACAGCCGGGTATGCCGCTTTCACCACAGTGCCTGAGGACTATCAGATCCTCACCATCGAATTCAAGGTCAACTTCCTGAGACCGGCTTATGGTGAAAGGCTCCTCTGTCGCTCAAGAATTATCCGGGAAGGTCTTCAGATTATCATCGGCGAGTCTGAAATCCTTGACCAGAGAGGGGATGAGGAAGCGCTCGTGGCCAAGGCGCTCGTGACCCTCATGGCCGTGCATAAGGACAAGCTTGTTCCAAGTCCTGAAAAATCTTGACATAAAGCTGCCGCTTCTCTAAAAGAGATGAAGTTGGCTGCTAGACACCCGGTCAGATGCCGCTCACTGCTGGTCTCCACGGTGCCGATTCCCCATTCCTTCCCTGTTGAGGCACTCACGTTTCCGGCAACGATGCTCGCCGACTTCCGGCCAGCCAGTGTCTCCTTTTTGGGGTCGAATGCGGGTGGAGGCCCTTTCACAAGGTCGTCTCCCCGAACCAATGGGATGGAAGAGGAATCAATCATCAAGGGAGGTCACCGCAATGAAGATTTACGTGGGGAATTTGTCCTTCGAGGCCAGTGAACAGGATCTCAGAGATGCCTTTGCGACTCACGGCCAGGTCGAGACAGCGACCATTGTCAAGGACTCTTTCAGCGGCAGATCCAGAGGATTCGGATTCGTGGAGATGCCCAACGAAACCGAGGCCCGCGCTGCCATCGGCGCCTTGAACGGCAAGGAACTGAAGGGCCGGGCCGTGAAGGTCAACGAGGCCATTTCCAAATCCGACGGCCGAAGAGGACAGGGCAGAGGGGGCCGGGGCAGAGGCAGCTGGGGCGACAGAGGACGCTCCAACTACTGAAATCGCGTTGCATGTCCTGCTGCGAGACCATTTCAGGGCCCTGTGCTCCATCTCCATACCAGGGTCTGGAAGAGCAGTGGAACTCTGTGAGCTAAAGAAAGAGAGGATTGACTTGCCTCCTCTCTAAAAAATTGTAACAGTTTAGCTCCTTGAAATGGATGGCTGAGGCCATGGGGGTCCCTCATGGCCTTTTTCTGTGTTTATTTCAAAGAGCTAAACTGTTACCGAAAATTTAAATTGTTACTCAATACGCTCCCTGAAGCAAGCTGCGGCGCGCTGCCGGCAACGAGGCTCATAGGGATTCAAGTTCTCTCGATCCTCTATTTTCCCGGAATCCCTTTGAAAATCAAGACGACCTGTCGTATAGTCCAGCAAGGATTCTTCTTGGAAGGGAGATGATCCTATGAAACTGGGCCTCGTGGGTCTGCCCCAGTCCGGCAAATCAACGATTTTTTCGGCCATTGCCGGGGCCAGAGGCGAAGAAAAGGCTTCTCGATCCGACCAGCTCATCACCACCGTCAAGGTGCCGGACGAGAGGGTCGATTTCCTGACCAAGGTCTTCAAGCCCAAGAAGTCCACCTATGCCCACATCGAGTATCTTTTGCCTTCGCAAGCGCCTTCCGGTGGAGGTGCCAAGGCTGAAAACGCCGTGCTCACTCAGGCCCGGATCTGTGACGCCCTGATTCACGTGATCCGGAACTTCACGGCAGGTGGGCTGGCACCCGCTTCGGAAGCGGATTTCTGGAAGACCGAGGAGGAGATCATCCTGAGTGATCTCGTGGTTGCAGAGAAGAGAATCGAGCGCATGGAGTTGGATGCCAAGAGAGGCAAGAAACCGGACGAGGAGGAGCACTCCCTCATCAAAGGTTGCCGGGAGATGCTGGACGCAGGCGATCCTTTGCGCGCCAACCCGGAATTGGCCACCGCCCCCGTCTTGAGAGGTTTCACGTTTCTCTCTGCCAAGCCCCAGTTGGTGGTCATAAACAATGACGATGAGGATGAGGCCTTGCCGGCGTGGAAGCGGAATCCCCCCAATGTGGAAAAGATGGTCGTTCGGGGTCGATTGGAAAAAGACATCGGGACCATGACTCCTGATGAGGCCAAAGAATTCATGGAAGCTTATCACATCCAGGAATCTGTTCTGGACAGGGTGATCAGGAGTTCTTTCCGTCTTCTGAACCTGATCTCCTTTTTCACGGTCCTCAACGAGGAAGTCAGGGCCTGGCCCTTGAGGCAGGGATTGCCGGCGCTTGAGGCTGCCGGAACGGTTCACACGGACATGAAAAAGGGATTTATCCGCGCGGAAGTCCTCTCTTTCGACCATCTCAAGCAGTACGGCTCTGTTCACGAGGTTAAACAAAAAGGTCTTGTCCATTTGGAAGGGAAAGAGTACGCGGTCAAGGATGGGGATATTCTTCAGTTCAGATTTAATGTGTAGGAAGAGAGTGACAAGTGACAAGTGACGAGTGATGTTCGTCTTGTTTTTCTTTTCACTTGTTACTCGTCACTTGTTACTTGTCACTTTATCCGTCATATGCAAGGAGTGATTCAGCATGAAGAAGATAAAAGCAGCTATTATCGGGGCTGGCGGATACGGGGGATGCGGAGCAATCGAGCTGCTGATCAGCCATCCCCATGTCCAGATCGTGGCCCTTTTGGACAAGCAAGACATCGGCAAGCCCATCAGCGACCTTTATCCGCACTTGAAAGGGTTCTGCGACCTTCCCTTGATCGATGCAGATGATCCGAAGCGGCCAGAGGAGCTTGACGTGGTCTTTTTCGCAACGCCCGACGGCGTAGGCCAGAAAGAAGCCCGCTTCTGGTTGAACAAAGGAGTCAAGGTTGTGGACTACAGCGGGGATTTTCGCTTCAATGACGCAGAGACCTACAAAACGTATGCTGCCAGGATCGGAAAAACCCAGGAGCACGCCTCTCCTGACCTTCTCCCCAAATCCGTTTACGGGCTGGCAGAGCTCCATCGCAAGGAGATTGCCAAAACCAACCTGGTGGGCAACCCGGGCTGCTTTGCCGTGAGCTGCATTCTGGGTCTTGCGCCTGCCGTGAAAACGGGACTGATCGACCAGGGATCGATTATCTGCGATTCAAAAACCGGCGTATCGGGAGCAGGAAAGAAACCCAATCCCATGTTTCATTATCCCGCCCGATACGACGCGATTAATGCGTATAAGATCTCCGGCCATCAGCACGTTTATGAGATCGAACGGGAGCTGGGCCTTGTAGCAGGCAAGGAGATACGGATTACCTTCACTCCCCATGTGCTTCCTCTCTCCCGCGGCATCCTGAGCACGATCTACGGAAGCCTGAAACCGGGGTTGAACATCCAGGCCGTGATCGACGCCTATCGCGGGTTCTACAAAGCGGATGCCTTTGTCAGAGTCTTTGGACCGGAAAGAATGCTCACGAGTACGGATGTGCGAGGAAGCAATTTCTGCAACCTCTCCCTCAACATCGACGAAAGGACAGGGAAGCTCATTGTGGTGAGCGTGATTGACAACCTCGTAAAGGGTCAGGCCGGAAGTGCAGTGCAGAACATGAACATCATGTTCGGGCTGGAGGAGACGGCGGGGCTTATGAGGCCGGGTCAATATCCCTAGCAGGCTGATGAAAAACATCCATCTGCTGCGTTGCCCTCATCCCCCGGCATTGCGACGTACTTCTGTGTACGTCTCACTCCTCGCGATTTCGGGCGCCTTGCATCTTGACGTTTTTGATCAGCCTGCGAAGCATTTCTTGTGTTAGGTCGATCCCTGAACGGAAACCTCTGCACGCATGCTTCTCGCAGCAGCCCTCATAGGGAATACGGCGGAACAGAGAAGCAAAAGAACGAACTACAAAGCTCACGGAAGACCAAGAACGAAAAGGCGCAGGTCGTGCACTCATATCCTGCGCCTTTCGTTTCAAGCCTATCGACTTGGCCCTGTTGAACAACCGTACATCTTCTTGAAATGTTTTCTTACTCTATGCTCTACGCTCCCTGCTCCACGCTTATTTGATACACACTTTCCTCACCTGCATGAGATCGGTCATCCCCACAAGGGTTTTTCGGATCCCGTCCTGCATCAGCGTGGTCATGCCGTCCTTGATCGCCCGTTCTCTGATCTCTTCCATTTTCGCCCGTCCCTGGATCAAGGATTTCAGAGGATCTGTGCCCACAATGATCTCATGGATTCCAGTTCTGCCCCTGTACCCGGTGTTCGCGCACTTCGGACAGCCTTTGGGTTTGTAAAGGACGAGGTCAGAGTTGTATTTGAATCCAAGGGCGTCAAAATCACCGGCATAAGATCTCTGCAAGGTGTCATATTCCTCCCGTGAGGGATGATAAGCTTCTTTGCAATCTTTGCAGAGGGTTCTCACGAGCCGCTGGGCCAGGACTCCAAGGAGCGCATCCGCAAAGTTGAAGGGATCCATTCCCATGTCCAGAAGCCGTGTGATGGTTTCGGGCGCGCTGTTGGTGTGGAGGGTGCTGAAGACCAGGTGACCGGTCAGGGACGCCTCGATACCTGTGGAAACGGTTTCGTGGTCGCGCATCTCGCCCACCATGATGACATCCGGGTCGGCTCTCAAGAAAGCCCTCATGGCTGTCGCAAAATCAAACCCGATCTTGGGTTGCACCTGAACCTGGCGAAGCCCTTCCTGGGTGATTTCCACGGGATCCTCAGCCGTCCATATCTTGGTTTCGGGTTTGTTGATGAAATGGAGGGCGGCATGCAGGGTCGTGGTCTTGCCGCTTCCGGTGGGACCGACCACGAGCACGATTCCGTAAGGTTTCTGGATCATCTCCGTGAAAACCTTGTAGTTCCTCTCGCTCATTCCCATCTTCTCGAGCGGCAAAGGCTCGCCGGCCGCCAGGAGCCGCATGACCACGTCCTCATTCCCACCGGCGGTCGGGATCGTGGCCACACGGAGTTCGATATCGAGCGGTGCGTATTTCTTGAACTTGATTTTACCGTCCTGAGGGAGCCTCCTCTCCGCGATGTCAAGATCCGACATGATCTTGATACGGGAAACGATGGCCCTCTTGTACGTATAAGGCACCGTCTGATAGAGCTGGCAGGCACCGTCGATCCTGATCCGGATATGAGCGTGGTTCTTCCCGTGTCGCGGTTCGATGTGGATGTCCGAAGCGTTTCGATTGTAAGCGTCGATGATCATCTTGTTGACCAGTTGAACAATCGCGCTGTCTTCCTCGCTCACCTTGTCCGCGTCTTCAGCGCCCTCTTCCTCGGAAGGTTCGAGCTGCCCGAGGATATCTTCGATGCTCCCTGCATCTTCCATCATGTTCGATCTCTTCACATCAAAGAAGAGGTCGATCATTTTGAAGATGTCTTCCTTGAGGGCAACACAGTACTCGAACTCTTTCCCCGGAATGAGCCGGCGGATGGTATCCCTGGCAGGCAGGTAATCCGGGTTCTCCATGGCGATGACGGCCCTATTCCCGGTTTGAGACACGGGCACGAAAATATTGTTCTTGAGAAAGCTTGCCCTCAACCCCTTGAGGGTATCTCCCGGGATCACCATCTTCTCGTCATAGGGGATGAAGCGGGTTTTGTAATATGCGGCAAGGGATTTACCGATGTCGTCCCTGGTTACCTGGAGTTCTGAGACAAGAATGGACTCCACCGGTTTCTTGATTTTCCTTGACGTGGAAATGGCCTGCTCCAGGTCTTTTTCCGTGATGATGTTGTTCGCAATCAGATAATCGAACTTGGTGGGTCTTCTTTTCTGTGTCGCTTTCTGGTTGTTGAAGAAAGCGATCCCGAGGACCTTGGCGATCTCCTGCACAGAGGATTGGTCTTCCTGGGTAAAGTGCTTTCCGCTTTTCTTGTTGATGAGCTGGATCACGCCAAGAAGGTATTTGTTGTAGGACACGGGCGCCACAAGGACCTGGTTGGTCTTGTAGCCGGTTTTTTCATCCCAGCTCTTGTCAAAGGCCAGGCTGGGGCTGAGCTTCTTGAGTTCCACGTCATCGTAGGCATTGGAAATGCTCACCAGTTTCCCCGATGCCGCACAATAACCCGCGATACTATCATTGCCGATGGGAACACGAATCTCCGAGACTTCGTTCCCTGTCTTGAATTTCGAGACGATTTGACGCTTGATTCCGTCCACCATGTAGATGGTGATCCTGTCCGAGTCGAAAAGGCTCAGGATCTCTCCCTGGAGATTCAGGAGGATGTCGTTCGTATCTTTGGCAGCATGGATCTTATTGGTTATGTTATTGAGTCTTTTCTGGAACTTAAGCTGTTCCTCGAGGATCTTCTCTGCGGGAACCGCCTGTTGATCGGGCGTGACAATTGCAGCCATTCGGAAAACTGACCTCGTTTTTGTTATGGACTAGAATATTTTATAGATTTCTGTAGAATTTGCAACCTATTTCATTATACTGCTCCTGAGGGTTCCAGAGGCTAACATGCTAATAATTCACTAAATTAAGGAGGATAGAAATTACGACATGTTGATCGACAGCCATGCCCATCTGGACATGGACGATTTTGACGCCGACCGTGAAACGGTCATCGAAAGAGCGGTTCAAGGGGGCGTGACGCGAATCGTGACCATTGGAATCGACCTGGCCAGTTCACGAAAAGCGATTGAAATCGCTAAGAAATACAAATTCATTTACGCTACCGTGGGGTATCATCCTCACAATGCCAATGAAGCGGCATCAGGCGACCTTGAGAAGCTGAGAGCCCTCGCCTCCGAGCCCAAGGTCGTTGCCTGGGGGGAGATAGGCCTTGATTTCTTTCGCCGGCATTCGCCTCCTGAGAAACAGGTCAAGGTCTTTGAACGTCAGTTGGACGCCGCCGCAGAACAGGGCCTTCCGATCATTATTCACGACCGCGATGCCCATGAGGATCTCCTGCGCATCTTGAAAAGCCGAAAAAGGCAATACCTCGGGGTGATTCACTGCTTTTCCGGAAATTACGACCTGGCCATGACGCTGATCGAGCTGGGGTTCTGCATTTCTTTTCCGGGCACAGTAACCTACAAGAACGCCGTCAACGCTCAGACCGTGGCCGCCCGAATCCCTCTGGATCGCCTGCTCGTGGAGACGGACTGCCCTTACCTGGCCCCTGTGCCGTTCCGGGGAAAACGAAACGAACCTCTCTATGTCAAGCACACGGCGGAAAAGATCGCTCAACTGAGGCAAATGGATTTCAGAGAACTGGCAAAGGCAACCTCAGCAAACACCGCACGCCTGTTCCATCTTCCGGAGACCCTATGACCTGTCCCATCAGCAAGGACTTTCCTCTGGTGCTCGCCTCAGCCTCTCCGAGAAGAAAACAACTTCTCAGGCAGATGAGGATTCCATTTCGCACCATCACAAGCCGTGTCAGGGAAGATTCCCTGTCCCGCGATCCGGTCACGAATGCCCGTCTCCTCGCCGAAGCCAAGGCTCGCGCGGTCATTGACAAATGCGAAAACAGTTGGATTCTCGGAGCGGACACGATCGTGGTCCTCGACAGGACCGTGCTCGGCAAGCCTGGAAACGAAGCCGAAGCGTTCTCCATGCTTCGGCAACTGAGCGGGAGCGAACACCGGGTCATTACCGGATTTTGCCTTGTTGCACCGGGTTCGAAGAAACCCCTCTCTGAAGCGGTTGTAACCAGAGTCACTTTCAAAGCGCTCGCCAAAAGGGAGATCCTGGGCTATATCGCAACGGGTGAGCCCTTTGGCAAAGCAGGCAGCTACGGGATTCAGGGAATCGGGGCGTTTCTCGTGAAGAAGATCAGCGGTTCCTACACCAATGTGGTGGGCCTTCCTTTGTGCGCTCTTGTCAAGGCACTCCTTGCCGCAGGTGCGATCAAGGAATTCCCCATTGCCTAACTCCAGGAAATGAGGAAAGCCTCCTCCGTCCTCCGCCGCAGCTCCGCTATGGAGGACGGGTGCCAGCGCCATTCTCGGCCCTATTTTTCTTTGTGTTCTCTTTGACGCAAGATCTCGGAGAGAATCACTCCGGCTGCCACGGAAACGTTGAGCGATTCCACCTGCCCCGATCCCGGGATCCTGACCAGGGCGTGGCAACGGTCCCTCACCGAGTGACTGAGCCCTTTGCTCTCGCTACCGAGTGCGAGAACCACCTCCCTATCCCAGTCAAAATGGAAAATGGACTCGTGAGCCTCTCCGGCTGCGCCTATGATCCAGAAACCTTTTTCTGCAAGGAGATCCAGGGCTCTTCCGAGATTGGTGACCTGGGCAACGGGCAGGGAGGCATAGGCTCCGGAGGTTCTCTTGAGAAGCTTGCCTGTGATCTTGGCGGAACGGTCCTTGGGAAGGATCAGGCCGTGCACACCGAAAAAAGCAGCCGTTCGGATAAGGGCGCCAAGATTTCCCTCGTCCGTAATGTGATCGGCCACGATGAGCAGAGCGCCGGCCCGAGCCTGGCGTGATTTTTGGATCAGGCCTTCGAGATCCGCGTAGGAAAAAGCCTCTGCAAATGCGAGGAAGCCCTGGTGGCCGGGTCCCGGTGCAACGGACTCTATTTCGTGGAGTTCCTTGAATTGAACCGGAATCCCTTTTTCCGCTCCGAGCCCGGCAATCTCCTGAGCCCTCGCCCCTTTCCTGCTCGCTCCGACCCAGACCTCAAGAAGGGTTTCAGGGGCCCTAAGAAGGCTTTCCCTCACGGCGTGAAAGCCGGGAATCAGAGAAAAAGGTCTTTGGTTTTTCGCACTGATTTGTACACCTCTCAGTGAGGGCCAAGATTGAAGAGGGTTTGCGCTTTGGGAAGCCGGACCGAGTTGCGGCATCGTTCTGCGATGACAATGGACTTCACTTCCTCCACCGCCTGATCGAGCTGGTCATTGAAGACGAGGTAGTCGTAGGAGACACAGTTCTTGATCTCCTTCCCTGCTTTCTTGAGCCTTGTGTGGATCGCCTTTTCATCGTCCGTGCCCCTCTCCCTCAGCCTCTTTTCCAGGATCTCCAGCGAAGGAGGGAGCACATAGATCAAGACCGTGTCTTTGAAGTGATCCTTGATGTTTCTTGCTCCCTGAACGTCAATGTCCATGATCACATCCAGCCCCATCGTGATCTGGCTCCTGAGAGTGGAGACGGAAGTGCCGTAAAAATCCTGATAGACCTCCGCCCACTCGACGAATTCTCCGCTGTCGATCATTTTCTGAAAATTCTCTTTGCTGACAAAATGGTACTCCACGCCGTTCTTTTCCTTGCCCCTGGGAGGCCGGCTGGTGTGGGAGACGCTGTAACCCAGGCCCTGGACCCTTTGTCTCACCTCTCGAATAAGGGTGGACTTGCCTGACCCGGATGGACCGGAGAGAACGAAAATTCGACCGGCTGCGCTCATTCCTCGATGTCTTCCTTAAAGATCTTGCCGTCCGGGCTAAACCGCTGGGCAATGGTTTCAGACTGGATGGCGGAGAGGATCACGTGATTGCTGTCCGTGATGATGACCGAACGGGTCTTTCTCCCCTGGGTGGCGTCGATGAGCCTCTTGTCTTCGCGCGCTTCATCGCGTAGACGTCGGATCGGGGCTGCATTGGGCGAGATAATGGCAATCACCCGCCGCGAAACAACGGAATTCCCGAAACCGATGTTGATCAGCTTGTCGCTCATGCTCTTTCCCCCTACTCTACGTTCTGAACCTGTTCACGCACCTTTTCCAGTTCCGCTTTCATCTCAACGCCCCTGGCCGAGATGGAGGAATCCGATGCCTTTGAGCTCATGGTATTGATCTCGCGGTTGATTTCCTGCAAAAGGAAATCCAGCCTTCGCCCTACGGCATCGTCCGGAGAAAGGTAGGACCGGAACTGGTCCAGATGGCTTCTTGCGCGAACCAGCTCCTCGGTGATATCGCACCGGTCCGCGAAAATCGCAATCTCCTGCATCAGCCGGTTCTCATCCACGGGCATTCCCTGTCCCACCTGCTCCACCCGTTGTCTCAGCCTTCGCTTGTAGTCTTCCACAACCAAACCGGCCCTGGTTTCGACTTCCTTGAGATGGCCTTCGATCAGCGCGAGTCGCTTGAGGAAATCTTCCTTGAGGGCTCCCCCCTCCTGCACCCTCATGGAATCGCACGCCTCCAGCGCCTGACTCAGGCATTGCCGGCAGGCATCTCTTGCAACGGCAAGATCAAGTTCCTCCGGTTTGAGAAGAAGCACGTCCTTCATCTGGCAGAGGTCATCCGCGCGCACCTTCCCTTCGAGGCCGAACTCCTCGTTCAACTGTTTGAAGATCCGAAGATAGGACCGGACCAGCGGCAGGTTCAGTTGAAGGTCATACTCCAGCTCCACGCCTTCTCTATCCATCTGGAGCGTCACTTCGACTCGACCTCTCTTGATCACCGCTGACACCTGGCCGCGCACTTCCTCTTCGATGGCCTGAAGGGATCGAGGCAAACGGACGAACAGGTCCCTGTGACGGTTGTTGACCGTCTTGATTTCCACGATAAATCTTCTGCCGTTGAGGACCGCTTCTCCCCGGCCGAAGCCGGTCATGCTCTTAAGCAATCTAAACCTCCTATGTCACCACCCGCTCCCCTTCTACAAATCAGGGTCGCTAGAGACGCAGAGTCCGCAGAGAACATTCCATGGCTCAAGACCTCGGGAGGGCCGAAAGTGAAAAGATAGGCTAGCACATTTTTTCACTGTCTGCCCTCCCCTGGCCCGGTGCCCTGGCACTGGGCATCCCTCACTGAGGGATGTCTTGAGCCAGGAGGAGAACTCTGAATCACTTTCTTCTCTGTGCTCTCAGCGCCTCCGTGGTGAATGCCCGTGGTTTGCACCGCGTCACCCATTCAGTCCGCGGAGCTGGTTCTTGTAATGCTCTCGGATGTCGTTGAAATAGCCGATGACCACCGGCTCCGCATAGTCCCTGTAGGTCCAGGCCAGGGTTTGAAAACTCCTCTGGTGAAAAACCAGGGTCAAGTCCGCGTAGATGCCCTTCGAAAGATGGATGCGGTGCGTGTAGTTCTTCCCTGTGGCAAGAACCAGTCTCTCCAGGGCGACATACCCCGGATCGATGTTGATCTTTCGCTTGCCCTCCTGAAGATACCTTTTCTCCAGTTCATTGGTCTGAAGCTTGATGTCCACGATCGCTTCAGGCCGGATAAGACGTTGGAAAGAGACAAACCGCCGGTGAAGGGGCCAACCCATCTCTTTTTCATAATACCGCGTCCTGTCGAAAAAGAGAGGGGGGCTTACCCAATCCGTGACCCCGTACGCCGCTTGAAGTTCGACGATGACTTCTTGGAGAATTTTCTCCTCAGGGGAAAAGAGGCTCGCCACGAGCTTGACATCATCGGCTTCCTTGGGAGCGCTCATGGGCATTCCCGCAGGCTTGTTTCATCGATCTCATGTCCTGGCACCAAAGCACACTCCCTGAGATGTCGCAGAGTGGTACACGGAACAAGGTGCACGGTTCACGGAACAACCCTTGGAAGGATACGGTGTCCCTTGTAGCTTATACCTTGTACCCTGTACCGTTCTTATGCTTTCCCCAGCCTTCCGTAGATGACTCTCTTGAGCTCCTCGGCCTTCACCGTGGATGTGCCGACCTCTCCCACCACAATGCCTGCTGCAAAATTCGAGATCAGGGCCGCTGATTTCAGGTCCATGCCGGCGGCCAGGCCCAGGCAGAAGGTGCTGATCACCGTGTCACCGGCTCCTGTCACGTCAAAGACCTTCCTGGCCACTGTCGGGATATGAACGGGCTCTCCCTTCTTTTCGAAGAGGGTCATTCCGTCCTTGCCCTGGGTGATCAGAACCGACCGGCAGTTCAAATGACGGAGGATCTTCTTCCCCGCGGCCACCAGCGTTTCG
>Ga0172375_10010748_pt1 | contig 11800 bp, 11 predicted proteins | sample LakKiv1m_FD_114537 | JGI IMG/M metagenome (GOLD analysis project Ga0172375, IMG submission 114537) | Freshwater microbial communities from Kabuno Bay, South-Kivu, Congo - kab_092012_11.1m | ecosystem: Environmental > Aquatic > Freshwater > Lake | place: Democratic Republic of the Congo... | reverse complement strand
GATATCGGGCACAAGAAGACGACGATAACGATTTGCAGGGGGAAGAGTCTTATTTACACGCGAACAATTGCGATGGGCGGTTATCATATTACGGAGGCCATCGCAAAGAGGCTTAACATACCGTTCGAAGAGGCCGAAAAGCTCAAGATAGAGATGGGGCAGATAAATCTCGAAGAGGAGCAAAGGTTGGATGAGCTTTCTAAGAATGTTTTCACGGCGATAAGGCAGGTGTGTGAAGATATGGTACTCCATTTCAGACAGACATTTTTTGCCTATCAGGACGAAGAAGGGGAGGCCGTTTCCGGCATCTATCTTGCCGGCGGCTCGTCAAGGCTGACCGGGATAGACAGGTTTCTTTCCGTACGGCTCAGGCAAAACGTTGCGTTTCTCGATTGTCTCGAATTTCATTTTTCAAGGCTTGAGGCGAGCGAGGTCCATGTTCAGCTTATACCGCAGGCCCTTGCGCTGGCATTAAGAGGAGTAGCGCCGGCCGGTCTTCCGGAGATAAATTTCAGAAAAGGGGAATTTGTCTATAAAGGGGACGTTAAAGAGATCGGAGGGGGGATCAGGCGGATCGCGATTGCGGTGGGAGTTGTAATTGCCCTGCCGGTTTTTTATTTTGGGACGCAATATTTTACCCTTTCGCGTCAGCTTGGCGAGCTCAATAAAGAGGTTTTAAGTCTTGTCAGACAGGCGATTCCCGACATCAACGTTAAAAAGATTTCTAATGCATCGTCAGCCCTATCCACGGTTAAGGCCAGAAAGACCGAGGTCGACGACAGACTTTCCAAATTGACGACGGCGATAGGTTTTTCGGCTCTAGATGTTTTTAAAGAGGTTTCGTCAGCGGTCCCCCCGAGGGAAGAGGTGCAATTGGATATGGACGATTTTAATTTCAACGCCGGAAAGATCAAAATGTCCGGCAGGACGACGTCGTTTGAGGCGGTCGATAAGATAAAAAATTCGCTTGAAAAAACCGATAAGTTCAAAAATGTTGCCACAGGCAACGTCAGAAAAGGGGTGAAGGACGATATCAAGTTTGACATAACGATGGAGGTCAATAAGTAGAGTATGTCGTTAAAGAACAGATACGCGGCGTTAAAGCATCTGAACGCGGAGGCGATTTACAACACCTTTTTAGGTCTTCAACCTAAAGAGCAGATTGTGGCGCTTGTTGTGACCGGTGTTGTTGCCCTGTTGATCATTATTCTGCCTATATCGCTGGCCAGCAGTAAGATATCCGGCCTGGAAAAATCCATCAGCACCGGAAGGGACAAGATAAACGATGTTGCGAGGGAGCTCGAGGAGTACAATAAGGCGAAGTCACGACTTAATTCGGTGGAAGGGCAACTGCGGTCCGGTTTTGACACCTCAATCGCCACAACGATCGAAAACTTTGCCTCGCAAAGCGGAATGAAAGACAACGTCGATTCGATTAAGGAGAAGGCGGCGGTTCCTTCCGAGATATATGATGAAGCGGCGGTGGACGTGAGAATATCGCGCGTTACGTTAGGACAATTGGTCGATTTTTTGTATAAGATAGAGAGCGATAAAAGTCGGGTTTTAAGGATCAAACAGCTTCAAATAAAGCCGAGATACGATAACAGAAGTCTTGTGGACGTTTCTTTTCAGGTCTCGACATTTAAGCTTTCTGGAGAAGGGGCGTAATATATATGCCTAAAATAGTCAGATGGCTTGCCTACCTCGGTCTTTTTGTTTTTTCGTTTTTTATATTTCTTTACTGGACGTTTCCCTACGATGTTCTCAAGGAGAGGCTTATTATTTCCGCGGAACAGCAGTTGGGGAGCGCGTACGATGTAAGAATCTCCGGTTTCAGCCCCAGTTTTTTTACGGGGGCGGTTCTTAAAGACGTGAAGGTGCTGAAATACGACGGCGACAATCCCGTGACCTTCTTATCGGCTTCCAAAGTGAAACTCCGGGCCGGACTCGGCGGCCTTTTGTTCGGAAAGGCAAATATTAAGTTCAACGTTAAGGGCTCGAAAGGCAGCGTATCCGGGGTTTATAAACCGGTTGACGACGGTTTTGGCCTCAATCTGGATTTTTCCGATTTTAACCTCGGGGATTTGGGGTTTATCACCGGTTCCGGATCGGCAAAGCTGGCAAGCGAATTGAACGGAGAGATCGATATAAACATCAACAAGAGGCAGATGCTTCAGAGTACCGGCAAGGCGGACATCTCCATCGACAACGTTGTTCTTAAGGCCGGCGACATAGTGTTTGGAGAGGGGGCCGCCTTTACAATTCCGGAGATAGTTTTTTCGAAGGGGAGCGGCTCAAAGATAAAATTTGAGCTTAACAAGGGATCGATAAAAGTGCAGGAGCTTAAACTTCAGGACGGCGATCTTAAATTGGATCTTAGTGGCGAAGTGTTTATGGCGTCGATATTTAAGAATTACCGTATGAACCTAAAAGGGACGTTTTCTGTCTCGCAAAAGATCGAGCAGGCTATTCCGGTCTTGTTTATGATCGAAAAACAGCGACAGTCTGACGGCTCGTATCCGTTGACAGTAACTGGCAGGATTGAAAAACCGTCGGTTAAGATAGGGGATTTTACGCTCCCTTTCTGATTCGGCCGGCAATTTAACAACACGGAGATAAAATGCCACTGGATAAGAATCTAAGGAACAGGGTGTATATCAAAAGAGATCGGCCCCTGATTTTGGTTACAAACGACGATGGGATTGGTTCGGAAGGTATCAAGGCGCTTGCGGAGGCCCTAAAGAAGGTCGGGGACATTATAATGGTGGCTCCATCGGTCGAACAAAGCGCGACCAGCCATTCCGTGACTCTTCATCATTCACTGCGGTGCCGCAGGATAGATGACGGCACATACATGGTCGACGGCACACCGACAGATTGCGTAAATCTGGCGGTAAATTTTCTTCTTAAAGAGGCGCCGCCCGATCTTTTGTTTTCCGGCATAAACAGGGGGCCGAACCTTGGCGACGACGTTCATTACTCCGGCACGGTCTCGGCCGCGCTTGAGGGCGGAATCGTGGGCGTTCCTTCGGTGGCGGTTTCTGTTTCGGGGCCTTTATCGGACGCCCTTGCAGGCCGCGGAGGATTTAAGTTTGAGGCGGCCGCAGAGTTTAGCGCGCGTGTTGCCAAAAAGATATTAAAAGGGGGGCTTCCGCTGGGGATTATACTTAACATAAACGTTCCAAACGTCGATAAAAAATTAATAAAAGGGCACCGTGTTACTTTTCAGGGGATAAAAAACTATTCGAACATTACAACGGAGCATATCGATCCGAGAGGGGAGCGTTATTACTGGATAAGCGGAAAAGAGGACGGATTCGACGATATAGCCGGATCCGATTGCAACGCCGTTGCGGAGGGCTATATCTCGCTTACGCCCCTGCGTGTTGACATGACGGACCGAAATTTCATGAAGAAGATGAAGGATTGGAGATTTTAGATATGATAGGAAGACCGGTCGACGCGTACAAGATAGCCAGGAAGAAGATGGTGGACGTTCAGATAAGGCCGTTTGTTAAGGATCCGAGGGTGTTGGCCGCCATGCTGAAGGTGCCCAGAGATCGTTTTGTCCCGGACGCGCTGGTCGATCAGGCTTATAGCGATCATCCGCTGAACATCGGAGAGGGACAGACGATATCCCAACCGGCGATCGTCGGGATGATGACCGAACTGCTGTGCCTTAAGGGGACAGAAAAGATACTTGAGATCGGGACCGGAAGCGGTTATCAGACCGCAATCCTGTGCGAACTTGTAAGGCATGTATATTCTATTGAAAGGATAGGTTCTCTTTCCAACAGGGCGCGAAAAGTTCTTTACGATCTAAGCTGTGTTAATTTTACGTTAAGGATAGGAGACGGCACCCTTGGATGGAAAGAAAACGCCCCGTACGACGGCATAATAGTTACTGCGGGGGCGCCGGTTATTCCTAAGAATCTTTACGATCAGCTGGCGGACGGAGGACGGTTTGTGATACCGGTTGGCGGGGAAGAGTCGCAGACATTGAAGATTATAACAAGGTGTGGAAAAGAATATTTGGAGAAATCGATATCCGGTTGCAGGTTTGTGAAACTTATAGGAGAGGATGGCTGGAGATGAAGGGAATGTGTAAAAGAAATATATGTTCGTTTCTGGCATTTTTCTTTTTGCTTTCGACGCTTGCCGCTGGGTGCGCCATCTCTTACGACAAGAAGGGGAGTTATCATCGGGTTCAATCGGGCGAGACGTTGTGGAAGATAGCAAGCGTTTATCGTGTCTCGGCGCAGGATATGGCGGAACTGAATAATATAGAGGACGGTTCTAAGCTCGAGCCCGGCATGAAGCTTTACATCCCGCCGAGGCCAAAGGGGAGGTCCTGGAAAAAATTACCGCAAAAAGATAAGGAGAACGTTTATAACGCCCCTATAAAATTCGACAGATCGAGGTTTATCTGGCCCGTTGACGGAAAGGTGATGTCCGGTTTTGGAATAAGAAACGGGCGCCGTCACGACGGTATCGATATTTCGGCCAAGAGCGGCACCCATATAGTGGCCGCGGCCACGGGCCAGGTAGCTTTTTCAGGGAGGTTGTCTGGTTACGGAAATATGGTGATAATCAAACATGCCGACAATTTCTTTTCTATCTATGCGCACAACAGCAAGAATCTTGTAAAGAAGGGAAAGAAGGTCAAACAGGGGGATTTAATAGCCTATGTAGGGCAGACCGGGCGGGCCACCGGGCCTCATTTGCACTTTGAAATTCGTAATAGACAAAAGGCTCGAAATCCTCTATTTTTCCTGCCTGTTAAAAAATAGTTTAACCGGCGAGTTATATTTTTATGAAGAAAGGAACCGATATGGAATGTTTATTAAGGACAAAGATAAGGGATATCCCTGATTTTCCCAAACCCGGCATTGTTTTTAAAGACATCACGCCGATACTTTCGGACGGCAAATTGTTCGGGAAGGTAATAGACGTTTTTGCGGAAAGATACGCGAAAATGGATATCGACGCGGTTATCGGGATCGAATCGCGCGGTTTTATATTTGGCGCGCCGCTCGCTTATAAGCTTGGCAAATCGTATATTCCCGTGCGTAAGAAGGGAAAGCTTCCCTATAAAACAGTTGAAACATCTTACGATTTAGAGTATGGCTCCGCGACCATCGAGATGCATGTGGACGCGGTTTCCAGGGGACACAATGTGGTTATAATAGACGATCTCTTGGCGACCGGCGGAACGGCGGCCGCCGCCTGCGAGCTCATAAGAAAGCAGGGGGCGCACGTTTTCGAGTGTGCGTTTGTTGTGGAACTCGGATTTTTAAACGGAAGAGAGAAGATAAAAAGTGACGTGCACGCGCTCGTGAAATACAATTGACATAACCGGCCCTATAGCTCAGAGGATAGAGCAGCGGTTTCCTAAACCGTTGGTCGCAGGTTCGACTCCTGCTAGGGTCACAGAAGGAGGCGGTTTAGGAAACCGATGCTCGGGGTGAAGGCCAACTGGCTTTGCCAGTGGCCGAGGGGGGCCAGCGGCCCCCCTAGCAGGAATGTCCAGCGGTTTCCTAAACCGTTGGTCGCAGGTTCGACTCCTGCTAGGGTCACAGAAGGAGGCGGTTTAGGAAACCGATGACAAACATTCCGATATTTTGTTCTCTGTTGCCGGTCGAATTTTTTATAAAACGAGGTTTCACCCCCGTCTATTTGACGGCAGACGAGCTTTCGAAGGTAGAGAGAAGCGAATATCATTGTGCATTTCACGAAAATATCTGTTCATATTCTAAGGCGATCTACGAATACTTATTGAAGCGTAGCGACGAATTTGCGTTTATCGTGGTGCCTCTTTCCTGCGATGCCATGAGGAAGCTGTATTCGGCGCTTGTCGAGCATATAAAAAAAGAGAAACTTGTTCCGCTCGATTTTCCGAAAAACAAAGATGACGCCTCGGTTCGTTATTTTGCGGATCAGCTTGAACTGCTGGACCAACGCATATGCAGAAGTTAAAGATAGCCGTCATAGGTTCCAACGTTTACGAAACGCCGTTCGTGCGCGCGTTTTCTAAATTTGATGTGGACGCTGTTTATCTTAACCAATGTGTTCAGAAGATGAAGGAAGTCTCGCAGGTTGGAGAGAGTTACCTCGACATGGCCAGATATTATATCGAAAAAAACAGGTGTCCAAGAACGAACGACAACGTTTATAAAGAAAAACTGGTCGAGACGATAAAACAGGATAGTTTTTCAGGCGTCATAGTTAACACATTTAAATTTTGCGATTTTTATCCGTTCGACCAGATGTACATTAAAAAGGCGTTGGGAGACGATATTCCGGTGCTGGGAATAGAGCACGACCTGATGTCGCGCGACGAGGGACAGATTATGACAAGACTCGAGGCTTTTTTTGAGAGTATCAGAAAAAAAGGTCGGGGAAGGGCTTCCGCGACCGCCAAAGGGGATTATTTTGTCGGGATAGACAGCGGATCACACGCCACAAAGGCCGTTTGTCTTGATAAAGGTCGGACAATTCTTTCCAGCGCGATCGTTTCAACCGGAACCTCCGTTAAAGGAAGCGGCAAAGAGGCTCTTGATAAGGTTTTGAAGGAGGCCGGTATCAAAAGAGGGGATGTGGCGAAAATAGTTGCCACAGGTTACGGGCGCGAGAACATCGATTTTGCGGACGAATCGGTGACCGAGATTACCTGTCACGCGCTGGGCGCCAATTATATTCTTCGGGACGGCGGTACTATAATAGATATCGGAGGGCAGGACAGCAAGGCAATCAAGATAAACAAGGACGGCGCGGTGCAAAAATTCGCGATGAACGACAAATGTGCGGCCGGGACCGGCCGGTTTCTTGAGGTTATAGCCGACCGGCTCGAGATGACACTTGAAGAGTTTGCAAGACTTGCAGTGGCATCGAAGGGGGCGGTTGCTGTAAGCAGTATGTGTTCTGTGTTCGCGGAGTCGGAGGTTATTTCTCTTATCGCCTCCGGTTCTTCTAAGGAAGAGATTTCGCGCGGCATTCATCAATCTATAGCCGCAAGGACCGCATCGCTTGTTAAGAGGGTGGAAGGGGAGCCGCCATACTACATGTCGGGCGGAGTTGCCAAGAACCGGGCGATGGTTAAGGAGCTTTCGGACAGTCTTGACAGCAATGTTACGGTTATAAAAAATCCGCAAATAGTCGGCGCGCTTGGCGCGGCTATTCATGCGGCTGGAAAATGAGTTTAAAAGAGAACATAGCGGCCGCAAATTTTCTGGCGATAAAGAAGGGGCTGATTAAGCCCTCTTCGGCGTTCGGGCTTTTCGGAAAGTGTGATTTTATACTTTCCCGAAAATTGTCTTCGGCCGGAAAGTATCTTCGCCGCAGTCAGCTTAAGCAGATGATACAGGGGTTGACACCGTCCGAGCGGCGCGCCTGGATATCGGTTTTTTTCCCGACGGAACTGCTTTATCCGTTTGGGATCATCCCGTTAAGTCTGGAGATATTGTCCGGACTATTTTCCACGGTCGGTCTTTCCGAGGAGTTTCTAGAGATAGCGTCTTCTGCGGGCGTTCCTTCTACGATGTGTTCGTTTCACCGGCTTTTATACGGGCTTTGCGCCTCCGGACATTTTGCACATCCCGATATTGTGGCCGCGACCTCTCTTTTTTGCGACGGCAATCTTAAATCTTTTTCGGAGGCCGCAAGGGAGAACGGGCGCGATTTTTTCTTTGTTGATGTTCCGTTCGAATACAATTCCACATCGATAAAATATCTTAAGGAGCAGTTGGAGGCGATGACAAGGAGGCTTGCCGAGAAATTCGGTGTCAGTTATTCGCCGGAGCTTATTGTTTCTTCCGTGGCAAAGGCCGACGTTGCGCTAAAAAAGCTGAAGCGCATTTACGAACTGCGGCGGGCCAGGTTTACAAACGCGTTTCGCGGGTTCGAGATGATCTCTTTTTGTTTTCCATCTCATTATTTGCTTGGTAGCGAGCTGTTATCTGATATTGCCGACAAGATAATAGAGTCGGTTTCTTCCGGCAAAGACAGGCATCGGTATTATCGTTTGGCGAGTTTGTCACCGAAGGCGAAGAGGCTCATGTGGATGCACATTGTTCCGCAGTACGACACGAAGATCTGGGATCTTATAGATAACGGCATAAATTCCAGGATAGTCTGCGAGGAGTACACGGCGCCGTATTTTGAAGGCTACGATTTACGGGATCCTTTCGGTTCGATAGCAAGGAGGCTTATTCTTCATCCGTCGAACGGCCCACTGCAACGCAGAATAGATAACGCCGTCCGGATTGCACGTGATTTCGATGTTGACGGTGTTATTCATTATTCAAGCTGGGGATGTCATCAGGCGGCCGGAAACGTTTCTATCGTGGAGCGCGAGTTCGAAAGGCAGGGGATAAAATTTTTGAATCTGAACGGCGACGCGATCGACCGGAAGAACACAACATTTGGCCAGCACAAGACCCGAATCGAGGCATTTTTGGAGAGATAAGGAAAAACGCCCGCAGAAATTTTTTAAATTAGGGTATTAGTGTGATGACAAGGCGGACTTGGAAAATAGTGTGATAGAAAGTACGCCGGCTATTATTAGCAGTATACCGACGACAGCCGGGGCGTCGGGTCTTTGCTTAAACAAGATTAGCCCCAATAATGTGACGAGGACAATTCCAATGCTTGTCCAAATGGCATAGGCGATTCCCACCTGCATTGTTTTCAAGACGATGCTAAGCAGATAAAACGCCACACCATATCCCACCACCACGATCGCGCTCGGAACACTTTTAGTAAATTGTTCTGAAAGTTTGAGCGAGGTTGTCGCGGCAACCTCCGCAAGGATCGCCAGAAAAAGATATAAATAAACCATAATATTACCTCCGAGTTGTTTTCTTTTTATACTAAACGCAGACAATTCACCAGAAAAAATGCCTGTTCCGATTCCCGAAATGCGAACCGAGAGATGTTCTAAAAAGTGAACAATTTTTAGCGAATTATACGAAGCCAGCGAGTGACCTTCTAACATATTGTAAAATAAAACAAATCCCCCTACTTTTTATTCCCAATCTGCATATTTATGCATTTTCTTTGGCATGAATATTGCTTATACAACATCATCTGGTCACTAAAAAAACTTAGCAACTATTTTTGACATAAGGGCGATAATAGGTATAAATGGGAAAGGTAACCTTCAGAGATTTTGATGTTCGTGACAGAGTTCTGGAACTGCGCCGGGAGTTTGAATCTGAAGTCCCCGACTTGAGATGCCCGGGGGAGAAGTGGGGGGTGGGTAGGGCAGAAATGAAAGATATACAATTGGGGGCCGGGGTTACTAGTAGTATCCTCAATCTAGGCCTGTTTGCTTCTTTCGTAAAATTCGGGTCGAAATCTGATGCTAAAGATATATCTAATGGTAGACCCAAAACAACGGAAGTAGATAGGAGCTTGTCTTTAAATACACAAAGAGATATGACAACAAAAGAAGGAGATGTCATGACAAGAATATTAACATCAGAAGGTTGTAGTGAAACCGAACATCCAACAACCTCTATTAGTCAACATAAAATACAAAACACAGATGTAAAAAAAACTGTTTTTTCATTGGAGGGTTTGTCTGAAGCAGAAAGACTTCTTGTAAACGAACTTTTGAATCCAGAATTCGGCGTTGGTACAAGAAGACGTATTTCGATGATAAATCCAAGATATCAATTCCTATTAGATCCTTTTTTAGATTTGCCTTATCCGTTAAACTGTCTTGGAACATTTGCCAGGATACCACCAGATTATCTTGAATCGTTTGTCAATATAGGGAGATTGATTAATCTTATTAGAAATAAAACGGATAGTTGTGAAGTTCAAAAATTATTAAGAGATCTTGATTTTGTGCAATTAAGAATGGCTCTTAGGCGGGCTATTCATGTTATCGGAGACATTTCCTATGATTTTGAATGGGCCGACATTTTAACGTATTCAAATATAAACACATTATTAGAAGAAATGGCAATTTATACACGTAGAAACAAGCATATTGCAGATTCATTGAAAAACACAATATATGGGATGTATCAAGCCGAAGGGGAAATTGTAATATTGGATATTGGATCTGGCATAGGGGGCACATCAATAGAAATATTGTATATGTTGCAGAAAATGATAGATGAAGGATTAATTCCATCGGACTCTCTCAATAGAACCAAACTCCTTCTGCTAGATGTATCCGATGATCAGTTAATGCTTGCTAAACAAGAAATCTTGAAAAAAAATAATATTGGTAGTGTTGAATTGTTTCAATCTAATTTTCGAAACATTGGTTTAGCTTTACAAGATTACGTTGGCCGAATAGATGTTGTTATTTCAGGGGCGGCTGTATGTCATGCAACTCAAAAATATATATTTTTCAAAGAGTTGTATGGCTTAATTAGGCCAGGAGGGATTGCAAGCATATGGGATCCCGCGATTTCTCAATATCAAGGGCATTTTCTTCGAATGGGGAAAGGAGTAACGACTCGAGTACATTTTATAACAGGAGAACAAGATGAGTTTATTATAAATAAAGGGGAATTGTTAGATATTGAAGCAATTAGACTTTTTGGAGAAAAAGAATATTCCACCGTTGTTGAAATTCCTCAGGAGGAGATTGCAATATTTATTGCTATGCAAGGTTTGCATTTGTTCCAAATGGGGTTTTCAGAAGCAAATATAGGTAAAAAGATGACCACAAGGTTGAAAGAGAAATTACATAGTGATATTTTGTTAGGGGCACAAACACCGCGAGGTTTCAGTCTTATTGATTGGTATAGAAAATATTTAGCTTTTAGCGATCAAATGCCGCAATTAAAACGTGAGTTGTGGACACCATATGATTTAATAGAAGCCGTTGAGGATAAAGCATCGTATGAGGCTTATGTGGTTTGGACTGGGTTTAGACTTGTTTCATCCAAGCGGTTCTCAGAAATATTTGAAGGTAGCCCGGAGCCATCAGATTTTGTGACGGCACATTATTTGTTTGTCAAGCCAGAATAAATTTTTGGGAGAAAGGAGGAAATATGAGAGTAGTAATCCGCAGTGACTGGTGTGGGAGAGGAACTGAAGAACCAGAAGTATAGACTCCTGGCGGGAGCCCGCTTTTGCGGGCTCCCGCGCTCCTATAGATGTAGATCAAATGAAACTAAAAATTGTTAAATATATTTCTTGTTGTATTGTGTTTTTTTGCTCGTCTGGTGGTGTTTGTCAAACCTTGAATGTTGATTCGGGATTTGAAGTGTCCAGTCTTTCTCTTGGAATGGAATCGACTGAAACCGAAACTTCATACACTATAGCGACTCAAATTTATGACAAACTGTTAGAATTAGATCCAAAGGGCGAACTCTCGTCATCATTAGCCGAAGAATGGTATTATGTGAACCCTTTTACACTAGAGTTCAAACTTAAAAAAAATGTTGTTTTTCATAACGGTGAAAAATTCGATGCACGCTCCGTAAAATTTAGTTTAGAGTATTTTATTAATAAACATTACTTTGTGTCTAAAATGCTAGAATCGATTGCTAGTGTTGAGATTGTTGATTCCTACACAATAAGAATAAAAACACATCGGCCTGACGGTTTAATTTTTTTCCGCCTGGCTTTTTGGGGATTTATATTCCCAGTTGGATGTGTTAAAGAAAATGGTGCTACAAGTTTGGCCTTGCATCCAATAGGTACGGGTCCGTATATGTTCGATTCAGTTTTAGAAAACAACGCGGTTGTTTTAAAAAAGAACCCCCACTATTGGAGTCCAAATGTTTATCTTTTCGATAGAGTGTTTATATACAACAAAACTATTCAAAAACATCCG
>Ga0172375_10010746_pt1 | contig 11802 bp, 9 predicted proteins | sample LakKiv1m_FD_114537 | JGI IMG/M metagenome (GOLD analysis project Ga0172375, IMG submission 114537) | Freshwater microbial communities from Kabuno Bay, South-Kivu, Congo - kab_092012_11.1m | ecosystem: Environmental > Aquatic > Freshwater > Lake | place: Democratic Republic of the Congo... | reverse complement strand
TGGTTACAACGACTGGCGGCTGCCCAATCCACATGAGTTGCAAAGCATCGTGGATGATGGCCGCTACAATCCGAGCATCAACACCACGGCCTTTCCCGGCACGCCTTTTTATTGGTTCTGGTCGTCGTCTACCTGCGTAGGCAATACCTACTACGCCTGGTACGTGGGCTTCGACAACGGCGGCGTGAACGACGTCTATAAGACCTACGACGGCAGTGCCCGTTGCGTGAGAGAGGGACCGTGAAGTTGGAGATTTGATGATTTGGTGATTCGATCATTTCCCCGAGCGAAGCGAGGGTCGAAAAATGGCTAAATATGAGCACTTACCCATCTATAAGCAGGCGATGGAACTGACGGTTTTCATTGAAACCGTGGTTCGCGGGTTTCCCCGCTACCATAAATATGCCCTCGGAACCAGGCTGCGAGAAAAAAGCTGGGAAATCATTGGACTGATCGTCAAGGCCAACAATACTCCCGTCAAGCAGAGACGCCCTCTGTTGCTAAACCTTCGTGATGGGATAGAGGAGTTGAATGTCGCCTTGACGGTCGCCAGGGAAGTCAAGGCTTTTCAGAATTTCAATTCTTACCGTCACGCCGCGAGGATGGGCGTGGACTTAAGCAGACAGAGCGAGGGGTGGCTGAAAGGCGCTGCGGCCGCTTCATCGCCTGAATCATACCCCGCGTCAAAAGGAACGGGGCCATGAGCGAGCGAAGTTTTCCACGGTTATGCCCGGAAAGCCCATGCGGCAGGAAACGAAACCCGTCGTACCCAGTGCGGGATCGTCGGGGGAAGGTAGAGTTCCACCCGCGTCCTTCGAGACAGCCGCTTTGCGGCTTCCTCAGGAACGCGGGGAATTCCGACTCCCTGAGGAGGGCGAAGCCCGTCTCGAAGGGATCGGACAGGAGCACCCACTTCAATTTCCGGGAAGGGTTCTGGTCGTCGTCTACCTACGTAAACAATACCAACAACGCCTGGAACGTGAACTTCAACAACGGCAACGTGAACAACAACAATAAGACCAACAACAACAATGCCCGTTGCGTGAGAGAGGGAACGTGGAGGAAGTATAACCGATAATGTATTCCTCACAAGACATCCACGCAGCCTATCTCGACTGCCGTCGCCGCAAACGGGGGACGATCAACGCTCTGCGTTTCGAGTTGTGGCAAGCCAAGAATCTGGTTCGCCTGGAAGAGGAATTGAATTCCGGCGCCTATCGTCCCTCTCGCTCTGTCTGCTTCGTTACGCTCAAACCCAAACCCCGCGAAATCTTCGCCGCCGATTTCCGCGACCGTGTCGTTCACCACCTTCTTATCCGAAAGATCGAACCACATTGGGAGCAGGTATTTGTACACGATTCCTACGCATGCAGGCCTGGCAAGGGAACCCACGCGGCGGTGGAACGTCTGTCCGACTTTTTAAGGAGCATCACGCAAGGCGGTCGTCGAAGGGCGTGGTTTCTCCAGGTGGATGTGCGAAACTTTTTCATGAGCATCGACAAGCGCCTTCTTTACACACTGGTAGACAAAGGTTTGCGTCGACAATTCGATGTGCCTTCTCATAATCTTCCGCTTTTCTGCGAGGGATTTGCAAGCTACCGGGCCTTGGCCGACTTGGCCCGTCTGTTGATCGAGCACGATCCGACGGAGTGCTACGCTCGGAAAAGCCCCAGGGAACGCTGGCGACTGGTCTCTGGATCAAAAAGTCTTTTCCAATGTGACACTGGCCGGGGCCTGCCCATCGGCAACCTGACCTCGCAGTTTTTCGCCAATATTTACCTGAACGAACTCGACCAGTTCGTCAAGCACAAGCTGAAAGCCAAATACTACATTCGTTACGTGGATGATTTCCTGTTGCTGCACGAGGACAAAGCCGTCCTTCAGGCTTGGTTCAAGAAAATCGAGGCATTCCTATCAGATCGGCTGCGGCTTCGGGTGAATTCTTCCGCCCTGCGGCTTAGGCCGGTTTCCTGTGGAATCAATTTTCTGGGCTATGTCTCTCATCCCGATCATAGCCTGCCACGCCGCCGGGTGGTGGGGAATTTACGGGATAAGCTGGCTGAGTTCAAAGAAGAGCTGATCAAATCAGCTAGCCTCCGGCACGATCCCTCTGCCCTGAATCGTGAAACAGGTTTACAACCCTGGGTTATCCGTTACGATTCGGAGCGTTTGGAAAAACTGCTGGCCGTGCTCAACTCCTACCTGGCCCATCTCGAAAAGGCGTCAAGCGTAAACGTCGTGCGTGAAATCCTTGAAGAGCACAACTGGCTATTCTTATATTTTCGGTTCGATGGTTTCCATGCCCGGCGGACCTGGAAACCTCCCCGCGACTTCTCCAGCCTGGCCGCCCAATATCATTGGTTCCGCCAGACCTGGCCGGAAAGCGTGATCTTGTTCCAAGTAGGGTGTTATGTCGAGCTTTTCGGGAGAGACGCGATCTGGGCGCAGGACAGGTTTGGGTTGACCTTGCTACGTCCGCGCTTCTGGAACCAGCACAGGGTCGGCGTTCCGGCATCCATGACGGATCGTTTCGCGCAACGTTGCGCCAACCAGGGGCGGGATGTTCTGATCGTGCGGGAAACGGGCTATCCGCTTTGGACCTTGCGGGAGCGTTTCCCTGATCTGTTGCTGAGAGCTACAAACGGTTCAACCCTGCTTATCCATGAATTTGGCAGCCATCCCGACGGCTCCATCGCTTCAAACGGAGGAATCATTTCATGAAAAAGATACCTATTGTATTACTTGTCCTGCTTTGCCTGGTTGGCGTGGCGAGCCTGGCCTCGGCCGATTCAAGCCGTTTCTCGACTGCCGAACCCGTTTCGGGTGAACCGGTGGTCACCGATTCCGTCACGGGACTTATCTGGCAGAAGACCTACGCTACAAACAAGACTTGGCAACAGGCTCTGGCCTACTGCGAATCCCTCTCCTATGGTGGCCATTCCGATTGGAGGCTGCCAAACAAAAAGGAACTGATGAGCCTGGTGAACTACGAACGCTTCAACCCAGCGTCCGATTTTCCGGACATGCCGTTAAGTGGGTTCTGGTCGTCGTCTACCTACGTGTACGGTACCGACTACGCGTGGCCCGTGGACTTCAGCACCGGCTACGTGGGCAGCAACAATAAGACCAGCGGCAGCGTTGCCCGTTGCGTGAGAGAGGGACCGTGAAGTTGGGTATTTGGGTATTTGGGTATTTGGAACATTTCCACGAGCCAGAAGGGCGAGGGAGCGCATAAGATATTTCAATTAAGGCGAAATTATTATATTGTTGTCCGGTGGGTCCGTGATGGATATCACCTTTTTCTTTAATACAGCTGGCTGATCTCCTGCAACCAGCCCATTCCCTGACAATTCTCCCCTCTTTCCTGTCATAAGTATTATGGCGGGCAGGCGCATAGTCTTTGCCTGCCGCCGCCATCTTTCATGCCGCCTCACCAGCGCCAGCTTGTAGCTGGAAACTGCGTTAAAGCCCATCCCATCGCGCATGCACATGCATGACTGCGGTGTGGCCTAAGCCCCAGGTGGCTTGAATAAGCCCCTTGACCAGCCCCCGGTAATGATACCAATCATTCTGAGAGAGCGCAATCAGTCGGATGGCGGCGAAACCCGCCACAGGTTTCGACGCCCGGCGGCGGCATGATCGCCTCCGGGGCCGGCGGTCTGTAGCCCAGAGAACTGTGCGGACGCTTCGTGTTGTAATGCACACGCCACCTCTCAATCAGCACCTGCGCCTCATGCAAAGTATCAAATATCTCCCTTTTCAGCAACTCGTCCCGCAGCTTCCCGTTGAAACTCTCCACATACCCGTTCTCCCACGGACTGCCCGGCTCTATGTACAATGGCTTGATTTCAAGACTCTCCAGCCATCTTCTCACAGCTTTGGCCGTAAATTCCGCACCGTTGTCGCTCCTGATATGGCGCGGCAGACCGCGCGTCACAAACAGCTCGTCCAGCGTCTGCAATACATCCGTCGAGGTCATACTGCGCTTCACCTTCAGCGCCAGACATTCCCGCGTATATTCGTCCAGCACGCACAACAGCCTCAGGCTTCTGCCGTCTCGCGTGCGGTCATGCACAAAGTCATAACTCCATACGTGGTTCATATGCTCCGCTCTCAACCTGACGCAACTGCCGTCGTTCAACCACAATCGACTCTTCTTCGGCTGCTTCTGCGGAACTTTCAGGCCCTCGCTCCGCCAGATTCGCTCCAGACGCTTGTGGTTAACATGCCAGCCCTCCGCATATAACAGCTCCAGAACTCTACGATAGCCATAGCGTCCGTACTCGCTCGCCAGAGCTGTAATCCTCGCGGTCAGGCGCTCTTCATCGTCGCGTACATGCCTCTTCCGGCGTTGCGTGGCGCGCGGCTGACTCAATACCCGGCAGGCCCGGCGTTCGGATACATGCAGCTTTTCCTTTACCTGCTCAACTGCATCTCTTCTCGCCGCCGGGCTCAGTATTTTCCCGAGGTAACTTCTTTCAGTATCGCATTGTCCAGACTCAAGTCCGCTACCAGCTTCTTCAGACGCAGGTTCTCGTTCTCCAACTCGCGCAGACGTCTGGCCTGGTCCATGTTCAGGCCACCGTACTCCTTCCGCCAGCGGTAATACGTCTGCTCGCTCACTCCAATCTCCCGGCAGGCCTGCGCAACACTGCGCCCCTGCGACTGCAATACCTCCGCCTGACGCAAGGCCTGCACCGCCTTCTCCACACTCGTCTTCTTCGGCATGCCTGTAACCCCTTTCTTTTACTCTACGGCTTATATCATAACATATAAACCGGTCTCGTTTCTGGGGGGCAGGTCAGGACCCTGTTGGCATGGGACAGTGTTTGCCCTCCCTCAGACGGATATTTAAGGCCCACATCTTTTTATGATTTTGATATTGTTGCCTGCATGGCGGAATTTTCGGTGGAAATTCCGCACCAAACTCTTGATGTAAGTATCTCATTTTTATTAACGCTTTCCGTCTCTTCTGACGAAGGATACCAGAAGTCATATTACGGAACTAGATGAAACTGACTGAGGAACTCCAATGAGAGGCACACCAATTAGATGTCAGGTGTAGATGTTTTAACTGTTCTAGGAACTCTGAAAAATACAGCTCAATTTGGTGGTATCATTTTCGCGTCAGACTCAACGGCTTTGTACTATTTCCCCGCTTCGCACAATGTTATTATGGAATCCACCTGCAAGATATTCGGCTCCCTTGCCATGATTGGTGTTTATTGGCAGTTCCATCTCGCATAGCGGGCAATTTTCTGCGCTGTAACAAGCAAGAAGTCGCTCTACACTCACGTAAACAGGTAGACTGAAGAGCCTGCCTGTATTAATTCTGGTAAAAAGACTCGATATTGCAACAGGCTTTAACCCAGTCTTGAAAATAGTAGCTATAACCTCACTGATCTGCCTTCCCATATTAATTATGTCATCGTGTATAAGGACCTGCCCCCATTCGGTAGGCTTTAAGTTCTTTGAATAAAGCACTGCCCGGATATCATTCCTGCTTCTCTCTCTCGCGGCTCTCTGAGCCAGCTTCGAGGCCATTAGCATTGACTGTTGGTTAGGTGAAATAATCAGATCAAACTCCACTTTACAGATTTTCGACCACAGTATTTCAATCAGGATCTGCTGGAGTTCACTGTAGCGGTATAGCTTTTCCTCAACAATAAAAAGGCTGCTGTGCTTATCCGGATTGCCACAACCATCTCCCAGAATAAAGTGATCCGGTCCGGCTATAACACCTCGTTCATGCAGAATTGTTATTAACTCCTGGGTTTCCATATTTTGTAGGACCTTCTAATCATTTATTAATCTCGTTAAATTGCAAAATACTATTTCTCAATTACCAGGCACAAAAAAGGTACTTCAATCAGTAATTTTCAAGTTGTCCCTAACTGAAAGATGAATCCCTTTTAAGGCTGATGCCACCGGATCAATAAGCAACCAATCCTGAGAATGCTACAGTGACTAACATCAGCCCGGATATTCCAATAATGGTAATAATAATCCAGAATGATATCTTCTTAACCATGAGTTTCTATCTCCGTAAAAATCATGAATCCCCAAGTTGCTTAATGTGTTAACGGATCTGCGGCTCAACTGCGATTTCACCCCTGGTCGACTTCTCAATCTGACTGATATTATTCTGCCACAGGATTCTGTCCTGCATCCGCATTTGTAAAATCCGAACACCGGCGCCTGGCCTGATATTTGGAACAAGTCCATCTGTCATGTGGTTTATGTAGCCCGCGACATGAATTCTAGCTGTATCCAGTTTGATTTCCATCCGAATGAAGGTTCCAACAGGAAATGGAATATCTGTTTCGATAAACAGTCCATTATTCGATATGTTGCGTGTTTTAATTTCACTCAGGACTGAGGGCTGTATGATATGGACAATCAGCGAAGCGGGCCACCTGTCTTCAATACGGCGATCTGATTTAAAGCTGGTGAACCCATGAATTGTGATTTTATTGTCCGGCTGTATGCCCATATACGACCTCAATGGCTCTTACTTGGGTTAAGTGGTTCATTTGATTTCCAAATGAACCACTTAACCCGCTATATGGCTCTTTCCCTACCCCCCAATATTTCTTATGAAATTGTGATTCCGGCAGTGTTTATACTTTGAAGACTGTTTTTAGTAAATAGGTGGAACGGTTCATAGTAAGCGGAATAAACACTCACTGCACAGATGGAACCATGTATTCATTAATTAACCCGGCGACTGTTTCATAGCGTTTCCAGTCCTTCGAGACAGTGGGCCGTTTCCCTGAGGAGCACGCCGCAGGCGTGTGTCTCGAAGGGCGGCCCACCTCCTCAGGAATACGGAAACGCTGGTTTATTATTGCCGGGTTAATAATTATGAGTATACCTTCTAGAGAGAGGTTATTCCTTGCCTGACGGCATATTTGGTGAGTTCCGCCACACTGTGGATATCGAGCTTCTCCATAATGTTTTTACGATGGTTTTCAGCAGTTTTTGTGCTGATAGAAAGCGTGGAGGCTATTTCCTTGGATGTTTTGCCTTCCGCGATGAGCTGGATAACTTCCTTTTCTCGACTGCTGAGCGAAGCCAAAGGCAGCTTTTCATCTGAAACCAGTTTTTTAGTATAATCTTCAATCACAACAGAAGCGATTTGCGGACTTAAAAATGCCTTTCCTGTAACTACTGTGCGGATTGCACTGACCAGGTCTTCAAAGACGGAATCTTTCAGTAAATATCCCGCAGCTCCGGCTTTAAGTATCTGACCGACAAAGTTATTGTCACAATGCATTGAAAGGGCGATGATTTTTGTGTTTTGTACTTTTCGGGTGATCTGATGTGTTGCTTCGATTCCATTTAATTCGGGCATGCCGATATCCATCAGAACAACATTCGGTTTAAGTTCCTCTGCAAGACGCATTGCTTCCCGACCGTCTCCCGCCTCACCCATTATTATGAAATCCGCCTGTTTCTCAAGCAGACTCCTTAACCCTTCACGGAACAATGCATGATCATCTACCAGCAGTATTGAAATACTCATAAAAACATCCTTTCAATGTCTCACCTTTATATGTATAGGTGTATTTATCGAAGCCGTCGTTCCTTCTCCGGTTACACTGTTAATGATTATTTCTCCCCCAAGATATTTCATGCGTTCGCGCAGGCTGAATAATCCGAAACCACCTTCCCGACTTGGATTTCTGTTGATTAGATCTGGAGAAAATCCAATGCCGTCATCTACAACATTGATGTAAATGAGTTCTTCGTCACAGTTGATACTTATGTCAATCCTGCTGGCATGGGCATGCTTTGAGGTATTGACAAACAGCTCGCGTATTACATGGAACAGAAATATTTTGACTTCTTCATCCGGCGCCAGAGTTTCTATGGAAGTATCGAAACGGCCCTCTATACCAGTGTCCTTAAGGCATTTATTATGCAGCCAGCGCATTGCATCGATAAAATTAAGCTCATACAAGGCAGGTGGATAGAGGTCAATAGTCAGAGAGCGGGCATTTTTAATGTTTTTGTCTATTAATGAAATGGTATTGCTCAACTGTTTAACTTTGTCAGAATCGGCAATATCCTGGCTCAGCATCTTCAACTGAATGTTGGCAAGGGCAAGTTCCTGGCAGATTCCATCGTGCATCATCGTGGCTAGTTTGCGCCGTTCATTCTCCTCTATCATAGTGATTTCCATCGCCAGCGCCCGCAGTTGATCGTGGTATACTGTCAGTCGTTTTTCGGCTTCTACCTGATCTGTAACATCGCGTGAATAAATGGCCAGATGAGAAACACATCCACCGTCATCTATTATCGGGTAAACACTATGAAGTTCTTCTCTGCCTTCTCTGCAGTCTCTGAATGTAATCGGGTTTCCTGTATCAAATGAGTATTTCAGCTTCTGGATGCGCGTTTCTCTCAGGTCATTGGAGAGAAAGTCGAATCCTATGCGGCCAGTCAAGTCTGAAACAGTGGTATTGAAAACCCGGGCAAGAGCTTCGTTTACAGCTATCAGACGACCTTCCTTATCCAATAGAAAAGCGGCATCCGAAGTCGCATTAAGCAGCGCATGCAACTCTTTTTCGTGCTTATGGATTTCATTTTTCATTATTTTTCTGGCAGTAATATCCTGACCAAAGCCTCTAATTATCATGGAACCATCGACAGGATCACGCCAGACTTCAGATCTCATATTCAGATAAAGCACTTCCCCATCTGATCTTATTACGCGATATTCCAAATCGATTGGCTTTTGTTCCGTAGCGGCGTATTTAAAAGCATTTATCACCCATTCACGGTCATCAGGATGCACAATCTTATGAATTTCCAGGTTGCTTAAGACTGTTTCATTCTGGGATTGCAAACCGAGTATTTTAGAAAATTCATTGGACATCATGATAATGTTTGTATCAGGTCTCCATTCCCAGTAACCCATCTGGGCTATCCGCAGTGCCTCGGAAAGCTGCCATTTCTGCTTGGAGAGTTTCTCTGTTGCCAGCCTGCGCTCAGTAGTATCGTTGGCTACAATCTGCCAGCCTTTCGGTTTTCCCTGTTCATCATGAAGCAAATCCGCATGCACTTCCATGTACAGGTCTCGTTTAGATCCATGTTTGCAACGATAATCGGACGGACCGGGATTCTGTCCGCTCATTGTGAGGTGTAGATTATCTCTGGCTCTATCTACTTCCTCATCGCAAAGCAGTTCCAGCATATTGCGACCAATTATTTTGGACTTGTCATCGTATCCGAGAAGCAACGGAGTTCGTTCGTTAACAAATGTTATGGTTCCGTCAAGCTCTGTCGTCAAAATCGCATTAGGCACTAAATTAACCATAGCCATATAGCGCTTCTGGCTTTCCCGCAATGCCTCTTCCGCCAGTTTACGCTCGGTGATATCGCGTATGACAGTGAGAATACCAAATGGTGTACCATCGGCGTGACGCAGGAATCGAGCATTGCTTTCGCATAAGATTACGATGCCATCTTTACGTCGGATGCTTATTTCGGTGCTGATAGTTTGTGGCGGTTTATCCGAACCATGTGTAAGAAGAGATGTACTGGTTTCCATGACTGCCAGTAGCGATTCTGCAGTCATTAATCCTGCCGGCCCCAGTGCCAGTGTTTCTTCAGCACTATAACCAAGTACACGTTCGGCTGACTGGCTGACAAACAATGGCCGCAGCGACAGATCGAGAACAACAATAACATCCGAAACGTTATCTACCACTAAACGGTATCGCTGCTCGCTTTCCCGCAGAGCCTCTTCCGCCAGTTTACGCTCGGTGATATTTCTAACGGTATTCTGCATACCGATGGCTTTTCCATCAACTTCAACCATTTTTGCGGAATGGGATACCCACCTTACCATTCCCTGAGCATCAATAATTCTATATTTATAATCGTGAAGTTTCAGACCTTGCCTGGCGACCTGCTCCCAGGTTTTCCTGCACCTTTCCAGATCGTCTGGATGAATGATATCCGGCATGACCTGTCCAATGAATTTGTCGCTTGGATAGCCCAGAACGCTCTCACATTTAGGGCTTATGTATGTTATGACACCTTTGGCGTCTGTTATAGTCGTAAGGTCGGCACTATTATTTACTATCGACTTAAACAGCTCCTCGCTCTTCTTTAATGCTTCTTCATACTCCTTGCGTTCCGTAATATTTCGAGAGATTCCTTCAATAAAAACAACACGGCCACTGTCATCAGAAAGCATTGTGGCGCGCAGGTCTGCCGGGACTATTTTCCCGTTTCTATTGAGATAATCAATCTCTCCACCGAAGCAATTTCTGCGCGGTCGGGCTTTCAGCGCTTCTTTTACCCACTGGCGGATTCTGTTTGAAGACTCCGGGGTAAGATAATCATCCATACCACAACCGATTGCTTCCGAAGTAGTATAACCCAGAAAGATCTGGCTGGCCGGGTTTACGTCAACGACCCTCCCGTCAAAATCAGTACGCCATATCAGGTCGTTCGCATTATCAACCAAATGTCGATAGCGTTCCTCACCGAGACGCACTATCCGCTTATTACTTTCTGCCTTCATTTTACGGTCGGCGGCTTTTTTAACTACTTTACAAAAGTCGGAATATCGCAATGGTTTTACAATATAATCGAAGGCACCAAGACGAATTGCCGTAATGGCAACATCTACCGTAGGGTGTCCACTCATAAGCACTACTTCGATATCGGAATTCAATTCCTTGCAGAATTTCAGTATTTCCAGACCATCTTTGCCCTCTAGCTGATAGTCAGTCACTACTACATCCACCGTGGCGTCAATTAGAATGTCAATACATTCTTTGAAGCCGCCCGCGGCGAATACATCATGACCTTCCACTCGCAGGATTTCTCCGAGAGCTGATTGAATTCCACTTTCGTCGTCCACAATCAGAATATTTGCCATAGGTCACGTCACTTCCACTATGATGGCAATTAAATAGTCAACTATCCGTGGTTACCATTAAATTGTATTTTTTGTATTATCCGAGAATGTTTTTATATGCGTCACAAAAACGCATTCAAATTAACTTAACTCATTTGCCTCTCAGGGTCAATTCTTCATATTATACTTTATAACCCGATTCTGGTCTGCTCCGCGTTTATATATCATCAGGCTTACAGATTGAGGACAATGACAGGTAAGTAAATCACACAATAAACTTTAGCTTCCGGTTCCCTGACAAGTATCTTTCTTCTTCCGCCAGATTTCTCCAATCCCGGTGACAACGGGTGACGTAATTGCTACGCATTCCGCAAAATATCTCCTGAAACGACGAATATGCAAATCCGAGGAAAACAGAGTACATCAGAGAAACTTTCGGAAGTGTTTATGGTTCAATGGCAACCTTGCGTCCGCCATTTCTAACGCGTTAGAAATCTAAGGCTAGGTTTGATCCGGCCCCATAAAAGTGGACATAAGTTTTAAGTGTGGGTTTAGGCATTGGAGACTGTAATCCACCAATTAAAGATCGTGCCGGTCGAATATCCTGATAAGTTTCTACAAGTCGAACGCAATCTTTCGAGCCCGTCAGATGCTGTATCCCTTCAAGTTTGGATTTTCGGCAAGGATCTTCTTCTTCCTCCGGATGTTTCTTTTTCCGGTGACAACGGGTGACAAAGTTGTATGCACACAGGAAGAAAACGACCGTTTTCAGCGGTGTTCGAAAGGGTTGGAGAAGATCGTTAAAAAGCCGGATATCTATAAGAAATCACGGCGAAATATAGGATTTCCGGGAATTATGGACAGGGCAAATAAATGGTATGGATTTAGAATGGCATTCAAGAGGCCGCCGGTTCGATCCCGGCTAG
>Ga0172375_10010745_pt1 | contig 11802 bp, 11 predicted proteins | sample LakKiv1m_FD_114537 | JGI IMG/M metagenome (GOLD analysis project Ga0172375, IMG submission 114537) | Freshwater microbial communities from Kabuno Bay, South-Kivu, Congo - kab_092012_11.1m | ecosystem: Environmental > Aquatic > Freshwater > Lake | place: Democratic Republic of the Congo... | reverse complement strand
TTGTCGAACGCGGCTGATTTTATCCACTTTTCGGTAATCTTTGTTTCATCAGCAACTTTGTTTAATCCAAAAAAACTGAAATGATAGCTTTCGAAAGTGACTAAATGTTTTTCGCGATCGATAGAAATAGGGCGAATCGAGTCCCAGACCGTACCGTCGAAATAGATAATTCTTATATTTTTGTTATCGACATCATCGGTGATCTGGTTTGGATCATAGGCCATTGTTATAACCATTTTTTTGTTTAGACGAACAGATTTGTCACCGGCGGATATCTCTACAGGAGACCCGATAGGAGTCATCTCCTCTTTGATAAAGTTTGGGACTTTATCCGGATTTTTTAGCTCGATTTGGGTATTTGAATCAAAAGAACCTTTGGGAAGAGTAATTGCGACCAAATTTGTGTTTATATCTCCCAGAGAAGTGTCTGATTCTGAGGTAGTGGTGGCGGTGAGAGGAGTAACTATCTTTTTGTCATATTTCCACGCTGTTCCCGATGCAGAAGTTAAATCGGTAATATTGACGATTTTGGGAAGTTTGTCCCTAAATAAATAAATTGTTACGAGTCCGATTACTAACAAAACAAAAATAATAATTTTTTTCATAATTATGATTTATATGCGGATTATACCTTAATGATATCGGATTAAGCTAAACATATTCCTCTCTTTGGATGGTGGTGCTATGAGTATGAAAATACAGACCAGATATAAGAACAAAATGACATTTTTTTGGGCAAAACTCAGATTTAATTATAGCATCAGAGAAAGATAGACTTGATTTATCAATCTAAATAAATCAAAATTACTTTCCATAATGAAATATATTTTTGTATCAGGAGGTGTTGTGAGTGGGTTGGGTAAAGGTATTACGTCTTCTTCAATCGGGACAATCTTAAAGTCAAAAGGGATAAAGGTTTCCAGTGTAAAGATAGATATGTATCTTAATATTGATGCAGGAACTATAAGACCTCAAGAACACGGAGAAGTATTTGTGACGGAAGATGGTTTGGAAACCGATCAGGATTTAGGAAATTATGAGAGGTTTTTAGGGATTTCACTCCACAGAGAAAATTACATGACAACAGGACAAGTGTACAAATCCGTGATTGATCGCGAAAGAGCTTTTGGGTATGAAGGTGAAGACGTAGAAGCAATTCCCCATGTGACTGATGAAATTATTAATAGAATTACCAACGCAGGAAAAAGAGATAAGGCGGATGTTGTTTTGATTGAGTTGGGAGGTACAGTCGGGGAATTTCAGAATGGAATATTTTTTGAAGCCAGTAGAATTTTAAGATTAAGACAACCGAAAGACGTGTTGCAAGTACATGTAACATACGTACCTTTTATTAAAAGTATTGGAGAACTCAAAAGCAAACCTGCTCAACAATCTGTGCAGTTACTAAATAGTCTTGGAATTCAACCAGATTTTGTGGTGGTGAGGAGCGAACAACCAATTGACCAGAAAAGGAAAGTAAAAATTGCTTTGTATAGTAATTTGAATCAAGAAGATGTTATTGCTAATCCGGACTTAAAAAGTATCTATGAAGTTCCCCTACTTCTCGATGAACAGAAATTTGGAGAAAAAATAATAAGAAAATTGAGATTGAAAAAGACGATTCCTGAAACAGGAATGAGCAGATGGAAAGATTTTGAAAAGGCCAGAAAATCGGCAAAAAAGAAAATAAAGATAGCAATGGTAGGTAAATATTTCACTACCGGAGACTACAAACTTACTGATTCATATGTCTCTGTTATCGAAGCGATCAAACAAGCTTCTTGGACTCAAGGGTATGACCCGGAACTGGAATGGATCGACAGTACGGAGTATGAAAATGGAAAAATAAGTTTGAATGAATATTCAGGAATTGTAGTACCGCAAGGATGGGGAAGTCGCGGTGTAGAAGGTAAATTAAAGGCTGTTAAGTATGCTAGAGAAAACAATATCCCTTATTTGGGTTTGTGTTTTGGAATGCAAATGGCATGTATCGAATTTGCCAGAGACGTATTGAAACTTAAATTTGCGAATACAACTGAAGCCGATCCAAACACCAAGTATCCTGTAGTCCATGTGATGCCGGAACAAGCAGAATATATTGCAAATAAACAATTTGGAGGAACAATCAGGCTTGGATCTTGGCCTTGCCAGATAAAATCGGGAACCTTGCTCGAAAAATTGTATAAAAAATATGGAAGTGATGATGAAGCTCCATGGAATCAGGATAATGGATTAAATGTTGCCATAAACGGAGTGGAAAACATTATTTATGAAAGACATAGACACAGGTATGAGTTTAATAATGATTTCCGTGAGCAATTTGAGAAAGCAGGTCTAACTATTTCGGGAACATCTCCGGATGGAAAACTTGTAGAGGCGATTGAACTGCCGAATCATCCATTTTTTGTAGGGACACAATTTCACCCTGAGTATATTTCAAGACCGTTGTCACCACATCCAATTTTTATGGCCTTCGTGAAAGCTGCTGCGAAATAAACGACAATCTAACTATTTAAAAATTTTAGAAATTCAATCATTCCCATTCCGTTGGTTTGAAGTAATTTATGGATTAAGGTGGCAGATTCCTTAGGTCTTTTTAATATATTATCTTTTGACGCTTTTAATCTATAAAGTGCCTTTAAACAGTCACCAGAACTTGGTATTTTTGGTGCCAGTAAAATTGAAACTTCATCTATTGGATTCAACTCCTGAAAAGCTTTATCTTTATGATGAACATGCCACTCAACACCTATCATCCTCTGAGCATCTTCCGGTGCTCCGCTATAGCCAAAAGCAATCCCAAGTGTCGATTCAGTTACATCAAGACCTCTGTTTTTACCTTCACGAAAATGATCCATCTCGTGTTCTAATATCGATACCCATTGCTCATGGTTAATTTCTACAATCGGGGTACCATTTTGTCTGGCAACATTCACCTCTTCCTCTGCAATTTTGAACCACTGAGTCGCTTGAGCTTCATCAAAATTTACAATCATAGATTCATTTTGCTGTATTGAGGAAAAACCTAGATATGTTCTATCTACCTCCGAATAACTTACTCCAGGTGCGACATCAAATAAATCGACCGGTCTTGAAACTTGTTTTCTTATGGATTCTCTTAATATTTGTTCGCCTTCCGGCGTCATTATTTCTGCACCTTGCATATATGGTTTCTCTTCAAACATGGTTTCTGTTTCCGTAGAAGGGATCTCTATTCCTGGAGTCGAATTATTGGTTTCCGGTGATAGAATACTTACCTCAGGAATTACCGGCTCAGCAATAGGTATTGATTCGGAAACTGAGTCACTTATTATTTCGGGAGATATAGGGAAATCATTTTGCATACGTCAATCTTACCGTATTCAATAATCTCGCTGTTCTTTTAAAACAAGAGATTATTTCCTCCAGGACCGCTATGTATATCCTTCCCTCTGGCTGATTCTGTATTCTACCCTAGTCATATCACGAACATACTTTGGCACATCTCCGTTTATACATTTTTGAATGTACGCCTTTGATCTTCTAAGAATATCTTCAAGAGTATAACCCTCCGAGTCTTTTCCGTTTCTCATAAATGCCCATTCTCCTCCGTTGTCTAGGTCTATTGCTCCTATACCATTATCAAAGGCAGCTTGAATTGTCCTTCTGACTTCTTTATCAACCGGTGAATACCAACATCCTTCCAGAAATGTATGACCGTCTTTTGTGGTAAAAGTTTCTGTACATAAAGCGCTGTTTCTTCCAAGGAACTTAACGAGCAACCTACTGTTTATCGCAATTACTCCGCCATCATCTATGGCATTAGCAAGACGAGGCTCTCCAAGGCTGCAGACATACCAACCGGATCTTTCCGAACTCAATTTGAATTCTAAGTTTTTGGTTACAGGTTTTACTTTTTCTAAAACTTCCGGAGGTAATAGATTAATGTCAACTTGAGTGAGTAAAAGAGCAATCCCAAACTTATATTTCTCCAAGCTTTTTGACATAACTGCTATTAATTGGATCATAGACTCGTCACCAAGCAACTCAGGAAGATCATTTAAAGTGTGTCCACCTGAATTCAGTAGATTTGGCAAAGAAATTTGATTGGAGGATTCGCTTGTCAATAAAGATTTTATAAATTCTAGTTTTGACTTTCCCTCCGGAGAACCAGATATTTTGTTGAGACCATCTATAAGCTCCGCAACTTCCAATCTTGATAATGCGAGGCTTCCTATCATGCCATTGATTTGTCTGAAATTTTCAATCGAGGCGATTACTTGTCTAACTCTTTCTCTATCTTGATCAACTACCTCCTGGATATCTCCGCTCGAGAAAGTTTCGCCACCTGAGAATAAACCAAAACCTTCTCTTACAGTTTCACGAAATTCTCGAGACTCGTCCGTCATATCACCGAATTCATCTACATCATAATCGGGTGTATGATCCGCTTCCGATTCACCATAAGAGTAGTGGGTTGTATCAGGTATGTACTGAATTTCCGGCTCTCTTGCGTAGAAGGATGTCTTTAATTCTTCACTACTTTTTGTTCTGAGGCTTTCAAGCTGACTTACTAAGTGAGGCGTTAGTTCCGGGTGTCTCGTCGATAATATTTTATCGATTGCTTCATGGTCACCGCAAAGAATTTGAGCTAAGACGGCTGTATATATATCACCCCTACAGTTTTCTGCATACCAGCTTCTATGATCGTCATCAGATGACATTTCTCTCGATACTAATTCTAAAATTTCCAGTTCTGCTGAGTACAGATTGTCGATAATTTCTTGTCTATCTTCTTGAGGAGATTCAGGGACAAACTCTACGATTTTCGGCAACAAGTCATCTTTCGTCGATCTGTCCGGATCACCAGCTACAAAAGGTTTCGCCAGTAATTCCGAAAGAGCTAGAGTATCTGAAGGTGTCGCCTCAAGCGCAATAAGATTGTAAGCAGCGTAGCCATCATCTTCTTCTACGATGTCTACTAATTTATTTATCCAATTGTCACCAAGAACATTTTTTACATCTAGAAGGGCTCTATTTGTTTCAATTCTGTTGAGACTGTTATATCCATATAATATTGTTGAGACTTCTTTGCCTATCGACTTCTCCTCTACAATAAACTCTTCTGAGTTATACATCGTATTAATTTAAGCACATATACACCGTCCAAAACTACTTATAAACCGAGTTATTCTTTTTGGAACATATCTGCCATGATTTCGTCTAGGGGAACATGAGTGATGTCGATATCGTCTATGGGAAGATCTTCACTGACGGCCGCGATGACCTTTGCTTGATTATTTCCCGCGACTTCCAATGTGTAGGTTAGAGGTTTTTTATCAATAATCCGACCATATTTTTCGATTTTATGAGAGGGAATTTCTTCCTTGAAAACTAAGGTGAGATATTTTCTGTCTCTATATTTTGAAGTCAGTTTTCCGATACTATCATCGAAAATTATCTTACCGTTGTTGATCACAATCACCCGGTCGCATACCTTTTCGATGTCCGTCATATCGTGACTTGTTAGTATGATTGTGGTTTTGAATTCTTTGTTGGCGTTTCTTAGGAATTCACGAATATTTCTTTTGGCAATGACATCAAGTCCTAAAGTAGGTTCGTCCAAGAATATGATTTCAGGATTGTGAATAAGGGCGCCGATCAACTCCATTTTTAGACGTTGTCCAAGAGATAATTTTCTTATTGGCGTATCGAGATGTTTTTCGACATCGAGAATCTTTGATAACTCAATTATTTTTTTCTCAGCATCTTCGTGTTTTAAATCGTAGATACTTTCAAAAAGTTCAAAACTTTGTCTCGCTGATAAATCCCAAGATAAACCGTTTTTGTTTCCCATTACCAGGGCAATTTTCTTCAAAAAAACATACTTTCTATCTACAGGAATCTCTCCAAGCACTTTAACGTTTCCGGAGCTTGGATAAAGCAAGCCAGTTAGCATTTTTAAAGTGGTTGTTTTTCCTGCTCCGTTTGGACCCAAAAACGCTACGGACTCCCCTTTTTCAACAGTAAATGAAATATCATTTACGGCTGTAATTTCTTTGTTTTTAGGTATAAAAATACTTTTGACAAAATTTTGCTTGACCGGGACTTTGTAAATTTTTGAAATGTTTTTTACCTCTATAACTTTTTCCATATTTTATGATGATGCTGACGAATAATGACTGAGTGCAAATTTCCATAATTTTGTCTTTAACCATAAAAAGACTAGAGTAAGCAGAAGCACATAAAGTAAAAATGAATAGTTGACGGATTTCCCAAGGATAAAGGAAACGGAGAGAGCCGTGTGGACTAAGTTTGGAATGAGAGTAAAACCGACAACTTTAAGTGCAGAAGGGTAACCTTCAAAAGGTACAGAATCTCCAAAAGAGATTATTTCCATTGCCATGTTTCGTGCGTTTTTTCCTTCTCCTGTAAAAAATGCTGTCAATGAAATTATGAATTGAAAACAGTGAATTATTATCTGCCCTAGAATAATACAAACAAAACCCGCCAATACACCTCCTAGAGAAATATTTAATAGGTTCCACTTTCCCGACAGCATTACTATTAATGGAATTGTCGCAGGTATTGCACTAAAGATAAGATCACCCAAGTTAATTTTTCTAAAAGTCACATACCATAGAGCGGGAACTGGTTTTGATAACCACAAATCAAGTTCACCGGTATTGATACTGACATCTAGTTGATCAATACTGGTGAGACTAAAAACAAAAGTGAGGTAATAGTTTATTTGAACTATCAAAGTGAAGAAAAGCATCTCTGAGTAGTTGTAACCCGCGATTGTTTTGACCCTACCAAAAAGTACGTCAAGAAAAACCAGATACATAAGCATGTAGACCATCATGGACAAAAAGTTTCCATAATTGTTCATGGTATATGCCAATGACTCTTTAAAAGAAAACATTGAGCTGGATGCCAGTATTTTCCAACGAATTTTTATTCCTTGTTTAATATCCAATAGCTTCATAGTGTTTGATTCCCCTCTTCCACATAATATTACTTAGATTCAAAAATAACCCTGCCCAGAATATGGAGAATAATACTTGGGTTAATATACTTAAACTAACCGTCTGTGATTGTGTAATTGTGGCAGGGAGAAATCCGTATGAGGCGAATGGATTGAGGATGACAAATTTTTGGTATGAATCGGGGAAAAAGGTAAGAGGTATTAAGGCACCACTAAATATCCTGGTAACGTGATTGACAACATTTTTGATACCTTTTCCTTCGGTAATCCAAAAAGCTACACTACCCACCATTGTTGATTGAGCATAGGAGATTATGGTGGCAGTAATTATCGAGATTAGAAAAAATAAATAAATTAAGATCGATACTCTGGGAATTAATGCAAATCCGATGATTATGTTTATTATTGAAAAGATTATTGAAACTCCTCTGGTGCCAAGATTTTTGAAGAATAAAAATAAAACCGTATTGGTAGGTTGGAGAAGCACAGAACTTACCGCCCCAGACTTAATATCATCGATTGTTTTACTTCCAAATTTTCCATACTGACCGTCTGTAAGCTCTCGAACTCCGTTGGCAATCAAAAAGTAAGAAATGAGCTGAGAAAACGACATACCAGTGTCATAACTTTTTCCGATGACACTCCACAACAAAACAATACCTCCAAGTACTAGAAGTCTTTGAATTATTTGAAACCAAACTTCTGTTCGATAATTGGCTACCTGCCTAAAACCCAATAGAGCAGTTTTCCAATATATAACAAATTTCATAAATTTTGGGGTGACAAGTAATTGTAAACTTTAATACGTAAAATTTATATAGGAAGTTAGCTTGATTCCAACACAAAACACCCCCATATAGAGGGGGTGTTTCCAATATATATTTTAATGTTTACTCGACAACAATAAGTTTTCCGACCTGGCCATTTTGACGGTGTTGCCCTACTGAACAGTAGTACTCAAATTCTCCAACTTTATTGGCGGTAATTTCAACAGTTATCGACTCTCCGGATTTCGTGACGGGGACTTTTATACCCAGCTCGTCGACTACAAAGTCATGCATCATACTGACACTATCAAGAGTTAGTTTTACTTTCTCTCCTTTTTTGATTCGAATCATGTTTGGTTTGTAATAGAAGCTTCCCGCCTCGATTGAAATTTCTCCGTTTTCTACATCGACAACTTCAGGCGCAATTGTCGTTGTTGGCTCCGTAGACGGTGTAATCTCTGCAACCATCTCCGCTTGTTTTTGCATTTCACTGTTTTTATTTGCTTTTATCATGTTTGGAATTACAAGCGCTGCGACTACGACTATGATTGCCACGAAAATGAAATTAAGGTTTTTCATTTTTCCGGAATCGTTACTAATGGGTTTTGTTTGATTATTTTCATCCATATACTTGGACTATTTTGGTAATAGATACATAATATACATGAAAATAATAATTCTTACAAATACAAGATGATGATATCCTCAAAAACTTATTTTTTTCCTTTTCTTGAAAATTTTTTTTGTTTTACTGACTTTGCTTTTTGAATAAAAGCAAACACAACTATAAACATCGAAACAATAATTATCAAAATATCTAATGCGGGCGAAAGATTTAAAAAATTTACTAAGTATTCTTGAAAGAATATAAGCGGGTCAAAAATAACAAAGTAAAAAATTGTGACGAAAATTAACCACCACTTTACACTCCAAAGACTAATAATTCCATTTAGATTGAATGGCTGATCTGAGTAATCCCAAAGTTTTTCTTTTAGTACTGACAGGCAATAGATGCCACCTATGTATTCCCAAACTGTAATAGCGAATGTAGAAAGCAGAATGATTTCATACCAAGGCCTTTCGGCAAGAACCTTAACAAGGAAGAAAAGTAAAAGGCCGCCTGTAGCATATATTGGTTTTGAGGGAAAATTTAGTATGTAGCCTCCTTTGTAAATGGGTTTTCTCAGCCGAAAAGTAAGCTCAAGTGATTCAATAATTACTCCAAAAAATCCCATCAGTAAAGCAATTATTAGATATGAAGTCAGCATGTAGTTTAATCTTATCAACTTTAATAGTGTATAAATATATGACTGTCAGTAATAATAATTACTATGTTTAGCGAAGTTAAAGCAATAATTAGAAATGATCCGGCCGCCAGAGGAGTCGAGTGGATTCTTTATCCCGGTTTACATGCCGTCCTGGTTCATAGATATTTTTCTCATATACTTTACAAAGCTAATTTCAAATTTTTGGCCAGACTTATCTCTCAAGCTGTTCGACTTTTTACGGGTATTGAAATCCACCCCGGTGCTCAAATAGGTAAAGGTCTTTTTATTGATCACGGGATGGCCATAGTTATCGGTGAGACTGCAATTATCGGAAACAATTGCGTAATGTTCCATGGAGTCACGCTAGGTGGAACCGGAAAACACAAAGGTAAAAGACATCCAACAATTGGAGACAATGTATATATTGGTTGCCATGCAACCCTCCTTGGCCCTATCTATGTTGGGAATAATGTAAAGATTGGAGCGGAAACAATGATTATTGGATACGATGTTCCTAGTGATTGCACAGTCGTTGGCGCACCAGGTATGATTGTTCGACTTGAAGGAAAAAGGACAAAAATTAAATTATTAAAATCAAAACAAAAGATATGAAAGATAAACCCTTTTCTCTTTTTTCCAATTTTGGTCAAAAACTAGTAATAGTTTTATTAATTGGGACTACAGCTTTTACCTCAGGATCCGTTGTATCAAAATTAAAAACTGAAAACGTACTGAATAATTCAGATGAAACTGTTCGACAATCGGAATCCGATAATTCTATTTCGGAAGCTTTAATTACAGCCACCGTAACTCCTACAGCAGAGGAAACACCAACACCAAAAATAACTACCATACCAAAGGCAAATAAAGTTATTCCAACTGCGGTGAAGATACCAAGTCCTACGCAGTCATTAAATAACACAAATAAATGCATCATTACAGTATCCGGACAACTTTATGACATTACTACCTTGCGTAACTCCCATAGCGGAGGAGATATTTTTAAATGTGATACCGATATGACTTCCGTATATCGATCCAAGCACGGGACAAGCCTTTCAAGAATAAGTGGTTATATTTACAACCCCAATTCACCAACATCACCTCAACCGACGAACACCAACGATGACGATAATGAAGACGAAAAAGATGATGACTAATAAAAATATCGGAAAGCATATTTTCTTTGCCGTTTCACTTCTAGTGTTTGTTTTGATGTTTTTCTTTGGATATTCAATAAACTCAAAGAGATCTTTGAGTGCAAGCGAATTACGTGCTGATAAATATATAGGCTTGAAAGAATATAAAGAAATCGAGTTGAAAAGATTTGACGGCTCGAGTAATTCTGAACCAATTTACATCGGATTGAATGGTTTGATTTATGATGTGTCCTCAGGAAGAGATTACTACAAGGTAGACGGTCCATATCACTATTTAGCCGGGAAAGACTCCAGTAACGAGCTAAATTTAATAGGAGGTGGCATAATTAAAAAGAAGTACCCGGTTATAGGAATTTTAGTAAAATAATATACATTGTGAAGATAGGTAAAGTTCTTTTTTGGTTTTTTCCGGTTATAACGTTTAACCTTTTTCTTTTGGCAAAGTTTAATACCGGATACCCGCTGAGTTTAACTTGGTTAACAGCTAGTCAGTTATTGTCACTTTTGGGAGTGACAATTCTATCTCTAACCTTTTTATTGTCCGCCAGATTTAAATTTGTTGAAAACTGGCTTGGAGGGTTAGATAAAGCTTATAGGTATCACCACATCTTAGGTGGTGTGTCTTTTGTGATGCTTTTGCACCATCCCTTATTTTTGGCAGTAAACGCTCTTCCTTCAATCAGCGTCAGTTTCAAATATTTATGGTTTTCAAATAATATGCCATATAACTTTGGGGTCGCTGGTATTTATTCTCTGATGTTGATGTTGATTCTGACTTTTTTGGTAAACCTCCCCTACGCTACGTGGAAAAAAACTCATGAACTTATGGGAATTGCCTTATTATTTGCTTCTATGCATATTGTCACCATTACAAGTGACGTAAGTAGATTTATGCCCTTGAGAATTTGGATAATCTCACTTTTAATTATTGCTCTTTACTCAGCGATTTATCGAAGATTTATTTATAGTGCATTGGGGCCAAAGTTTCGTTATTTGGTTGATGAAGTAAGCCTAAACATGGATGTTCTGGATGTTTGGTTAAAGCCGGTTTCAAAGAAAATTTCCTTTCACTCCGGGCAATTTGTATTTGTGAGGTTTGACAAACGAGGCACTGAATCTCATCCGTTTTCAATCGCCAGTAACCCCACAGATGAAAGAGTAAGATTGGGAATTAAAATTTTGGGTGACTATACATTGGGGCTTAAAGATCTTGCTGTTGGCGAAAAGGTTACTATTTGGGGACCATACGGCAAGTTTAACGAAGGTACCATAAACAACAAGGATTTAGTGCTAATCGCAGGAGGTATCGGAATTACTCCATTCCTTTCGATTATTTCAAATGAGATAGAAAAAAATACAGGTAGAAAAATTGATATTTTTTATTGCGTAAACAAAGAGATTGAAGCTGTCTACAATAAAGATATTTTGACGAAAATTAAAACAAATAGCATGGTAAGACTATGGCTTCACTGTTCTGAGGATAAGGGAAGAATAAATGGGGAGCTGATACATAAAGCGTTGGGAAGTCTGGATAACAAGAAAATTATGCTATGCGGACCTGTTCCAATGATGGAATCACTTGCCAATCAATTTAAGGCACTAGGAGTAAAGAATACCGATATTATTTTTGAGGATTTTAA
>Ga0172375_10010744_pt1 | contig 11802 bp, 11 predicted proteins | sample LakKiv1m_FD_114537 | JGI IMG/M metagenome (GOLD analysis project Ga0172375, IMG submission 114537) | Freshwater microbial communities from Kabuno Bay, South-Kivu, Congo - kab_092012_11.1m | ecosystem: Environmental > Aquatic > Freshwater > Lake | place: Democratic Republic of the Congo... | reverse complement strand
TGAGCAAGAGCGAGACGAAGATCGTAGGTGACGTCAGGGTCGCCGACGACACCAAGCACATGCACCCCACCGGGTGCACGGCTTGCCACGGCAACCCCAGCACCCTCGGAGTCGGCGAGTACAACGACTTCCCTCACACCTCGGTCAACGAGGTGTTCCTCAAGGACTACCCGGACGGGCTCTGCCTCTCCTGCCACATCAGCGGATCGCTCCCGTAAGCGAGAGATCCCGACAACCACTGCCGAAGAAGCCCCGGGGGGAACCCCGGGGCTTCTTCGCGCTCGTACCCCTGTCGATCCATGCGACGCGGAGCGTTCGTGCGCGCACCCGAGCGTGCCTCGCGCGCGAAAGCCCTACGCCGATCCGATTCTGATCCGCCCGGCTAACGGCGGTGCGCCTCGGGCAGCACCCTGGAGGTGCTACTCCCCCGCGAACAGCGGGTCGCGCTTCTCCGCGAAGGCGGCGATCCCCTCCCTCAGATCGCCGCTGGCGAAGGCTCGCGCCTCGAGCGCAGCGATCTCCGCACGGGCGTCCGCACCTAGAGCCTGTACGACGAGGTTCAGCGAGCGCTTGTGCCCCTGCACCGTGAGCGGTGCCAGCGCAGCGATCTCGCCCGCGAGGTCGAGGGCCTCGGCGAGCGCGTCGTCTGAGGCGCGCTGCACCAGGCCACAGCTCATCGCCTCCTCGCCTGACATGCTGCGACCGGTAAGCAGGAAGTCGCGTGCGGCGCCCTGGCCGACGAGCGTCGCCAGGCGCCAGATGTTCACCGCGCTCAGGTGGATGCCGAGCCTGCCGCCTGGGATCGCGAGGCGCGCTCCGGGTGCGGCGACCCGCAGGTCACATGCAACGGCGATCTGCATCCCGGCGCCCATCGCCGGACCGTTGATCGCCGCGATGACCGGGGCAGGGTGATCGACGATCGCATCGAGGGCACGCTCGAACGCAGGGCGGAACGTGTCGCCTCCGTGTACTGCGTCAGCATCGAAGCGCGTGACCAGGTCCGCGCCGGCGCAGAATGCCGACCCGGCGCCCGTGATCACGATCGCGCGCTGCGCATGGCTCCCCATGAGGTGGTCATACACCTCGTCGCACATCTCGCCGGTGAGTGCGTTGCGTCGCTCTGGACGGTCGATCGTGAGGAGACCCACGAACCCCCGTCTCTCGAAGCGGATCACCGGCCCTTCCAGTGCGGCTCGCGCTTCTCGATGAACGCGAGGACGCCCTCTGCGGCGTCCTCGGTCGTGGTCGTGATCGTCAGCATGTTCTGCAAGTACGCAAGGGCGTCGTCGGAGTCCGGCATCTCCAGCACCCGGTAGAAGGAGTCGCGCCCCCAGCGCATGATGAGCGGCGACTTCGAAGCGAGCGTCGCCGCCAGCTCGTCGACGGTGGAGTCCAGCTCGGCGGCGGGCACGACACGGCTAACGAAGCCGATCCGCTCGGCTTCAGCCGCGGAGACCCGTCGCCCCGTCGACATCAGCTCGAGCGCCTTCTTCGGCGGCATCGACCTGAGGATCGGCACCGTGATCATGTAGGGCCACAGCCCTACGTCGACCTCCGGCGTGCCGAACTTCGAGTCGTCGGAAGCGATCACGTAGTCGCAAGCGAGCGCGAGCCCGAAGCCGCCGGCCAGCGCGTAGCCGCGCACCCGGGCGATGGTCGGCTTGCCGAGCCCGTACATCGCACGGAAGACGTCGGCGAGGATCCCGCGCCCCTCGTGCACCTCGGCCGCGCTCGCGTTCTCGGCGATGCCTGTGAGGTCGGCGCCCGCGCAGAAGGCCTTGTCGCCGGCGCCGGCGAGCACGACGACTCGAACGGAGTCGTCGGCACGGGCGTCTCGCAACGACTCCAGGAGGCCGCGCATGACGCCGTACGACATCGAATTGCGCCGTTCCGGGCGGTTGATGGTAACCCTCGCTACAGCATCGGCGACCTCGTAGAGCACCTCTGAGTTCTCGTCCACGGCTGGGCATCGTAGGGCGCGACGGTCCCCTGCACGAAGTCCCGGAGCCGGTACCGTCTCGTTGATGCCGGTCGTGTTCGACGTGATGTTCGTCGGAGTTCTAGTTGCGCTGATCATCCCTGCACTCACGCGTGGCAGCTATGGGCGCCTCACGGAGGACTGGCGGGTCTTCCCGCTACTCGCGGCCGGCTTTGCGCTGCAGGCCGCTCTGGGCTACTTCAGCATCCCCGCGGAGCGCTGGCACGACCTGGGCTTCGGGACTCTCGTCGCCTCATACGTGCTCGTGCTGGGCTTCTGCGCAGGCAACCTGCTGAAGCGTGGCATGGGCGTGGTGATCATCGGCGTCGCGTGCAACGCCCTGGCCATCGTCGCGAACCAGGGAATGCCGGTCGACGTGCCTGCCGACTGGGCTCGTAGCGGCGGCATCGAGACGACTGTCAAGCATCACCCTCAGGGGTCCGGCGACCGCCTCACGGCCCTCGGTGACATCATCGTCCTGCGCGAGCCGACCGAGACCGCCCTCTCATTTGGCGACCTGATCATGGTGGCCGGGCTCATCGACGTCAGCTACCACGCGAGCCGTCGTCGCCGCTCCCGGCGCACGCCCTCTGCTCACAAGACGGGAAGCCCCACCTCGCCCGCGGCCCGGCGCCCGGCCGAATACCTGCCGCTCGCTCAGCACGAGCCGCCACCCGGCGCTGCCGGACTGCTCGCCTCGCCGGCTCAGGCGGCCCGCAGGGTCATCGACCTCTCCACATACGACCTGCCGACGCGCCGGGGTGAGCGCGAACTCGCGCTGGCGGTACGGCGCCACCCGGCAAACGGGCTGCAATCCAGTGCCTCAGACGGCAGCAGGCGCGCCTTCTAGGAGCACCCGCTCCAACGCGTCGAGCACCCTGGAGTCGTATACATATCCGGGATTGGCATAGAGAGTCTCGATCGCTGCTCCGATGCGAACGGCTTCGCCACCGGAGAGATCGTCGAACGCACCGGCGACTTTCAGCACCTGGCTCGCGAGCGGGTAGGCGGGCACCTCGCTCCGCCCGGCACTGTGATGGGTCAACGGTTCCGCGGCCACGATGTCGCCGGCCACTGCAAGCGGAGCGATCTCCCGGAGCATCCCCGCAGTGACCGCAGCAACCTCCATCGGCACGTTCTGCACACCGGAGTGAGCTGGATCGTCGAGGATCACCTCGCCCAGGTGGTGCAGCAGTGCCGCCGTCTCCAGGTGATCGAGCTCATCTGCGGGGAAGGCGAGCACTCTGCCGATCGCGAGCGCGGTCGCTGCCACTCGTGAGGCGTGTCCCTCCCGCACGAGGCCCCCCAGCTCTGGAGCGAGCGACAGCGCCTCGATCGTCTGCTTGTGGGTCCTCCTAGCCGACTCGAGACGGTCGAACGCGTACCAGGCGGCGAGCAACGGTATCGAGAAGAGCAGCGGGCCCCAGATCCCTACGTTTGCACCGCCGTCCACCCCGCCGTACCCGACGGCCATGAGCATCCCCGACGAAACCATCGCGAGCCACGCCGTGCGCCCACGGGATCCGAGGCTCGTAGGCAGGTGGACCAGCGCGCGGAACAGCTCGTGTACAGCGACCATCGCGGCCATCACACATGCGAGCGAGAGCAGGACCTTCGCCAGCGTCTCCTCGACCCCGACGACGGCGACGACCCCGCGATATGCACCGATCGCAGCCGCTGCCGCCGCGATGCGCGTCGCAGCAGCCACGAGACGTTGCTTGGTCGAGCTCCGGCCGATCGTCGCAAGGAAGGCCGCGCCCTCCGCGAGCGCAATCGCAGCCATCGCAACTGGAGCAGTGAACGACCTCGTGAGAACCAGCATCACCGCATAGGAGAGCGGGATTCCGGTTCCGTCCTCCAGACGCAGCACGAGGATCTCGCCGAGCACGACGCCTGCAGCAAGCAAGACCAGGGATCCCGCTCCTCCGCCGCCGAAGCTCGCTTGCGCGATCGCCGCACCTAGCACACCGGTCACGATCACCAGGAGCAGCCGGCTGCGTCGCCGCGCGAGCTTCACGAGGCCGCCACCTCGGCCGGCGCCGCCAGATCACCTAGGCCGGCCGACCCGAGACCCGCCTCGGGCGGAGCTACAGCCCACTCCTGCTGTGCCTCCTCGAACCCTGCGCCGTAGCGCTCGCCTCGGCGCTCGATCGCTGCGATGAGGGCCTCGGCGCACTGGGTGTTGAACTGACTACCCGACTTGTCGCGCAGCTCCCTGAACGCGATCTCCTGGGACAGGGCTCTGCGATACGAGCGCGTCGACGTCATAGCGTCGAAGGCATCTGCGACCGCGACTATGTGCGGCTCGATCGGACGACTCTCGTCTTCGACGCCGGCTTCGCCGTGATCACCGACCGACACATCCGCAAGCGGTGCCAGGAAATCGATGCGCGTGAGCATCTCGACCGACACCCGCTCGTGAGACCTCACCTTTGCATACTCCTCGGCCGTGAGCTTTCCCGGCTTGTTGAGAAGGTGGTTCGGTACCACGAGCTTCCCGATATCGTGCATCAGTGCGGCGAAGCGCAGCCGCTCCAGGCGACCCGGCATGAGCTTCAGGTCCTCGCCAACGTACCGGGCGAAGCGCGCCACGCGCTCCGCGTGCCCGGCGGTGTATCGATCCTTGGCCTCCAGCGCCTGGATGAGCACGCGCACCGTTGCCTCGTTGGCCTCTTTCACCCGCAAGTAGGAGGCGAATGTCTCGCGGGCCACGAGTATCGGCACAACCAGGAGCACCACCACGGCCGGGCCGACGTCGAGGTACAGCCGTCCGAGAAAGAGCCCGAGCAGAGCAAACGGGAGCTGCTGACCCCACGCCGGGCCGATGTCCCCGATCATCTCGCGGAACGTTCGCGTGTGCTCCACGCGGAACGAGGTCGCAACCAGTAGCCAGTTGACGGCCACGAACGCGAGGGTCGGAGGGACAGCACCGAGGATTGCCACCGGCATCTCGCCCGTGACCACTTGCGGCGCGGCACGATAGGCGAGTGCTGCAATCACCGTTGCGAGCCCGATGATTCCTGAATTGAACGGCAGCCAACCACGCATGCCGCGACGGAAGTTGGGCTGGTAGATCCCCACAGCGGCCCCCACGAGCAGCGGACCCAATAGCGACCTCTGCTCGGCGAAGACGACGATAGAGGCCATCTCGATCATGAACCCGGCCGTCACGTTCATCCCACCCGGCAGCGTCACGGCCCTGTGCTCGCTGAAGACTGCCAGGGCACCGAACAGCAGCAGCGGCAGCAGAGTCGGGGCCGGCTCGATCAATCCGAGGAGCACGGCGACGCCTACGAGCGCGCTGAAGACGACCGAAGTGAACCATCGCAACTGGTGAGGGAAGTTCGACACGCTGCTCTCTTATCGGCAGGGTTCTTCCTCAGGAGAGAGGCGGCAAGGCCGCGGACCCTAGGACTTCGCGATCAGTGGCGAGTCACGTTCGCGCCACCGGCGAGGAGAAGAGCCATCAGGCTCGTCGCAAGCACGGTGAAACGGATGTAGGTCTTCTTCATAAGAGCATCCCCCTTCTGCGATCACGCGATACCGCCGCGTCCGCTATCAACGGCGGTGCGCCCGCTCCGCTAAGGGTTCAGTCAGGCCAGGCCCGAGGCCTTGCCGTCTGCTCTCCCAGGTCTCCTAGACGTCAGATCGTGAGGCGGCCCCTCTCCGGTCGGTTGCGAGAGCCCCGATGCCTCGACCGGCGAGGTACGGAAGCCCTCCATAGTTGCACTCGAGCCACAACAGCCACACCAGTCTCACGCCTCACCAGGCTCAGTGCAAGGGTCTTCTTCTTCTCATGAGTCGCCGATTGCCGCGATCACGGCCTTCCGTGGCCCTAGTCTGCGGACGTGCCGGTGTCGAGCCCTGCGCGATCTTCGCGCCCTGACCCCTGGGGCGACCATGGATGAGGTTGACCTGATCGAAGTCGAGCGAGAGCTGTGCCGCCTCGACGAGGTATCGATCGCGCGCATCGTGGCCGACTCGATCGGACGCATCACAGAAGTGCACATACTTGCGAATCTCGGCAAACACCCTAAGCAGATCGTGCGCGACATCCAGTCGGTGGCGCTGGCATCATTCGGTCTCGAGATCGACAGGCGGGTCGTCTCGGTGGTCCAGCTAGGCGGCACCGGCGATGGCGAAGGCGATCCCGCCGCCGGCGTCACCCCCCTGCGGCCCACCATCGAGGGCATCACGGCCGAGTCGAGCGGACTGCGCTCGCTGGTGCGCGTCACGCTCTCCCAGGCCGGCGAGGAAGTCGTCGGCTTCGCCGAAGGTTCGATCGCGAGCACGGCCCGACACCGCCTCGTCGCCGCCGCAACCGTCGATGCGCTCCGGCAGCTGGAGCCGGCGGCCGCCTGCCTCGACGTCGAGGACGCAGGGGTGGTTCGTGCCGGCGGACGCGACGTGGCCGTGATCACGATGGTCTTCGTCGTACCCCCCGCCGAGCAGGTCGTCTCCGGCTCGGCGATCGTGAGATCCCACCAAGAGGCCGACGCAATAGCTCGCGCCGTCCTAGACGCGACCAACAGGCGCCTGAGGCGCGTCTCCATCCAGTCGTAGGCAGCGCGGCCCGGCCGGGCGCGATCATCACGCTCACCGCGAAGGCCTCCATCGGCGGCCGTACGGATTCGGCGTCTATCTTCGGTCTCGTGCCTCCCCTAGCGACTGTCGTCTCCTTCCGCCTCGGCGGCTCCGACGGTGTCTCCGTGGAAGCCGAGAAGTGGATCTGGGCGCTCGGTGTCCTCGGGTTCGACGTCCGGCGCGTTGCCGGCGAGATCGACGGTCCTCCGCAGGAGGGCGACACCGTCATCCGCGGTCTCGCGATCGACCCGGCAGGCGCTTCGCCGATCGAGCAGAGCGAGATCACGGCGGCGTTCGCAGGGTCCGACCTCGTTCTCGCCGAGAACATCTGCTCGCTGCCCCTCAATGTCGACGCATCGCGCGCCGTAGCCGCGGCGCTCGAAGCAACCCCGGGTCGCGTCGTGATCCACCATCATGACCTTCCCTGGCAGCGAAGGGACCTCGTCGAGCACGAGTGGACGTTCCCACCGCGCATCGACGGAGCCCTGCACGTGACGGTCAACCTAAGGTCACGGCACGAGCTCGCAGCCCACGGGTTGAAGGAAGCGGCGGTCGTCTACAACCGGTTCGACTTCGACGCCCCGCCCGGGCGTCGCGACTACACGCGCGAGCTGCTCGGCTTCGCAGACGACGACGTGATCGTTCTTCACCCTGCTCGCGCGATCGAACGCAAGAACGTTCCCGGAGGAGTTCTGTTCTCCGGCACGCTCGCCGACCACCTGGCCGGCCGGCGCGTGCGCTACTGGCTGTCGGGTCCGCCGGAAGACGACTACGGGCCCATCCTCGACCGAGTGCTCGCCCGATCCAGGGTCGAGGTGACACAGGGACGCGTGCCGTCGGCCGTCGATGCCTACGCAGCGGCCGACGTCGTCGTCTTCCCTTCGACCTGGGAGGGATTCGGAAACCCGACCATAGAGTCGATCGTCGCGCGCCGCCCTCTAGCGGTCTCTCGGTATCCGGTCCTCGCCGAGCTGGCCGCATACGGCCTTCGATTCTTCGATGTCGACGAGGTGGGCGAAGTAGCGGCATTCTTGCGGAACCCGAACGAAGCCCGCCTCGACGCGAACGTACGCAGAGCGCGAGCGGTCTTCTCCCTCGCCGACCTACCGGCCGCAATCACCGAGGCGTTCGAGACACACGGCTGGTGGTCGTGGTGAGGTCTGCCCCCGCTCGCAGGGGATCCGGACACGCTGCCGAGGTCTACGCTGCCGTGCTGTTCACTTCGAGGTGAGAGCAAGGGAGGAAACACCATGCCGAAGGCCGCAGTCTGTCCGGGAATCGATCAGCCGCTCGAGGTCGTAGACGTCGAGCTCGACGGACCCGGAGCCGGTGAGGTCCTGGTGCAGATGGGGGCCTCCGGCGTCTGCCACTCCGACCTCTCGGTGCAGAACGGGACGCTCCTCTCGCCGCTGCCGTCGGTGCTCGGGCACGAGGGCGCCGGCGTCGTGGAAGCCGTAGGAGAAGGTGTGACGTCGGTGAGGACCGGCGATCACGTCGTACTCTCCTTCGTGCCGCAGTGCGGCACTTGCTACTTCTGCACGCACGGCCAGCCGGAGGTCTGCGAGACGGGCTTCCTGCCGATGGCGATGGGTTCGATGCTCGACCTCACCCCGAGGTTCTCACTCGGCGGCAGTCCGTTGCATCAGATGTCGGCACTCGGAACCTTCTCGGAGTCGCTCGTCACGCTCGAGATGAGCATGGTCAAGATCGACGCCGACGTGCCGCTCTCATCTGCTGCCCTGATCGGTTGCGGTGTCCTTACCGGATTCGGCGCCGCGGTCAACACCGCCACCATCTGCAAGGGTGACTCCGTGGCCGTGATCGGCTGTGGTGGCGTCGGGCTGAACGTGATCCAGGGCGCCGCACACGCGGGCGCCGAGCGCATCATCGCCATAGATATGTTCGACTCCAAGCTCGACCTCGCCAAGCAGTTCGGTGCGACCGACGGTGTCAATCCAGGCGCCGGCGATGCGACAGAGCAGGTGCGCGAGCTCACGAGTGGACGCGGCGTGGATGTTGCGTTCGAGGTGATCGGCCAGAAGGCAACCACAGAGCAGGCATTCGCGATGGTGCGTCGCGGCGGTCAGGCGGTGATCGTCGGCGTTCCCAAGATGGAGCAGATCATGGAGATCCCCATCGCCATGGATCTGCTCGTGAACGAGAAGCAAGTTCGTGGTTGCTGGTACGGCTCATCCGACGTTCGTCGCGACATCCCGAAGCTCATCTCGCTGTATGAGAACGGATCGCTGAAGCTCGACGAGCTGATCTCGCGCCGCATCGCGCTCGAAGACGTGAATGAGGCGTTCCGAGCTATGCAGGCCGGTGAGGTCGCCCGCTCCGTTATCGAGTACAACCTCTGACAACGCACGTCGTGGGAGACCGCAATGTGAGGCAACTGTTAGCCTCCGGCCGCATGCGCCTCCCTGCAGACCAGCGCCGCCGCCAGCTCCTGGACGTAGCACTCGACGCCTTCGCCGAACGCGGCTTCCACGCGACATCGATGGACGAGGTCGCCGTCGCGGCCGGGGTCACCAAACCTGTCTTGTACCAGCATTTCCCGTCCAAGCGAGCGCTCTACATGGAGCTGCTCGAAGACGTAGGAGCGCAGCTGATCGAGCAGCTCCGCGCTGCCACGGAGAGCGCGGCGACCGGCCGTGAGCAGGTCGAAGAAGGCTTCGCCGCCTACTTCCATTTCGTTGCTTCGAACCAGTCTGCGTTCCGACTGATATTCGGCGCCTCGGTTCGCAACGACGCCGAGTTCGCTCTCGTAGCAGAGCGAACCGTCGGTGCCACCGCCGACGCCGTCTCGGCGCTCATCGCCGTACCGGGGCCTGCCGAGCAGAGGCGCGTGCTGGCCAACGCGCTGGTGGGCATGGCCGAAGCAGCCAGCCGGCGAATGCTCGCCGATCCTGCTGCCGAGAGTGACCCGGATGCTCTCGCGAGATGGTTGGCCGAGATGGCGTGGTTCGGCCTGCGGGGTGTGCGCACGCACTAGACGTGCCTCCGCACGGGACCCGTAGAGCCCTGCGAGCGCGGCGTCATAAGCGTCGCAGCTTCACCCGACGAACGGAGTGGTCGAGTCCTTTCTCCAGCACGAGATGGGCGCGACCGCGTGTGGGGGCGATGTTCTCCCGCAGGTTGACCGCGTTGATGTCGCGCCAGATCGACTCGGCGAACCCGCGCGCCTCCTCTTCGGTCACGCTCGCAAATCGGTGGAAGAACGACACCTCCTCTAGGAAGGCGGTCTCACGCAGGGTCATGAACCTATCGATGAACCACGTCCTGATGTCGTTCGCGTCGGCGTCGATGTAGATCGAGAAATCGAAGAAGTCCGACACGACTTCGGCCGGGTCGCTGCCCGGGCGCGGTGGCGGAGTCTGCAGAACGTTGAGTCCCTCGACGATCACGATGTCGGGCCTCTCAACGACGTTCACTTCACCCTCGACGATGTCGTACACGAGATGCGAGTACACAGGCGCCCTCACGACCTCCGCGCCGGCCCCGAGCTCAGCGAGGAACCCGATCAAGTGCCTCACGTCGTACGACTCCGGGAACCCCTTGCGGCCCATGAGACCTCGCGCCTCGAGCACGGAATTCGGATAGAGAAAGCCATCGGTCGTTACGAGGTCTACCCGCGGGTGACTCGGCCAGCGAGACAGCAGTGCCTGCAGGACGCGGGCGATGGTGCTCTTGCCCACGGCCACGCTGCCGGCGATGCCCACGACGTAAGGCGGCGTGGGAACCAGCGTTCCGAGGAAGGCCGCCGTAGAAGCATGAAGCTCGCGCGTCGCGGCAACGCGCAGGTTCAACAGCCGCGACAGCGGCAGGTATACATCGGCGACCTCTTCGAGGTCGAGGCGCTCGTTGATTCCCTTCAGCTCCGCGAGGTCCCGGTCATCGAGCGTCAACGGAGTGGCAGCGCGGAGCCGGCTCCAGTCGGAGCGCGTGAATTCTATGGATCCCCCGCCGTCGCCTCTGTCCGGGTCGTCGGCGTCCACGCCGGCGCACCCTACCCGGGTGCGACCTCCGAGATCCCGCCGCGCCGCCGCCGAGTTCCAGCCGCGCCGCCGAGATGGGACACTCTCGCTCGACAGGTGCGCGAAACTGACCCGGCTCGATCGGGATGGAGGGACCGATGCCCGAATCATCTACATGCGCGTCGTGCGGTAGGCAGCTTGCGCCCGCGGCCCGGTTCTGCGGAGGCTGTGGCGCGCCTGTCGCGAGCACACCACCTCCGCCGCCGCCGCCCGGCGCGAGCACACCCCCGCCACCCCCGCCACCCCCGCCACCCCCGCCGCCACCGCCCGGCGCGAGCACACCACCACCACCCCCGCCGCCCCCGCCCGGCGGCGCGTCTGCGAGCAGCCGCACGAGGCTCACTGCCCTCGGTGCCGGAGCGCTCGCTCTCATCGCCATAGCGATCTGGGCCCTGTCGAGCGGCGGTGACGACAACGCGAAGCGGGATGAGCGCACCACCGCAGCACCCGCCACCTCGGCCGGCAGTGCGTCCTCGACCACTCCCGAGACGACCTCACCGCCGCCTACCGACTCCACGACCACCGCGAGCACCTCACCCCCCGGGCCACAAGACTCCCTGACCGAGTCCTGCAACAACCGACGCGAGGGCTTCTCCCTGTCCTACCCGGCCGGCTGGCACACAGAAGCGCGCAACCCGAACTGGCGCTGCTCGCTCTTCGACCCGAATCGATTCGTCATCGAGCCAGATACCGAGGTCCCCCCGACTGCAGTTCTCGTCTACGTCGATCCTCACCGACTCGCGCGAACGTATGCGTCGCTCACCGACGAGACGCTGGGGAGCGTTCTCGCCGCACGCGACACGACCGTTGGCGACCGGCCCGGAAAGACCGTCGAGATCACCGACTCCGGGCAAGTGATGTACGAGGCGGGAACACTCCACTACTACGTGCTGGTAGGAGCGGCCAACCGCACCTTCGTGTTCGAAACCATCGACGTGGTCAGCGGTTACCGGCGCAACAAGCAGGTGATCGACGCCATGGCGCAGACCTTGCAAATCGACCGCAACTAACCGAAGCGCTCAGCCGTTCTTGCGCCAAGTAACACGAGATTCGTCAGACGGTGAGGCCGTCGTCGACGCTGAGAATCGCGCCCGTGATGTGGGTGGCCTCGTCGGAAGCAAGGAACGCGATGGCCGCCGCTATGTCTTCGGGTTTCGCGAATGCTTCGTTCGGCGCTACCAGACGGTTGAGAAGCACCTTGTC
>Ga0172375_10010743_pt1 | contig 11803 bp, 9 predicted proteins | sample LakKiv1m_FD_114537 | JGI IMG/M metagenome (GOLD analysis project Ga0172375, IMG submission 114537) | Freshwater microbial communities from Kabuno Bay, South-Kivu, Congo - kab_092012_11.1m | ecosystem: Environmental > Aquatic > Freshwater > Lake | place: Democratic Republic of the Congo... | reverse complement strand
TGGATTCGACATAGAACAGGTGTTTGCTAATCAATTGGCACGTTAACAATCGAGCGACCGGGTGTATACTCTGCCTCAGAGAGGAGGCAGAGCGATGAATACGATCACGCCGCCTGACCGTGGCATTCGCGGTTTGCAGACCCGTCAGATTGGCGCCTTGCCGTTGGTGTATCCGATTCTGGCGGACTTGGCCGTGCGCCGCACGGTGAACGAATTGGTGGCCAGCGAGGCCGACGTCGATATGGGCCAAATCGTGGTCTTGCTGGTCCTGAATCGGCTGCTCGCGCCCCGGCCGCTGGACGGCATCCAGGACTGGCTGGCCGGCACCGTCTTGCCGGAAGTGCTGGGGGTGACCGTCGCCCAGGCTTACGACAACCGCTTCGGGCGGGCGCTTGACCGCCTGTATCCCCAGTTGGGCGAGTTATGGCGGCGCGTGGTGAGTCGGGCGATCCAGATCTACGATCTGGACTTGACCGTCCTGCACTGGGATCTGACCTCGATCTACTTCGAAGGGGCGTATGTCGCGAGCCAGTTAGCCGCCTACGGCTACAGTCGCGATCAGCGTTCCGACGCCAAACAAATCAACCTCGAAGTGGATGTCACCCACGAGAGTGCCGTGCCGATCTTGTACCAGGTGCTGACTGGCAACACGGCCGATATCAGCCGGCCCTTGCCCCATGTGACGGCGCTGCGGGTCTTTCTGACCCGCCCGGAGTTAGCGGAGCGCCACCTGCGGCCGTTGTTGATCAGTGACTGCAAGTTGATTACCGCCGAGAGCGTCTGGGCCTGCCATGCAGACCATCTCTACTACCTGGGGCCGCTGGCAGATGGCACGGCCATGGCTGCGACGCTGCACAGTGTCACCGCCGCCGAGTTGGCCGCGCACCCGTTGGCCTATCGCCCCCAACGCACGCTCCCGGCTGACTGGACGCCCTATCAAGGCGTATGGCGCAGCTTCACCTTTGAAACCAGCCACGGGCCGGTCACCGATCGGCTCTTGGTGGTCTGGAGTGCGGGCAAAGAACGGTTGGACATCCAGAAACGCAAGGCCGGCCTCAAACGCTGGCTGAAGCACCTGGCGCACATCCAGCAGATGCTCAATACGCGGCGCTACAAGCAACAGGCCTATGTCGAGCAACGCCTGGCCGCCGGGCGGGCCGGTAATCCATACCACAGCCTGGTGGACATGCACCTCGCGGGTGAAGATGGCGCGCTGACCCTGACCTTTGCCATCAATCGCGCCAAGCTGACCGCGGCCCAACAACTGGATGGGCGCTATGGCTTGGCCACCAATGCCACGCATCTCAGCGCCGATCAGACGTTGACTTTGTTCAAGGGCCAAGATCGCGTCGAGAAACGGTTCCGCGCCATCAAAGGCCCCCTGCGCGTGCATCCTTTGTTCGTGCATCTCGATCAGCGCATCGAAGGCTTGGTCTGGATCAGTTTGCTGGCCCTGTTGGTGCGAGCCCTGCTGGAACACCAGGCGCGGCAGCACGGGCTCACGGCGACCGCGGAGCGCCTGTACCAGCGTTTGGCAGCGGTCCAGGCCGTGGATATCACCTGGGCCGATGGCCAAAGCGAGCGGCGGACCACGGAACTGCAGCCCGATCAGGCCGCGCTGTTGCGCACTCTCGGCTGGCCCCAGCCGCCCGCGTATGCACAACTGGGGCCCGCCTTGCGTTGACGCTCGCCAGGGGCGACTAGCCCACCAGTGGCGCCCGCAGGCGGTTGGGGATGACGCCGTGCGTTGTCGTAGGCGAAGACCACCCGCAAACGCCACCGGGCTCTGCGGCTAGCCTAACCTGATGCCCCAGTCACGGTAAGCCGCGCAGCCGAACCACCTGCAGCCGTGCTGTAGGCGGCCGCGTGTCCGGCGCTGGCTGGTTGGCGGCAACCGAAACACAGATGGCTGTCGCGAGCCCTGAGTAGCTCGATTGTTAAGGTACAATGATCGTGCAACCGACGCACTTAGGGTTTAGCTTTGCTTTGCCCAGCGTCGGCGCTGGCTGTCGAATACAGGCTCAGGGTGACAAACACGCCGTTTACGTAAACGGCTCTTGCGAGGGCTTGCCGGGATATGCTATACTGTGCGCGTCCGGCGGTGCGGCGGCTTTTCATCATGCGGTGTCCCTACCCTGTCCAAAGGAGGTTTGCGTGGGCAATCGAACACTGTCGTTGGGCCTTGTCCTCAGGGCGTTGTTCCTCGACAACGACGCGTACGACCAGTTGCGCGATGATGACAACCCCTTCATCGAGGGGCTTTTCCTGGTAATCATCATTGGCGCGGTCACGGCGTTGCTTAACCTCATCGGTCAACTGCTGGCCTGGGCCGGCACACCCTCGATGAGCGCGATCAAGGACGCGGTTTGGCAGGCGTTTCCGACCATGCAGTGGTGGTCGCAAATGGCGGGAAATGCCACGGCGATGGCGCAATTCAAGCAGTACTATGACATGGGCTGGCAGATCTTCCCCGCGCTGTTCGGCGCGCCCGATCCAGCCAGCGCCGCGGCGAACATCGTGCTCTGGCCGCTGGCCGCTGTGCTGAGCTGGCTGCTCTACGGCACCCTGGCGCATCTGTTCGCCCGGATGTTGGGCGGCGCTGGCCGCTACAGCCAGACCCTCGGCGCGCTCTCCCTGTCGTTCACGCCCTTCTTGCTGCGCGGGCTGGGCTTCTTGCCCTATTTCACAGTCGGCGCGGTGATGAACACCTGGCAGCTCATCTGTCGCTACAAAGCAATTCGATCGGCCGGCCAGTTGTCGTGGGGCCGGGCGGTCTGGGCCACCTTGTTGCCGTTCCTCGTCTACCTGGTGTTTTGGGTGGTGGTCGGCGTGATCGGCGGCTTGGGCCTGACCGCGGCCATCTCAGCGATGCAGGGGAGGTGAGCGATGTCTGCATGGATTCGCACGCTGTGGAACGGGGCGATCTTTCACGGGCCGGCGTTCAGCGGCCTCAATGAACGGCGGGATGCTTTCTTGCAAGGGCTGCTGATCGTCCTGGTGATCGGCCTGGTGGTGGGCCTGCCGGGACTGATCGGCGATGTCGTTGCTGGGCTGCGGCCGAATGCCGTCGAGGCCGAGATGGACAAAGCGATGTCCGAGATGGATCAGGTCGTGCAACAAATGCGACCGTTCCTCGGCAACATGCCGAGCGGAACATTGGATGAGATCATCGCGCAGATCAAGGAAAACATGCGGTTTGGCTTCGACATCGCCCGGAAGGTCGAAGCGATGCCGACGATCCTGCCGAAACCGATTGACCGGGTCTTCCAGGCCATCGGGAAGTGGGCCTCGAAGCCATTCGGGGGGAGCGGCTTCCCCTTGGGCGGCGCGATCTTGAGCACCTGGTTGGGGTATGGCATCTGGGTGATGCTCTTCGCAAGGCTCTTGGGCGGCCGCGGCACGCTGACCGGGTTCTTCGGCGCCACGGCCCTTTATGCTGTGCCGCACGTGCTCGGCTTCTTTGCGTTCGTGCCGGTGCTCGGCGGCATCCTGGGTTTCCTGGCGTACTTCTGGGGGCTGGCGATCTACGTGAAGGGCACGTCCGTCAGCCATCAGTTGAGCATCGAACGCGCGCTGCTTGCCGTGCTCTTGCCGGCGCTCATCGCGCTGTTAGTAGCGATCATCAGCGCCACAGGACTGGCGACCCTGATCGCGATCAGCATGTCCGGCGCCAGGTGAGGGCGCGCGCAGATACCATGACCGAATTTCTCAAGCTCCGCACCGCTGAAGAAGCCTGGGAGATCTTCCGGGCGAATTTCCTGCCTGTCGTCCACGACGAGCCGTGCCCCGTCGTGGATGCGCTCGACCGTGTGCTGGCACAGGCCGTCTATGCGCCGCACGACCTGCCCACGTTTGTCCGCAGCACGGTGGATGGCTATGCGGTGTGCGCCGCCGACACACACGGCGCATCGAACGGCTTGCCGGCCTATCTGGATGTGATCGCGGAAGTGCCGATGGGCGCGCGCGCTGACTTCACCCTCAGCCCCGGCCAGGCGGCGTTGGTGCACACGGGCGGGAATGTGCCCCCTGGCGCCGACGCGGTTGTCATGTTGGAGCACACCCATGCGATCGGTGAACCTTTGACGCCGGTCGCGCTCGCGGCGCCAGCGCCCGCGTGGACGCCGTTCGCCATCGAGGTCTATCGGCCAACCGCCAGCGGCGAAAACTGCATCCAGATCGGCGAAGATGTGCGAGCTGGCGAGCTGATCCTGGCGGCCGGGCACACCATCCGGCCGCAAGATATCGGCGGCCTGCTGGCCGTCGGCGTCACCCAGGCGCAGGTCGCGCGTCGGCCGCGCGTCGGGATCGTCAGCCAGGGCGATGAAGTCGTGCCGCCCGATCAGGAGCCAGGCCCTGGCCAGGTGCGCGATATCAACAGCTATACGCTGGCCGGGTTCGTGCGCCGGGCCGGCGGGGTCCCGCTCACCTACCCGATCGCGCCGGATCAACAAGAAGCGCTGGATGCCGCCGTTCAGCGCGCCCACGAAGACGCCGATCTGGCCGTCATTACAGCCGGCAGCTCCGTCAGCTATCGGGATCTGACCGCGAATGCCATCAACAAACTGGGCGCGCCCGGCGTGCTGGTGCACGGCGTCGCGATCCGGCCGGGCAAGCCGACGATCCTGGCGCTGTGCCACGGCAAGCCGGTCTTTGGGCTGCCGGGCAACCCGGTCTCCTGCATCAATATCTTCCAGCGCTTCGTCACCCCGACCATCCGCCTGCTGCTCGGCGCGCCCGCCGAGCCGACGCCCACAGTGCGGGCGCGGCTGGCGCGCAACATCCCCGCCGCCAGCGGCCGGGCAGACTACGTGCGTGTGCGCCTGGAGCAGCGCGCGGGCGAACCCTGGGCCGTGCCAGTCTTCGGGAAGTCGAACCTGATTTACACGTTGGTGCGGTCGAACGGGGTGGTGGAGGTGCCGCTGAACAGCAATGGGCTGCCGGCCGATTCGATCGTGACGGTTTTTCTGGATCCCCGCTAACCGATTTCCGGGCGCGAAAAACGGTGTGAGCTTCACAACTCACACCGTTGCCTTATGTCTACGATCAAACGCGCTGAAAAACCGCTAAACTACTGGTTCTTGCGGTGATGCGCCAGCGTGCGTTCGATGATGTCTTCCTCGTCTTCGATAACTTCCCACGAGCGCGCCTTTTTGCGACGATCGCGGCGTTGATTGCGCCGGCCATCATTCGCCTCTTGCAGCGCAAGCTCGAAGGGTGAGACGAAGGCGTCTTCCGAAACGGGGAAGGCTTCTTCCGCCGGGGCGGGCGCGGTATACGGCGCGGACGCCTCGACGACAGGCTGCGGCTCGGGCTTGGGCAGCAGCTCTTTGATGCTCAGGTCAATACGTCCCCGGCGCCGATCCAGGCCCACAACCTGCACCTGCAAGTCCTGACCGACCTGAACCACGTCCTCCGGATTTTGGACGTACCCATGCCCCATCTCTTTGACGTGAAGCATCCCATCACGTCCCACGCCGATATCAATGAAGGCGCCGTAGCGTTCCAGGCGCGTCACCTTGCCCGGTACGATCATGCCTTCTTCGAGATCACGCATGGTCAGCGTGCCAGGTGCGATCATGCTCAAGCTGATGCGGTTTTTCTCCCGATCCAGCTCCTTGATCCACACCCTGATGCTGTCGCCCTGGTTGACAACGTCCGCCGGTCTCGCAACGCGGCCGGTGCCCATCTCTGAGACATGCACCAGGCCATCGCGACCCACGCCGATGTCCACAAAAGCGCCAAAATCAGTCACGCGCTTGACAACACCTTCCACCGCTTGACCGACCGCAAGGGTCTTGACGACCTTGCGCGGTGGAATGTTCAGAGCACTTTCTTCCTGCCCCACGACTTTTCTGCTCCTCCAGGATAAGCACTGAGCGACGTTCAGCCGCCAATCAGGAATTATACCCACAAACAGGTCAATGTCAAAAACAACATCGTGCCTTCTCACATTCCGCTAACGCAACGCCAACGCTGCGCTAACGGGGGGATGGTAGATTGGTATATTGGTAACTTGGTAGATTGGTGTGTCGCCCAGTGCGGCGCCCGGTCCATCAAATACCAATTTACCAGTCTACCAATCTACCAGTCTACCAATCTACCAACAGAGGTGTCATATGAGACTAGATCGCTTCACCCAACGCGGCCAGGAAGCCATCGTCGCTTCCCAAGAGCTGGCGCAAACCTATAACCACAGCCAGATCGAGCCGGAGCACCTGCTGCTGGCGCTGTTACAACAATCGGATGGGGTTGTGCCGGAGGTGCTGACCCAGGTCGGCGCGCAACCGGCCGCGTTGCAGACCCAACTCGAGGCCGATCTGGCGCGGCGGCCGAAGGCCTATGGCAGCAACGTCCAGCCAGGCGTGAGCGGCCAGCTTTCGCGCGCCTTGCAGGACGCCTATGGCGAAGCCAACGCCATGCGGGACGACTACATCAGCACCGAGCACCTGCTGTTGGCGCTGCTCGGCGGGAACGGCGGGGAGGCCGCCAAACTGTTGGGCCGGCTGGGCATCACGCGCGACCGCGTCCTGGCCGCGCTGACCGCGATCCGCGGCAGCCAGCGCGTCACCAGCCAGAACCCCGAAGGCACCTACAAGGCGCTTGAAAAGTACGGCCGCGATCTCACCCAGATGGCGCGCGGGGGCAAGCTGGATCCCGTGATTGGCCGCGACGAGGAGATCCGCCGCACGGTGCAGATCCTCAGCCGGCGCACCAAGAACAACCCGGTGCTGATCGGCGAGCCGGGCGTGGGTAAGACCGCCATCGTCGAGGGGCTGGCGCAGCGCATCGTGCGCGGTGACGTGCCCGAGGGGCTGAAGGAGAAACGCGTCGTCGCCCTGGACATGGGCGCGCTCGTCGCCGGCGCGAAATACCGCGGCGAGTTCGAGGAGCGCCTCAAGGCCGTGCTCAAGGAGATCACGGACGCGGCCGGGCAGGTGATCCTGTTCATTGACGAGCTGCACACCGTGGTCGGCGCGGGCGCGGCCGAGGGCGCGATGGACGCCTCAAACATGCTCAAGCCCATGCTGGCCCGCGGGGAGCTGCACGCCATCGGCGCAACGACGCTCGACGAGTACCGCAAGCACATCGAGAAGGACCCGGCGCTGGAACGGCGCTTCCAGCCGGTGCTGGTGGACGAGCCGACCGTCGCGGACACGATTTCGATCCTGCGCGGGCTAAAGGAGCGCTACGAGGTGCATCACAACGTGCGCATCACCGATGCGGCCGTGATCGCTGCGGCCACGCTGTCGCATCGCTACATCAGCGACCGCTTCCTGCCCGACAAGGCCATTGACCTGATTGACGAAGCCGCCAGTCGCCTGCGCATGGAGATCACCTCCGACCCGGCCGAGTTGGACGAAATCAAGCGCAAGCTCATGCAGTTGGAGATCGAGCGGGAGGCATTGAAGAAGGAGAGCGACGCGGCGTCCAAGGAGCGGCTAACCGCCCTGGAGTGCGAGCTGGCCGACCTGCAGGAGGAACGCACCAGCCTGGATGCCCGGCTGGGCCGCGAGCGCGCAGTCATCGAACGCGTGGCGGCCATCAAGCAGCAGATCGAGGAGACGCGCCACGAGATCGAGACCGCACAGCGGCGCTACGACTACAACCGGGCGGCCGAGCTGCAATACGGCAAACTGGCCGGGCTGGAGCGCGATCTGCAAGGGGCCGAGGCCGAGCTGGGCGCCATGCAATCCCGCGGGATGCTCCTGAAGGAAGAGGTCGGCGCCGAAGAAGTGGCCGAAGTCGTGTCAACTTGGACGCATGTCCCGGTCAGCAAGCTGTTGGAGGGGGAGATCGAGAAGTTGTTGAAGATGGAAGATCGGCTGCACGACCGGGTGATCGGCCAGGATGAGGCGATCCGGGCGGTGTCAAGCGCGGTGCGCCGCGCGCGCGCCGGCCTGCAAGACCCAAACCGGCCCATCGGCAGCTTCATCTTCCTGGGGCCGACCGGCGTCGGCAAGACCGAGCTGGCCCGCGCCCTGGCCGAATTCCTGTTCGACGACGAAGCGGCCATGATCCGCATTGACATGAGCGAATACCAGGAGCGCCACACCGTCAGCCGGCTGATCGGCGCGCCGCCCGGCTACGTGGGCTACGACGAGGGCGGCCAGCTCACGGAAGCGGTCCGGCGCAAACCGTACAGCGTCGTGCTCTTCGACGAGATCGAGAAGGCGCACCGCGAGGTGTTCAACACGCTGCTGCAACTGCTGGACGACGGCCGGCTGACCGACGGCCACGGCCGCACGGTGGACTTCAAGAACACCGTGGTGATCATGACCTCGAACATCGGCAGCCAGTTCATCAACGACCCGGCGTTGAGCGACAGCCAGCGTTCGGAGCGGGCGCTGAACGCGCTGCGCGGGGCGTTCCCGCCGGAATTCTTGAACCGGGTGGACGAGATCGTGACGTTCCACAGCCTGACGCGGGCGCACCTGGGCCAGATCGTGGAGATCCAGCTCCGCCGGTTGGGCAAGATGCTGGCCGAGCGCGGGCTGACCCTGCGCCTGACCGACCGGGCGCGCGACTTCGTGGCCGAGGCGGGCTACGATCCCGCCTACGGCGCGCGGCCGCTCAAGCGGGCCATTCAGCAGCACGTGCAGGATCCGCTGGCGCTGGCGCTGTTGGAAGGCAAGTTCGGCCGCGGAGATACAGTAGTGGCGGATGTAGAGAGCGGACGGATCGTGTTTACGAAAGGAGTGGTAGGGGAAATAGTATAGCGGTTCAGTCTGTGTGGCGCATACCCTCTACCACAGCACTGTGATCGGATACTCCGCAAAAATCGGATCGCAACTGAGTAGCGTGGCTCCTTCGACCCTTGCCTGAGCGATCAACAAGCGATCAAAAGGATCCTTGTGGGGTATAGGCAAGTCGTGCAACGCTAGAACATGGGGCAACGTAACAGGTAAAATCTCGATCTGATTGGCCTGTCGTTGCCCCTCGATCACGACTTCCAAAGGTAGCTTGAGCGACAGCTTACCTAATTGGAGCTTGATTTGTATTTCCCAGGCGCTTACAACGCTCAGCAAGAGCGTATTCGCCGGGTTCTGACAGAGCGTCAAGACCTGTGCAGAGAGCTTGGCCGGTTCGCTGTCCCACCAGATGAATGTATGCGTGTCGAGCAAGAACTTCATACATCCCCCACCCAAAAGACATCTGGCAGGGGTTCATCAAAATCCTCGCTGGCCCAAATCGTACCCGTGTGGAGTCCGGCCACGCGAGGTCTAAGGGCTGGCATCAAAGGCACCAAACGCGCAATCGGTTTATCGCCGCTTGTCAGCGTGATCTCGCCCCCCCCCGCCACAGCTCCAAGCAACTCCTGTAGGCGTGTTTGAGCTTCGCGAACGTCAATCGTTTGGGTTAGCATATTCCGACCTCTCCATTTCTGCGCAACATCTTACAACCGGCTCCGCGAAAAGTCAATGCGAAACAAACTCTGCTCACATGGCCCCAATTTTCCACAAGTGCGATACTTCCCCGAATGACGTAATATGCCACGCTCCGGCCGCGTGCCGATACGCTACGAAGCTCAGGCTGCCGTTCTCCAGCGTGAAGCGCCGCGGCGCGGTCAGGCTGAGGCCGAGGACGTGGCGCAGGAACATCCCCAGCAGCGCGCCGTGGGAGACGACGATCACGCGGCCGCTGGGATGACGCCCGGCCAGGTCTTCCAGGGCCGCGATCCCGCGCCGCTGGGCCTCAGCCAGGCTCTCACCGCCCGGCGGCGCATAGTCGGGCAGCTTCTTCGCGATCTGCGCCGCGACTTGGGGGTAACGCGCCTCGACTTCGGCTTGCCGCAGCCCTTCGATGACCCCAAAGCTCTTTTCGCGCAGCCGTTCGTCCGGGATGACCGGCAGCCCGCACGCGGCCGAGATTTCTTCGGCGGTGCGCCGGGCGCGGGAAAGATCGCTGCTGTAGAGCGCGTCGGCCGGCGCCGGCCCGGCCGCCAGCCGTTCGGCGATGGCGCGCGCCTGGGCCAGGCCGGCCGCAGTCAATGGGCTGTCAGATTGGCCCTGGCGCCGGCCTTCCAGGTTCCAGGTCGTCTCGCCGTGGCGCACCAGGATGAAATGGGTTTGCGTCATGCTGTCTCTGTCATGGTTGTTGGCGGCGGTAGCCGTCAAGCTGCCCGGCCGGCGCCGGTTCGGCGCGGAGCCACGGGAAGAACGTGCGCCAGGGGCTGATCGCAGTGAGCGTGACCGGCGCCGATGCGCCGGAGTTGCCGCCCGCGTCCCAGGCGAATGCCTGAACGATGTGCGTCCCGGTCGTCGCCAGCGTCCAGGTCAGGCTGAAAGGCGGCTGCGTTTGTAGCGCGACGTTCTGGCCGTCCGCCCGCCACGCGACCAGCGTCACCCCCACGTCGTCGGTCACGGTCGCCGTCACCGTAATCGGCCAGCCCGCAATGACTGGGCCGGCCAGCGCGATGCTCACCGCCGGCGCGGTGACATCCCCGCCGCTCCCGATCACCTTGCGCGGGTTGTCCGCGGCCGCGGCCAGATAGGTCACCGCGGCGCGGTTGCGCTGCGTCTGCTGTTCGATCACGCTGGCGGGCGGATAGAAGCCGGGATAACTGCCGACCGGGTACATCTCGAAGGTGAAGGCGAAGATGCCGCGCGCGCCATAGAGCCAATCCACGGCGTCGCCCGACGTGATGTAGAGGTCGCTGGCTTGCTGCGGCGTGTAGCCATTGGTCGCCGCCATCCGCCCGGCCAGGGCGACGAACGTCTGGTAATCCGCGGGGGGCAGGTCGGTCGGCAGGTCAGTATAGGTGTAACCGAACGGATAGAGGATCAGCTCGCCGTAGGTGTGGAAGGTGATGGCGACAGTGATATCGGGATGCGCCAGCACGAAGTCGCGCACAACCTGCGTCTCCGGTTCGGAGAATGCGGCCGGGCCGCGATAGAGGTCGTTGCCGGGCACGCTGCTCGATCCGCCGCAGCACCCCCAGTTGTAACCATAGTTCCGATTCAAGTCTACCCCATAGGTGTTGTCGGTGTTAAGCCGGCGGTTCTTGCGCCACCAACGATAGGCGCCTGCCTCGATATCGTATTCGCCGCCGTCCGGGTTGGCGTTGGGGATCACCCAAAGCTCGCGCGTGTTCACCAGGTTGGTCAGGGCCGGGTCGGCGTCGTAGCCTTCGGTGAACAGGCGGATAACCTCCAGCGCCATTTCGACCGTCAGGTGCTCGCGGGCGTGGGTGAGGCTGAAGAAGAGCACGGCCGGCTCGGTCGGGTCGTCGGTGTCCGGCGCATCGCTGATCTTCACCGCCAGGATCGGCCGGCCTTCCAGGCTGACTCCGGCCGTGTAGACGCGCGTGATGGCGGGATGCGCCGCGGCCATCTGCCAGATCGCGGCGGTCATCTCGGCGTAATTGTGATAGGCGCTGTCCACAGGTGTGAAGTCGAGGGGCGTGACGGCGAGCGGCGCCAACCCGCGGCGGTAGAAATCGAGCGCCCGGCTCGCGTCTACCACGGTCGTGATCGTGCCGGGGCCGATCGCGTCGATCGCGATGCCCTGGCTCGCTAACGCGGAGCGCGCCTCGCGGTCGAGGGCCGGCAGCGTCACCAGATAGAGGGGTGGCGGCGGTGCGATCGTCTGCGCCCGGCTTGACGGAACGATTGCCAATTGGATAAAAATGACCGCGATCACAACGCGGCCAAAACGATGTAAGTCGAACATGACTGGCCTCTGCGCTTACAAGTATCCTGAGCGTAGGCCGGCGTCGTGTGCCGGACGCAGTCGAAGGATGCGATCCTGCTCGGCGCCCGCTGCGCATCCTTCGACTGCGTGGCCGAAACAGCCGGCCACTCCG
>Ga0172375_10010742_pt1 | contig 11807 bp, 10 predicted proteins | sample LakKiv1m_FD_114537 | JGI IMG/M metagenome (GOLD analysis project Ga0172375, IMG submission 114537) | Freshwater microbial communities from Kabuno Bay, South-Kivu, Congo - kab_092012_11.1m | ecosystem: Environmental > Aquatic > Freshwater > Lake | place: Democratic Republic of the Congo... | reverse complement strand
CGAATGCGGCCACTGCAGTGACCCCCGAGAGATCGATAAAGCTGGCTGCGGACCTCAGGTCGGCTTTCAATGACCCCAGCCGCAAAGCGAGGGCAACAGGATTCCAGCATCCCAGCAACTTTATCGACCACCCGGACAAAGGCAAAAGGATTGTGCTTGCCTGGGAGCAGGTATTTTCAAAGTTCGATGTTTATCAGAACCACTGGTTCGAGTATCTCTGGCTGAGGAAGGACCTGGTCAACCTGAGGCTTAACGAGCCGTTCTTCGTCCATATATCACTTGACGATATCCATATGTCGCAGAGGTCCGTCACCGCGGCAAAGATAGCCAATCTCATCCTGGGAATGCGCATGGGGTTTCCTGAGGCCAACCTCGGGTTTTTATCGGTCACGGGGCACTACCGGGACGCTCTGTCATCCTTGCGCTCAGAACTGCATGGCAGGGGCTATAAACTGGAAGATCAAAAAGACGGCTTTCAGCTTGAAAGCAGAAATGGCTCAGGAGATAAAAAGCACATAAGTTTTACCTCTCAAGGGGTCTGCCGGATAGGAAGAGCGCTTTTTCTTGAAGAAGAGTATTTCTCACCCTATCCGGATAAATACAGAGGCAAGGCCTGTTTTGGCAGGACCAATTTCAACGATGATGTCGGGGTCGCCTGCAACGGCGACCTGTCGCTGACGGATTTCTTCCTGTCCGACCATAAGCCTCTAGTTTTCGGTAATATTTCCGCCGAGGGCTGGGGAGATTTTTTGAGAAGGGCCGACAAGGACCCTCTATTAAGGGCGCTGGTCGGCAGTCCGTTCGGGAGCATAGAGGGCGAGGATGCCACCATTATCCTTGACCTTTGCGGCGCCTTTGGCGACGATATTATGGCTTCACTTAATGCGGTCCATCACATCGATCCGCAAACGATCTTCTACTGGCTCCTTTCAAGCACGGAAAGAAAACTGTTCCTGACCTACATGCTGTTGGCAAAATATTGCAGAGAAGGTGTCCTCCACGCCGATAATCAAATAAAGGATCTCACCCCAGCAGAGATGAAGACCCTGGCCGTCCGTCAGAGGCAGGAGCTTAGGGAGCAGTATTTGGCCGCATTAACGCCTAACTGAAAAACCGGGTCGGAGCGAAGACATTAATTACATCCTAGGGAGACGTTCATCCTCTTCTGCAATTATAGTAGGGATCACTTCATAATCAGCGGAACCGGGACGCAATTGCCTTTTAAAGTTCCGCAAATCTCTCAAATCCCTTTCCTCCTGGCCGTCCGGCGCGCCGGGAACGGGCTCTTTTCCCGTGGCCTTTGCGGCCAGTTCGTTCTTCTTTTTGACCTCTGCAATTGCCTTCAATAGAAGGGCCGACGGGACCGCAGAGGGAGCTTTTCCGGGCTCAAAAAGCTCATTTATTGCATAGTTCACTACCCATTCAATGTCCGCTCCCGTCAGGCCCGCACTTGCGTCCATAACTTCGGCTGTCAACTGCGCGGGATCGCAAAAAGCGGCATTTTTCTCTCTCAATTTGAGCTGATAGATGCTGTTCAGGTCCTCATTCGGCGGGACCGGGAACTCCAGTATCTGCAGCCTTCCGGAGCGCACCATCGAAGGCGGAAGGGCTTCCGGCTTGTTGCTTGTGGCAATAAGTATGATCCCCGAAAAGTCCAGCGCCCCGCTCATCACCTGCTTAAAGAGTGCTTCGATCTGGGGCATTTCCGCGGTCCTTTTTTCCAGCTCTTCGATGAGCAATACCACCGGGGTGCCTTCTTCCGTGTGCAGCTGCTTCGCCCTTTCCATGATATCTTCAAGATTGTACGTCATTCCCTGCGAAAGTTCCAGGAACGCGCCTTTCACATGATGGCCGAAGGCCATGGCGGTCATCGTCTTTCCGGTGCCCGCTGGACCGATCAGCAAAAATCCCATCGGCAGGGCAAGTTTCCAGGCATCTTTATCCGCACCGGAGGCTCTGACCCATTTATCGTACCAGGCGGTCATCGCTTTCTTCTGTCCGTCGAGACCTCCGATATCCTCAAATGTCACCGGCTTTGAGGCAAGGTCCAGGTCCCTCGCCATCCCAAGCTCGACATTGACGGCTGTCCTTATTTGAGGCGCGATTGTAATATCTCTGTCCAGGGCCACGCGTCCGCTTTCAAGTCCTCTGTTCAAAAAGAATTGGGCTGCCTTTGTGAACCCTGCAATATAGGGCATTACCTCGCCAAGGTCCCTGCCTTTACCTTTTAAATGTTTCCTTAAAAGGGGGAGCCGAAGATCCATCCGGTTCATCCCAGGCAATATCTGAATATCCCTTGCCGGAAAATTTCCTTTTAGCAGCAGCGAATAACCGGAATCTGACGGTCTGATAATATATCCCGTATATGCCAGATCAGGCAAACCTGCGCGGCTGATCATGTTGAAACTTAAAGTTAACGATGTTGCATCCGTCTGCAATGCAAATCCCATTTCGTCACCATCCCTTGGGCTTATCAGGTTGACCGCTCTGTTCACCGGAGCGGACAGTTTTTCCCAGGACGCGGCAAAGGCCCCTTCGTCGACTGCCAGCCTGACCTGGTCCCCCAAAAGTCCGGGAACATTTGTTACATCGAATTGACCGTCATCCTCCGCCGGATTCCCGGCTTCCGCCAGCCCGCGGCACAGCAGGCTCAAATTAACTGCACCGACAAATCCGTCCTGCTTCAGGCCAAAAGGCAGACGGCCGATCAGCCTCTGCGTCTTGCCTTGAAGAGCTGAACAGAAGGGATTTATTGCGTTCCCGGAAAGGAGCGCAGCCCTGTTTGCGACCCTTGCATTGATATTGCTTCTTGATGAACTGCCCGGAACAAGCGCTCTCAGGAGGGGTCTATCAAAGACCGTCCTTACTGCCAGGTCCCTCCACCCTCCGTATTGTACAATGACCCTATCTCCCGTCCGCGACAATGCTGCCATATTATTTTGCCTCCTTATTGATATCGAACAATATTTTATGAAATTTCACCCCTTTTTTGCCGATAATAATATGTATGAACATAGGCTCATATAGAGGCGTCGCTATACCGCTCCCATTCAACACCAGATACCAGTTTGGCGATAAAAGGACGCTTTTCATTAAGATAGCGCCGAACAGCGGGAGCAAAGATGTCCTGCAAAGGCTGGAAGTTCCAGGGGTCAATGGTTTTATCTCTGTTAACGGCACGCTGAGGGGTATGGTACCCGAGACCGCCAGGGATATCAGGAACCTGTTCCGTTACACGGCGGAAGCGGCTAATAATAACGGCCTTCTGGTGGTGGACGACGGCATGAAGAACGGTTTTGGAGGGATCAACGGATACTGGAGGACTTTCAATGATTACAGGCGATACCCGCTTTTGGGAATTTTGGCAGGAGGTTCTCTCGAGCCGCCGAGCATTGCGGTCGGCCCGGTCATTAACCAGACCTCCGCGACCTTTGATATCAACAGGTTCGATCTGGACCATACACATCTCATCGCCGTGGGCGACGGGCCCTGGGGTACGGAGAACGGCTTCTATCTGCAAATGCTCAAAGATCTCACCGAAAGCGGCATCCCCGGCCTGGCCGTTCTTTGCGGCGGCGAAGTATCCGTTGCGCTGAGGACATTCGCCGCCATGCAGTACGGCGTTCCCCTGGCCGTCTTTGAGGGGTGCGGAGGCTTTTCCGATAAAATATCAAGGGCATACAAGGAACAGCTTTATGATACCGGCAATCCCATTGAAACGAATATCATTAAATGGATGTTCCAGTACAGAATATCCGTATATTTCATCAGCACGCAAGACGAGCCATATTTCAGAGATCTGGTCTTCGGAGTGGGCCCTCAAGCGCCGCAGTCTTAATTCCTTGATTTCAGCTGCTGTATCTCTTTCAGTATCGTCTTGTGGTCGATTATCTTGTGTTCAGCCTCTATTCTTTTCATGCCTGCGGTTATCGCATGGTATTCGACTTTATAGAAATCCAGCCTATTGTAAATCTTATCGTAATGCTCAAAAGATTCTCTTCTGAATTCAAGGACAGTTTCGTGAAGACTATCATATTTTTCATTTAATGCCTTAAACTCGGGTTTTAAGGAATCTTTGATCTCGATCTTCATTGCCTCAAACTCAGGCTTCAATGAATCCTTTATCTCGATCTTCATTTTTTCAAACTCCGGTCTTAAAGCTTCTTTGATCTCCTTTACCAAAACCGTATTTTTCTTTTCGACCATATACTTTCCGCCTTTCTATCAGCAGCCCCTCGACTCCTCGTTTCACTCGTCGCTCGGGGCAAGCTGATTATAAAATATTTCGACCCGGACTTCAACGGCCAAACCTCCTTTTTTACACTATGAGCAATTTGCATGCCAATTCAAGGCAATCATGAATTGACATCCGCGTATTTGGCTTAACATCAACAAATAAGATCATTATTTGATCAGAAAAACGGATCCAACGCCTATTTGTTTACTGCCTGACTGTTGAAAAGTTCAACACCTGAAATGGCCGGTGCTATAATGATCGTATGGATAACGGAAAATATTCCATCGAAGTGACCGGCCTCAGCAAGGCTTTCAAGAATGTAAAGGCAGTGAATGATATTTCTTTCACTGTCGCTTCCGGCGAATGCTTCGGCCTTCTGGGCCCGAACGGCGCAGGAAAAACGACCACCATCAATATGCTCTCAACGCTTCTGCGGCCGACTTCGGGAAAGGCCTTTGTCGCGGGATTTGATGTTGAGACGCATAAAAATGACGTCAGAAAAAGCATCGGCATCGTTTTTCAGGAACCCGCGCTTGATTCAAAGCTCACGGGCAGGGAGAACCTTGAGTTCCACGCGATGATGTACGGTGTCGGGCCAAGAGAAAGGAACTCCAAGATCAAAGAGCTTCTTGGCCTGGTCGAACTTACGGAAAAACAGAACACTCTTGTCAGCAATTACTCCGGCGGCATGAAAAGACGGCTTGAGATAGCAAGAGGCCTGATCCAGGAGCCGAAGGTCCTTTTTCTTGACGAGCCGACCCTTGGCCTTGATTCTCAGACCAGGCGGCTGATATGGGACTACATAAAAAAGCTCAACAAAGAAAAGAGCGTTACGATAATCCTGACGACCCATTATATGGAAGAAGCCGACTATCTCTGCGACAGGATCGCGGTCATTGATCACGGAGCAATAGTCGCTTCCGGAACTCCCGACGAGCTGAAAAAACAGACAGGTAAAGCATCCCTGGAGGAGGCTTTCATAGTTTTCACGGGCAATAAGATAAGGAACACCGAAGAAAGGGAGAAATACTGGTAATGATCGAGCTGAGGGCTATTTATATACTCTGGCTGCGTGAGATGAAGAAGTTCTCGCGCGCCAAGGAGAGGATAATCGGCTCCGTTGCGATGCCTTTCATGTTCCTTGCCTTTCTGGGTTTTGGTTTCAGCTCGGTACAGCTGCCCGGGCTCAATGCTCAGTTGACCTATATCCGGTTCCTTGTGCCCGGGATAATCGGGATGAACATGCTTTTCAGCTCGATGTTCGCCGGCATCTCCGTTCTTTGGGACAGGGAATTCGGCTTCTTAAAAGAGATAATGGTGGCGCCGGTCTCCAGAACGTCGATCGCCCTGGGAAGGATCGCCGGAGGCGCGACAACTGGCCTTATGCAGGGGATGATGCTTTTTGTCCTGTCGTTCCTGATGGGGTTCAATATGGGACATTTATCAGCGCTCAGGATAATGTCCGGCGTCCTTCTGATGGTCTTTTTCATGGTGATGATCTCGCTGACCTTTCTCGCGCTGGGGCTTTCTTTTGCGTCGAACATGAGGGACGCGCAGGGGTTTGAGCTGATAATTAATTTTGTGATGTTCCCGCTTTTCTTTTTATCGGGCGCGGTCGCCCCTATCGGCAACCTTCCGGTCTGGATAAGAGTATTCTCATATCTGAACCCGCTGACCTACGGGGTTGACGGCCTCAGATGGGCCCTTACCGGCTATTCTTCCTTTCCCGTCCTCATTGACCTCGGGCTCTGCTCATTTTCAGCATTCCTCATGGTCTCTCTTGCCTCTTTCTTTTTTGAAAGGAGCGAAGGGGTTTAGGGGAAAAGGCAGGTCCTTCTGCTGTATCTTATAACTTAATTGATCAATGCCTGCCGCTGCGCCCCGGATGTCCGGACCCTTTGCCGCTGAATCAGAAAGAATATCCGGTCTGGAACTGAAGTTTTCCCGAGCCAGCCACGTCCACGCCAAACTCAAGGAACCACGGTTTTATGTCGAACAGCCTTTCAAAGATCACCGAAACATACGGGCCTGCGGATGAATTGTTGCCGACATATCCGACAAGGCCCCCGCTCAGGAACATCGGATACCTGCTGTTTATTTGAGTGAGATAAAATTTCCCTCCCACAAAGATGATCCCCGGGTTCCTTGCCGTGCTGATCTCAGCACCGAACCTTAACGCCGTTTTAGCGTTTATGTCGCTTTCCATCATCAAGCCCAACGCAACTCCATCCCTTATGCCTCCGATAACCGCGGGTTTGAACGCCAGGCACTCGGAGCTTAATAGAACAACGGACGCAATAGCGGCAAGGACAATAATTTTTTTCATTTGGTCTCCCCTTTCAATGATGATGCGGTTCATTATAACACGCTTCAGGTAACCGAGAGATTACGCTATTTAATGAGCGGGACTTGCACCGAGCGAAGTAGCGAAGCTACTGAGTCGAGGTGCTGCGGGACCTGGATTCGAACCAAGATAACCAGTTCCAGAGACTGGCGTCCTACCGTTGGACGATCCCGCATCGCTTCGACTCGCTGCGCTCGCTCAGCGAAAATTCGAAATTCGAAGCACGAAATACGAAACAAATCCAAATATCTAAATTGAAATATTTAAACCATTAGAATTAAAATATTGTTTCGAATTTCGATATTCGTATTTCGAATTTATCATGCCGGCGGCTGCCACCACTGCGGTCTCATGACCAGGATATATGTTCCGTATATCAGAATAATAGATGCGACCGCGACAAAGACCCAGAAATTAAGGTCTTTCTTTCTCCCGCTTTTAGCCATCAGGACTGCGGACAGAAAGGCAATGAGAGCCAGCACTATCAGCGCGGACCCCTTAAAAAGAGGGCTTTCGCTGATAAACCTTATGGCCCTGACCCCGGTCTCAAAATCAATGAATTTAAGCATGATATATATAATGATATAATACATCTAAATATGAGAGTTTTCAATTGCGATTTTCTCGTTGTCGGTGGCGGGATTTCGGGGCTCAGAGCGGCCCTGACCGCATCGAAGTTCGGAAAAGTCATCCTGCTCACCAAAGGAAAAACGGAAGAAACAGCGACCGAAAAGGCCCAGGGAGGGATAGCTGTTGCCCTGGACAAGGAAAAAGACTCCACCACTTTCCATCTTGAAGATACCCTGGCCGCAGGGGCCGGCCTTTGCGACACTGAAGCCGTAAAGGTTCTGGTGAGCGACGGCGTGGAGAGGGTTAAAGAGCTGATCGAAATGGGCGCTGATTTTGACAGGACGAAGACTGGTTTTGAGCTCAATATAGAGGGCGCGCACAGGCAGAGAAGGATACTGCACGCGGGCGACTACACGGGAGCCGAGATCGCAAGAACGCTGGCTGCAAGGGTGATAAAAGAAAAGAACATCAGGGTGATGAACTTTGTTTTCGGGAAAGACCTCCTTATAAAGGACGGGACCTGTTTTGGCATAGACGCTTTTGACGCAAAGACCAATGAGGTCATGAGGTTCCTTGCCCCTGCCACAATACTTTCAACGGGCGGCGTTTGCCAGGTCTATCTTTACACCACCAACCCTGAGTTCGCCACCGGAGACGGGATAGCGATGGCCTACAGAGCGGGAGCAAAGCTGAGCGACATGGAGTTCGTGCAGTTCCACCCCACGGCGCTGGTGCAGTTCAAAGGTCTCGGTGAAGAAGTGGCCTTTCCCCAGTTCCTGATATCGGAAGCGGTCAGGGGAGAAGGCGCGCTCCTTTTGAACAAAAAAGGCGAGAGGTTCATGGAAAACTATCATGTCCGGGCAGAGCTTGCCCCGCGCGATATCGTTTCAAGAGCGATCTTTGATGAGATGAAGAAAACCGATTCCGATCATGTTCACCTCAATCTTTCCGGAATTGACCCTGAAAAGGTCAAAAAGCGCTTTCCGACGATCTATAAGACCTGTAAAGAGGCCGGCCTTGATCTCACAAGCGACGATATCCCCGTGGCGCCCGCCGCGCATTACTTTATGGGCGGTATAAAGACTGACCTTGAGGCCAGGACCAATATTAAGGGCCTCTGGGCTGCCGGTGAAGTGATGTCATCAGGCGTCCACGGAGCGAACCGTTTGGCCAGTAATTCTCTTCTAGAGGGTGTCGTCTTCGGCCATAGAGCCGCGTTATCGGCTTCAAAGCATCATAATGTCTCATATTCCCCTAGTCCCCAGCCCCTTGGCCCGAGCGGTGAGCACAGTCGAACCGTCGAGGGCCCAGTCCCTAGTCCCGTTCCTTCAACAAACACTATTCCTCTCTCATCTCACGAACTCTCCAAGCACCGCCACCTCATAAAAAAGCTCATGTGGGACAGCGTCGGCATTATCAGGAACGGAAAAGGGCTTGAAAAAGCCGTAAATGAGCTTTCTATCCTTGAAAAAGGTCTTAACTATGATCCGCAAACCGTTGCCGAAAGCGAGCTCAGGAACATGGCGCTTGTGGGAAAGTTGATCGCCCAGGCGGCCTTTGACAGGAAGGAATCAAGAGGAGCGCATTACAGGACGGATTATCCTGAGAAGGATGATGTGAACTGGAAGAAGCATTTGGTCTATTAAAAAAGAAAGGGGCGCCCCTTTAAATAGATATATTATAGGCCTAATTTCCTTGTGGCATTTTTTAAAACTCCCTCTTTCTCGGGTTTGACGAGTTCAATTGTTGGATCCGTTTTTCTATCGATATTGTCAGCACGAATGCGTCCTTTATTCACCAGCTTGTCGGTCCCGCTGCCGAGGTCAACAATCTTAATAACCCCTGAAGCCGCATTCGAAACGAGATCATTTCCGTTCCCTGTTAAGATAAAATTAGCTGAACCGCTGTTATAGACCTTATCATTGCCTGCATCAGTACAGATAACGTCTGAATTACCATTGTTCATAACAGTATCATTCCCGTTCCCTGTACGTATGGAACCGGTTCTCCCGATGTTGATAACTGTATCATCGCCGTCGCCCGCGTCTATTGTGCCAAGGCGACTAATGGCGCCATTAACTGTTCCCATATTGTTGATAAGGTCGTCACCTTTGCCGGTATCGATCTTATCTGCCGAGCCGGTACCAAAATTATAGACCTTGTCATTGCCGTCCCCTGTTAGGATCTGTCCGAAGCCAAAATCATATTCAACATTTCCGGCATTATATACGGTATCGTCACCGCTTCCTGTGTCGACCATCCCTATCGATCCGTTAGCTTTGTTGTTTACAATGTCGTTGCCACTTCCCGTGTCTACCCAGTTTTTCACACTGCCGTAATTGACAACATAATCATTGCCTTCTCCCGTATTTATCCAGCCGGGTTCTCCAAACCCGTATCCTAAGGTCCCGCTGTTAACGACAACATCATTGCCTTTTCCCGTGTCTATCCTGTTGGCAGTAACGCCCTTTCCAATGCTTACGGTATCATCTCCGCCTTTTGTATTAATATCTATCATATCGACCTTGCTCGCCCGGAATTTGTAACTTTTTGAGGTCCCGTTCGAAGTCAGGCTGACCACAAGATCATCGTTTACTTTAGACAACGATACTTTGTCGTTCTTCTCGCTGCCTGTAATCGTCAGCGTGCTTCCGCTCAAGGTCACCGAACCTATATCACCCGCTGCTGCTGCTGATTGACCCACCGGATTTATCGAAGCCATTTTCGTCTCCTTTCGTCCTTTTTTGAGCTGGTGGCGTTTCCTAAAATAATTACGACCACAGAATTCTCATCGCTGTATCGCAGGCAAAACTTGCATCGTTTTTGGACATTTTGAATTTAGATTTAGAAATTACTTTGAATTTTGTGTTTTGAACTTTGGACCTACTTCGGATAGATCCTGATCTTCCTGTTGGGCTCCTCGCCCACTGACTGGGCTTTAAGTCCGTAGCGCTCAATAAGCATGTGCTGGAGCCGCCGGATAAAGGAGTTTTGCGGCGAAAGATCTATGTTCTTTCCCGTGTTCTTTACCTGCTTGACCGCTTCTTCGACCTCCGACACCGCGGTCCTTTCATCCTCGTCCTGGTCGCCTGAGATCTTAAAAAAGTTCTTAAGGAACCTGGTTATCTGGTTATTGGTGCTGCTCTTAAGGACGTGAAGGGGGAGCTTCCGGCTGCCCGCCAGCTTTACTATCTTGGGGTCTGAAGCGGCCTTAACCCTGGTCGTAATTATAAGGTTCGCCTTGTCGAGGCTGTCCACCACCGTGGCGGGCACGTTGACGGCGTTTATGGCCCTGCTTATGCGGCCGTTGTTCATCCCGAAAGCGTAGATGCGCGTTTCGTTGTCCTCTTTTTCCTCTATCGCCTTTTCGAGCTCCTCATCGCTGATCTCCGGCATGGGCTCGACGGCTTTCTGCTTGATCTCTATCTTGCCAGCGGCGGTCCTTACCCTTACCTCCGGGGTCGGTATCTTCCCCCTGAGGAACTGGTCGACCGCAGATGACGTATCTTTGTAGATGGCCATCACGTCCCGCTCCCTTATTTCGATCACAGAGTCGAAGGTGGGAGAGGCTTTTCTTTCCAGGATGGCCTTTTGGGTCCTGCGCCTTTTTGCCTCTTCGTCCCCCAGTATCACCGTCTGAACGCCGCCTGCCAGGTCGCTGAGCGTCGGGTTTGATATGAGGTTCTCAAGAGTTGAGCCGTGAGCGGTGCCTATGAGTACCACGCCCCTTTCAGCTATCGTCCTTGCAGCCTCAGCCTCTGCTTCCGTTCCTATCTCATCGATTATTATGACCTCGGGCATGTGGTTTTCAACAGCCTCGATCATGACAGCGTGCTGCTTTTCAGGCGACGGGACCTGCATGCGCCTTGCCCTGCCGATGCCTTCATGCGGTATGTCGCCGTCGCCGGCTATCTCATTGCTCGTGTCCACAACGATGACCCTTTTGCCCAGCTCGCCGCTGAGAACGCGGGCCGCCTCCCTGAGCTTGGTCGTTTTTCCGATTCCCGGAGGCCCCATGAAAAGGATGCTTTTGTTCGATTTGATTATGTCCTTTATTATATCGATCGTGCCGTAGGCGGCCCTGCCGACCCTGCAGGTCAGTCCGATTATCTTTCCCGTCCTGCTGCGTATGGCCGATATCCTGTGGAGCGTCCTTCCGATACCGGCCCTGTTGTCCGAGGTGAAGGTCCCTACCTTTGAAGTGATGAAATCGATGTCTTCCTGGGTCACAAAGTCGTCCTCGACATAAAAGACCTTTTTTTCGAACCTTACCTCGGGCATTTTTCCAAGGTCCAGGATGACCTCTATCATGTCGGAAAAATCAACGGAAGCGTATATCTTGTCCTTTATGCGCGGGGGAAGGACCTCAAGGAGGGTCTTTAGAGCGTCCGATATCTTGAACTCGGTCACTTATTTTCCCCTGACGGCTTTTTTCAGGTTGAAGCCTGCCACGAATGTGGGGCATTTGGTCGTCGGGATCTCTATCTTTTCGCCGGTCCTGGGGTTGCGGCCCACCCTTCCTTTCCTGTTCTTCACGGAGAAATTGCCGAACCCGACCAGCCGGACCTTTTCGCCCTTGACAAGGGCTTCGGTCATCATGCCGACGGTGGCTTCCAGCATGCCTTCCATCTTCGTCTTCTTTTCATTGAACTTTTT
>Ga0172375_10010740_pt1 | contig 11809 bp, 11 predicted proteins | sample LakKiv1m_FD_114537 | JGI IMG/M metagenome (GOLD analysis project Ga0172375, IMG submission 114537) | Freshwater microbial communities from Kabuno Bay, South-Kivu, Congo - kab_092012_11.1m | ecosystem: Environmental > Aquatic > Freshwater > Lake | place: Democratic Republic of the Congo... | reverse complement strand
GGTTTCCTTTCGGAGTGAAGGGATTTGTCGAGGCGGTTCATCCCCGCGCACGCGGGGAACAGGATTCCCTCGCCGCCATCGGCCAATATTGTGCCGGTTCATCCCCGCGCACGCGGGGAACAGTTTCTCTTTCGCCCGCGACAGGCACCGCGAGCCGGTTCATCCCCGCGCACGCGGGGAACAGATTCGAACCCGCTCGCGAGAGGATGCTACCCGCGGTTCATCCCCGCGCACGCGGGGAACAGGTTGGGGGATAAGCGAAAGGGGAGCACAAGACCGGTTCATCCCCGCGCACGCGGGGAACAGGTCTGCTTGTTTGCTAGCAATGCATCGACAAGCGGTTCATCCCCGCGCACGCGGGGAACAGAGGGCTGTGCATCCAACGCAAAAACCTGTGGCCGGTTCATCCCCGCGCACGCGGGGAACAGGAAAGTATTCCGGCAGCAATTGAGCATGCGTGCGGTTCATCCCCGCGCACGCGGGGAACAGGGAATATGGGACAGTGGGTTGATGGCTATAAACGGTTCATCCCCGCGCACGCGGGGAACAGTGGAACGACTGTACAGATTGGCAAAGAGACCACGGTTCATCCCCGCGCACGCGGGGAACAGGGCGTCTACAATTACGAGCATACAGGCAAGCTCGGTTCATCCCCGCGCACGCGGGGAACAGGGAATATGGGACAGTGGGTTGATGGCTATAAACGGTTCATCCCCGCGCACGCGGGGAACAGAAAACGGGTCGAAGTGGCAAACCATGCCCGAGCGGTTCATCCCCGCGCACGCGGGGAACAGAAAATAAAACACGTATCCAAACTCAAGCAAGACGGTTCATCCCCGCGCACGCGGGGAACAGCTGATATTTGTCCTGCAAGGCTTGTAAAGTCGCGGTTCATCCCCGCGCACGCGGGGAACAGCGGCGTCCTGTAGCTCTTGCGCTTGCCGGAGCCGGTTCATCCCCGCGCACGCGGGGAACAGCGCGCCATCAGGCTCGTGTAATCGTTGTTGAGCGGTTCATCCCCGCGCACGCGGGGAACAGGGAGGAACAAGATGAGGACGATCAATGAACAACGGTTCATCCCCGCGCACGCGGGGAACAGATCTGCTCCCCACTGACGAGGGAGACGTATCGCGGTTCATCCCCGCGCACGCGGGGAACAGCTTTTCAGCGATTTCTCGCTTGATTCCTCGGCCGGTTCATCCCCGCGCACGCGGGGAACAGGCGCTGAAGGGAAACTGCCCACCAACTCGCATCGGTTCATCCCCGCGCACGCGGGGAACAGGGGAAAAGATAAACGGCAATGTCACGGCAGCACGGTTCATCCCCGCGCACGCGGGGAACAGGGCTCACAAGGCCGCCTGCGACCAGAAGAAGGCGGTTCATCCCCGCGCACGCGGGGAACAGATCTCCGCGATCACCTGGTCAAATATTCCTGGCGGTTCATCCCCGCGCACGCGGGGAACAGTGCTTACAAGATGCTCAGCATCGCCAGTGATGCGGTTCATCCCCGCGCACGCGGGGAACAGGCGAAGGTCGGGCAATGAACCGGCTCGATGGCCGGTTCATCCCCGCGCACGCGGGGAACAGATACACTGTGATAGGGCTCGGTGCAGACCGCAAGGTTCATCCCCGCGCACGCGGGGAACAGGAGACGTCTCCCTCGGTCAGGCTTTCTATGACCGGTTCATCCCCGCGCACGCGGGGAACAGTATCTTTTTTCCATGCAATGTTTCTAGAGTCACGGTTCATCCCCGCGCACGCGGGGAACAGGCCTGCCCTGTGGCGAGGTCGAGGGCAACAGCCGGTTCATCCCCGCGCACGCGGGGAACAGCAGGCCCGACCGCTGATGATATTTGGGAGGAACGGTTCATCCCCGCGCACGCGGGGAACAGAAAAAGAAAATGCTACTGAAACGCTATCCTGACGGTTCATCCCCGCGCACGCGGGGAACAGGAAGTGAGCCGTGATTCGACTTCGATTATCGACGGTTCATCCCCGCGCACGCGGGGAACAGCACGGATAGGTTCGTTACTCATGGTCGGTCTCCGGTTCATCCCCGCGCACGCGGGGAACAGGAAAAGGCCGTGATCCTTAGCCCAGTTGAGTGCGGTTCATCCCCGCGCACGCGGGGAACAGGTCTCTGCCTGTAATTAGGTAATTACCAAAGTCGGTTCATCCCCGCGCACGCGGGGAACAGAGTCGCGGCACCTGAACCAGTCTCCCTACCATCGGTTCATCCCCGCGCACGCGGGGAACAGTATTTACCAACCTCAATGCCTTGAAGTCCCAACGGTTCATCCCCGCGCACGCGGGGAACAGACTTAAGATCATCTCTAGATGAAATAATTAATTAGAAGAGTCACTAAAATCTACCGATTTTTTGCATTGACTGTTGCCCTTCCCTATTGATGTCAAAGAACTAAGTCCACTCTTGATTTCTATTCGAGCTGATTCTTCGTTAGGAAGAAATGAAATTAGTTTTAACCCATCAAATTGAACAGGAATTCGTCTACTCTTCCCGATAGTCTCAAAATCAAATCCGCTCGCATTATTCGCAGACCATGCAATTACCACATTGCCTTCTTCTATATTATCCGTAATAGTTTTAAATAGCATATCTCGTACGCGTGCGGAATATTGACCAATAAAAACCCCTGCTCTCACTTCAAGCAGCCATCGACTCAGGTAACCACGGAGACGATCGGGTATAGCTTCAGTTACGATGACCAACATCACCTATACCTTCTTTGTTTGGAATTGCAAGTGGCATAGCTTCTGAACTGACGGAAGGAGGCTGGATCTCACCAGCAGCCAAAATTTTTTCAATTGTAGGGATGAGCGTTTTCAATAGCTTCGATTCCTTGAAACTATCCCGACACTTTAAACGCACATCCCGAACTGGATTTGTGCTATTGTGACCGATAACTTGAAAAGCTAAAGGTACCACAGTCTCAAATTTTACTAGATCTGCAATATCATAGACAAATGAAAGGGGCTTCCCTGTATGAATAAATCCTATTGCAGGAGCATATCCGGCAGCAAGAATCGCAGCCTCACATATGCCGTACAGAGCGTGATTTGCCGCGCTTAATGTCTGATTAATAGGATCTGCGCTATCCCAGCTATTTGGATCATACCTTCTGTTCTTCCATGCAACTCCATATTTCTTGGCAAGCAATTCATACATAGTTCGTACTCGAGCTCCCTCTATCCCTCGTAGTTGTTCAATACTACGTTTTGCTGGCGGGGTGTCCTTAAAACGGTATTGGTACATTGCTCTTACCACTTTTATCCTGAGATTATCATCCAGTGCCAGCTTTGCTTGATACAAAAGCCTATCTGAGCGAGCACCCCCAGGTTGGCCAGCTGCGTAGAGTCGTACTCCTCCTTCTCCTACCCATACTAGAAGTGTACCCACATCAGCAGCAAGGCTAACTGCCGCATGAGTAATCGTGGTTCCTGGTTCAAGAAAGAGACACGCGACACCTCCTACAGGAATTTGTATTCGAACACCATGCTCATCAACAAGAACAAAAGCTCCACTCTGAACATCAAGAAGTCCATATTTTAGAAAAATCATTGAGTTGCGTTCTTTAATCGAGATAGGAGAAGAAGGAATACGCATTGAATCACCTATCGTCTTGCTTCATAGTTTTTAATCCTTCGAGGAGAAAAATGACGATTCTCAGACGCAAAAGAAACCGCTTGATCGGGGATTGAGTCTCTCCCTTCTAAAAACGAACCCACTTCTTCTTGATAATCAAATATTTCAAGAGGATTCCCCTCAAGGAGTAGATCAAGAGCTTCTTTTTGTGAACTCTTTACACCACCAGGTTGCACCATAGTCCCTGCGATGATGGGACCTGAAGGTATACACGTTTTTCTACCGAACCATATTCCCCAGACCGGGTCCGCAAGAGCCTTGGCAATTTCTTGAAGAAATATCTTATCGCCTGAAAGAATTATCCCAAACATGGCATCATTTAGATAATATCTATATGTAATAACGCAATCCTGATTTATTGACCCATCTGCTCGGATGGTGTTTTGTACTGTGTGGAAATCCTGTAAACGCCTCACTTCGATCCTTCGATGTATTTGACTCCCTTTATAGTCATAGTCAATAAAGCGAGGAATAGCGATCGAAAGCATGCCAAGCGCAGAGAATTCAGTAAGGAATGCACTCTCCTTCGCTCCGCCCCTTTCATATCCATTCGCCGCGCAACACATACCCGCAATCGAGCTTTTCGTCGGCATTAATCCTGTAGCCCGCCTGTTGTATTGACTACCAAATCCCCACGATTGCAGAGGTCCTTCAAGTCGAAGGGCTAGGAAGCCTTTATCAGACAACATATACAACAACCTCATCCAAGAACTGTCTTAGGCTAATATCCGGGATTGCTTTTGCATACAAATCATCTATACCCCAGACCTCTTTTTGCCTCCTATATTCTTCATTGAGTTGCTTGATGGACTGTGCGAGATAACCATCCTTAGACCAAACAGGCTTTTCAAATGCATTGACCAGTTGTATGGGGTGACCTTTTTCCCGTACGATACCAAATACATATGCGGGGAGGGTGTTCCCATTCATTGAATTTTTACGAGCGCTTGGCACCGATTTTATTGTAGCTTCGATGAATGTACGGACTACAGTTTTTCGTTCATCAAGACTTAAAGAACTTAAATGTTTATCATCAGATAACATATCAAGATTCAATGCAGCAAAACGGTAATAAGTAGCTGAATTAAACTCCAGTGTACTCGTCATTCCTGCGCCGGATTCTTCATTTGACTGCAAATCATCGACAGCAGCAAAAAAATCAATTTCATTGTCAGCTTTATGAGTAGACAATGCATGAGAAAACATAGAGCTCCCTTCAATGTTTAACGAAGGGTCATTTGCAACCATCCTTCCAAACAAGGAAATATCAGCAGCATCCGCTAATGATTTTGCATCGATTGCTTTAATCGCCTTTTTTGTATCTTTAACCTCTGCATATGCCTTTGCCAGTGTTATTAATTCCCCAGGAGAAAGGAAATACAGGGTAGTAGATTTGACTTTATCCTTTGATTTTTTATCAATCTGAACAAGAGCATCAACTATTAAGCTTGCACCGTCTTTAGCTTCTTCTTCAGATAAACCACAGGTTCTCATTTCATTATAAAGAGGCTGGTACATCAATCGTGTTCTTTCCCCTTTAAAATATTTAGGAGTAAGTTCTTTCGCGTACTCTCTTATTGCACGTTTCCATGACTGGCTAGACACACGCGCGCGCTGGACTCCCCCAAAAACAGCAGTTTTAGGAGAGTTAAGATCATCACGATTCAGGCAAGCCACAGGAACAGACTGAATAATATGCAATTCCAAATGTCTCATAGCTATCTCCTTGTATAAATATTATTTAAGGTTCACAGGAGCCAATAACAGAAGGCCGTATCCGAAACCTTTTGCGCCACCAACGCCTAATTGATATGTTTTTTGAAAAGCATCTATATCAATGACTTCGAGAATCCCTCGAAATTGCACACTACCATGATACGCCTTATTCCCTTTTTGAGAGAAATAGTTTTCAACCATAGGCCCAACCTCGAGGGGAGAAAAATCAACAATTCTGAATCCTCCTATATTGGCTTTTCTTTCAAGCCAGCATATTAAATCGGCTTTATTCACTAGAGGAACCCGTTTCCCACGCTTGATTTTGCCTTTTGCGTTAAGAATCGGCTTGCCATCCAGTTTTCTCTGTACAATGGCTCGTGTAGGATTTGCCCGAAGATCAAAGGCATAAAATCGATGGGAGAAAAATGAGGAAGCAATTTCATTTACAGAAAATCTGTCCTCCGGGCACCATGCCGGGCAACATGGTTTCTCCGGACTTAATATCCATACGGTAAAACCACCAGGTTGTTCATCAACACGAGTAAGAAAATTGCGCTTCTTATCTGACAGATTCGGGAAGCATTGCCATAAAGCTTGATGCCACGCATAAGAATCTATCAATTTGTTCTGATACGCCAATAAAGATTCAATATTCATACGTACAAGCCAGCTCATAAGGGTTCCTCAGCAGAGATATCTTCAATAGCATGTGCCCAGAATTCTTGTGCCCATTCAGTTTTTGTACGATCATTCCAATATGACATGTCTCTTTCTAACTGCTCATAGTTAATAGGGATACCTTGACTTTTTGATAGAAGAATAACGCGAGTAATACGGTCTCTGAGTTCATCCCCCTTCTCGGAGCCCAATAGTTGCTGAAATCTTCTCTCCATTGGCGACAGTTTCTCATCCTTACTCTGCACCTCTCCCCGTTTGAATCGAATAAGCCTGCAGGCCGTTCCCAGATTGCCTTCTTGTGATTCCTCTGGGTGTGTCGCATACCACGCGGCGAGATATCCCGAATTATCATCCCCAATAATTATATTCAGCCGATTTAGCGCCGGCCATGCTTTCTGCCGTTTACTTTTCACCAAATAGCATCGCAAATTCGCAAAAAATCCCCTATCGTCACGTTTTCGATACCAGCGCAATTGCTCCAGTAGACTACTCATCTTCAGCCTCCGATATTCCTTCTACTTCGATATCCATATTGCGAATTGTCGAAGTCAATTGTTGCCGACCCTTGATGAATGCCTTTATTTGACGTGGAGTCTCATTCCCGCAGGCTACTTCGTAAGCAGCAAATGCAGTTTTTATTAACAACCTGCGCCATACCTTCTTACTAAGAATAGCATCATCAGTGCCGATGGCCCTTATATGGTCCATAAGAAGCGAGATATTTTTTTCAATAGCGGTCCAATAATAATTCGCGCCTGTATATCGAAGCCCAGCTTTCAAGGCGCTCTTATGAGGCCCTGCATTTTTAAGACGTCCATTCCACCCCCCATCAACCCCTTCTCGATATATTTCAATAGCCCATCCTAGTTTATCTGCAATGTATTCAGCTGTTTTCACCTCGGAATCATATGTATTTTGTCCTTCAAAAGTATTCAATTGAGGGGGTATAAATATTACTGAGTCGAAGGCATCAAGAATTGTAGCCTGGTCACGAGCTAAGGCACAAACTTCTAGATCAAATCCTACCTTTTCATCAATATTACTAAGTGCCATCGCTCTGCCATTTTCGTAAGCAGTCTGTTTTACAATAATGGCTCCTAATTCACGCCAAATGCTTTTAAATGGTCGATAGGAAAGAATAGTCCTTGCTTCTAAACCGTTGATATTGCGGACAACGACTGTAGCTGTTGGCTCCTGAACAAAACCATCTGCAAATGTAGGATATTCTAAGCCATCTCCAAGAAGCATATATGGAGCTGAAGGATGAAGGAGAATAAACCGTACTAAAGGAACTAGTCTTCCAACATAAGTCCGTGTAGCGTTTTTAATTTCTTTTGTATCATCAAAGGATAAAGGCATCATTTCCCATACGGGATGCCCCATTTCTTTATAATAATGAGAAATATCTTCTCTGATTGGTAGATTGAGTTGAATGGTAATAAAAATATTTTCCCCTCGTAAAAAAGCATGCAGCATAGAAGCAGAAATACAAGGGCTATCCTTTGATGTTTTTTTACTTTGTACTTGACCCCAAAAAACTTGTGATATCAATCCGCCAGGAGAAAAACATTGGAAAGTCAATAAAGAGAGTAAAATCGTCTCTATTGGGATATCTCGTTCATTTTGTATGCCGTGATGATCAAATAAGGTTGGTGTATGACCGGAAGCATAAGAAAAACATAGTTTTGAAACCGGTGTCCATCCCGTAAAGGGATCATCCAAAGATGCCTCAATATTTTTCTGTTTTCTTATATTTGCGATTTGCAGCCAAGGCTTTGTCGGATGAAAAAGTTCGAAAGAATCCCTCCAATATTCCAAATATTCTGAGGCGGCATCTCCTAAGCGTTTAGGGACTTCGCACCACTCGTCATAATTCTGAGGGCCATTAAGCGCAGCGTGTGCAATACAAAGGAAAAGTCTCAATAGCGCAACACGCTCATGAGGGCGAACCGCAAGATCCGCCAGAGTTTCTCCTTTAGTGAATATTGTATTCAGGCTTACAAGTCTACTTTCGCCATTCATGGTGATCACCGGTATCCAAGGATCAAACGCTACATTCATGCCATCTCCTTTAGGTAGAAACCTGCTTAATTTTCAAGCCAAACTCATTCGTGTACAAAATTGAGTACATCTCTTTGACGCCCTCAATGGTCACCTTGGCGTCTACGGCTACGATTCCTAATGCCTGATCACCATAGAGATAATTTGTGAATGCAGTGCTCAGAGGATAATTCTCATAAAAACAATATTTAGGTATTTTCACCAAATTTTTATTGATTGCCCGAGCAACAGAAAGAGAATAAGTCGATTCCTCGACTACTTCATTTGTCCCATCAATAAAAATAAATCTATTACCATTATTCTCAGTGCAGAGAACCACCATAACTGTTGGCATATCATTAATTCGTGTCTGAACTCCTTCCGAATCTTGCAATGCGACCTGCCAGACATTGGAATTTAGGGAAGCCAACATTTCCTTCGCGGAATTCGATCCAAACCACTCATTGGAAAGCTCTGTCCATGTAGATGGTTCATCATCCATACTTGCATACGTTGATTCTATAAAGGTACGAATATCATTGGGGATAGTAATTGAAGAAATATCGCCCCAGAAATTAAGCGTACGCAAAAGAATATATGGTGCATAGACGCGTGCCTTTCCTCCTAACGCGGATTTGATAGCCGATGTACTTATCGTTTTTAACTCTGACAATTCCTTTTCTTCTTTAATAATGAAATACTCTGGCTGCAAATTGGGTCGCAACGCCCTTTCATGCCTCCACAACCGCCCTATCCGCTGTAATAGCATATCCGTGGGAGCCAATTCGGTGATTATCATGTCAGCATCCAAATCGACGCTCTGTTCGACAATTTGCGTTGATATTAAAATACATCCACAACGGTTCTCGCCATTCTTACCAAGTCGTTGCATCCACTCAGTCTCCAGATCCTCCCGGCGCCAAAACGGAAATCTGGAATGGAGCAGCCCAAGTTTGAAATCCAATTTTTTCTTTGATTTTAAATGTTCATAAATTGTTTGCGCGCTGTCCACCGTGTCACAAATCCAGAGTACAGCCCCACCTTTTTGAGCAAGAGAAATAGCTTTTACACTTGCTAGATTTACATCTATGAATTCAACATGTACCTTGCGAGGCCCTGGCGGTGTTGCAGTTGCTTGTCTCATAGGCAATCCATTTGTTCGGCCAGAGATCAGCGGATAAGGCATGTCGCTAGGATTATTTTCAGAACCGTCAAAAGATGAAAGAAGCTGATCCCTACGTTGATTTGTCAATGTCGCAGAGAGCACAATTACTATGCAGCCTAAATTCTCCAATGTTGTTATCAGAGTATTGATAAGTGTCCCTGTATAGAGATCGTATGTATGAACTTCATCCAAAATGACAACTTTTCCGGCAAGCGCAAAACGACGAACAAAGAAATGCTTAGCTGCAACAATCCCAAGTAAAGCCTGGTCGATAGTACCCACACCGAAAGGCGCAATCAACGCCCTCTTGGCAGATGCAAACCAATCACGCCCAGACTTTTCTTCTATTTTTGGCGTCAGTTCATCTCTCATGAGCCAAGAATTACTATGTATCAACTTAGTACGAATTGAATCAAGGCTGAACTTCTTTATAAAATTCTCCATGCGGAGATGGATTCTGTTGCTTGTAGCTTGGGTAGGCAATGCAAAATAAATTCCTTGAGCCCTTCCACTCTCCAAAAGATGATATGCAGCTCCAAGCGCAGCCTCTGTCTTCCCCATGCCCATGGGAGCTTCAATTACATATACGCCTGGTGCAGTAATCACAGACATCGCTTTAATCTGCATATCATTCGGCTGAAATTCGAAAAGATCATAAAAAGAAAGCCCTGCTTTGACAATGGGTTTTTGAAGTCCAATTGAGGCGAGACTTCCACATGCTACAGCCATGGCATCGATACATTCTCCTTTTTGATGGTCTACTGGAAAATAGTGTTCATCAGAACCGATCCAATCTGCGATAGAAGTCAATCCAGCAAGCCACCAATATGCTGGTGATTCTTCATTGAAATTGAGATATTCTATATCGGCTTTAAAAACGCTCCAGATAGCACTAGCTGCAGTGATTCGCTCTTCGTCCCAATCTATACCGCTTCTGGATTCCTGGATTGCGCCATGCGGTTGATATCCTCTTTCATTAGGAGTATTGAGTCTTCCATGGTGTGCTCCCAAGACACAGGCCAAATAAGAACTCGTTTCACGAGAAACGCCTTTATTTTTAAGAAATTTCTGAATAACCGCATGGGAAATCTTCCCATGATCTCCTTCCATTTCTGTTATCCAGAGCCCATTTCTTTCGATCTTTGTAAGATGATTTCCTTCAAGCCAAGCCTGACATTTTCTCTGGAATCCAGGAGAAATTTTCCCAATATCATGAAGGGCCGCTAATGCTCCAACTTCAGAAGATCGTAATTCAAATAACTTCATTAACACAGGATTCATGTCCGCCAGACACTGAGCGACACAGCCGACATTGAACATATGTTGGTAAACGGAAATACCCGGAGTGTTATCTTCTGTTGTCTTTGCCCAAAAATTTTCCATTTGATATTTCTTTTTGCATTGAAGCCGTATTGATACAGACTCGGCACAAGATTTATTGAGAAGCATTTATATTGGTAAAAATTAATGCCCATCTCATGGCAGGAATTTTCAATTTAATTCTCCTTTTTTTATCGGTTGTATGCAATTATATCATCTTCTTTTTAGCATGCAATAGTTTATTAGAGCATACTAAGTGACTCCCATCCCTTCACTTCCACCACCCCAGCGCGGCGTTATACGGCATCGAGAGCTCTTTGAGGCCGTGGATGTCGAAAACAGCGGTGACGGGGCTAGCTCCATACGGGGTGCATCGGGCGACGAGCTTTAATTTGTCTCCTAGGCGCCGAACAAGGTCGATTGCTTTGTACCACGGATAGAAGGTGGCCCTATCGTCGGTAGAATTATCCCAAAGTTCGGTGGAAGGTTCATCGGAATCGATTCTGGTAGTAATGTATTTACTTTTATTCTTAAAATCGTCGGTATCATTGCCAAGATAGGTCTTCCAGTTAATGTAGATTTCTGTATCCTCTCCATTAAAGCGAACGATGATTGAAGGCAGGTTTCCATACGCGTTCGTGCCACTATCGGCTTTGCGCATGAAGAAATATTGGGTTTTGTCGGTTAAAAGATCTGTTTTTTGATCGATTATCCACTTTGAAGGCTCTTGCGGCGCGCTGACATTGGGTAGCGTGGACACTCCTGTGATATTGAATTCTCGAATGATAGCGTCATACCGGGCGAGTCGTTGCGCATCGTCGGTTTCCAGAGCGGCTTGGCGCAGCGCGTTGGCGAGGTTCTGATATTGATCCTGCGCCTGCGGATAGGCCATGAACGTCGCGAATGCAAGCATTATAGAAATAAGAAAGCGTCTCATCGAATCCTCCATTGAAAATTGTATTTTTGAGCTAGATGGTTGAAGCATACGACAGCATATGGGACACCCGTTGTCCCGCAGTAATGAATATTCGGAGATTTGTTATTTTGAGAGGATTATTTCGCCATCTCTCCCATCTTTCTGATCTCTTCTTTCCAGCGCACCCGGAATTCGGGCGGGGCGAGCACTTCGCAGCTTGCGCCGCAGCGGAGGGCGCGGCCGAGGAGTTCGGTCCAGTCGTGCGCGGGGAGGGAGAGGTCGATGGCGTCGGGGTCGGCGGGGATGTTGG
>Ga0172375_10010739_pt1 | contig 11811 bp, 6 predicted proteins | sample LakKiv1m_FD_114537 | JGI IMG/M metagenome (GOLD analysis project Ga0172375, IMG submission 114537) | Freshwater microbial communities from Kabuno Bay, South-Kivu, Congo - kab_092012_11.1m | ecosystem: Environmental > Aquatic > Freshwater > Lake | place: Democratic Republic of the Congo... | reverse complement strand
TGATATATATCCAGACAGCCGGGAACTGAAGGAATATAATAAAAAATATAATACCAGGGTCGTCACTGGGAACGAATATTTAAACGCTCTGAGAGTAAATGGCAGGTAATAACTTTGCGGGATTCGCGACATCAGGGTGGTTAATGAGGATTAAATCTGCAATATTTGTCTTTGTGATCGCAATACTTTTTACCTCTTCCGATCAGAAGAAAATGGTGAAATTCACAGATGTTACAGGCCGGACCGGAATAGATTTCAGGTATACATTCGGCGATCTCACATATAAAAACATCCTTGAAAGCAGCGGATCTGGCATAACTATATTCGATTATAACAATGATGGGCTGATGGACCTCTATATGATGAACGGAACCTATATTGAGGGTGTGTCAGATAAAGAGGGCAGGAAATTTGCAAACACCCCCGACAGGCTTTACGCTAACAACGGCAACGGTACTTTTACCGATGTTACTTTCAAAGCCGGAGTTGGCGACCTTAACTGGAGCATGGCTGCAGGAGCAATTGATTACGATAACGACGGCGATGAGGATTTATATTTGCTTAACTATGGCCCGAATGTATTTTTCAGGAATAATGGCAACGGAACTTTTACGGATATTACTGATCATCTGGGACTGAGAGGTCCTGAGAAACTGAATGGATTTGTAAAATGGAGCATAGGTGTCTCATTCTGGGATTACAACATGGATGGAAGGCTGGATGCCATGGTTGGTAACTTCCTGGCTTTCGATCCCGGATATTTCACACCTGCCACACCCGACATTATGCCCCATCCGTCGGAATATAAAGGTCAGGCATCGATGCTCTACGAACAGACTTCTGAAGGTAAATTCGTAGATATGACACAAAAGAACAGTCTCTTTTATCCCGATTCAAAATGCATGGGGCTTACTGTTTTTGACTATGATAACGACGGTGATATTGATATTTTTCAGGCAAATGATCATCAGCTCAACTTTATGTTCAGGAACGATAACGGGATATTTAAAGAAGTAGGTGTTGAAATCGGTGTTGCAGCAAACAGCCAGGGAAAAGGTGCCGGATCGATGCACGGCTCAATTGGAGATGTTGACGGAGACGGACTGCTGGATATCCTTGTCGTTGATCTTGAATACGGTGCATTATACCGTAACCTCGGGAACGGATTCTTTGAGGATATTACTGAATCAAGTGGTGTCGCAGGGCCTGTTGCAGGCAAGGGAGCATGGGCCGCCGCATTCCTTGATTTTGACAATGATGGTGACCTGGACATTGTCTCGGCCAACGGAACAGCCGAAGAGCTTATCCTTCAGTATCCCCTTCTCCTTGAAAATGACGGCAAAGGTCATTTCAGGGATACTGGGAAGAACTACAGTACCTATTTTGCAACGAAACGCTCCGGAAGAGGACTGGCAGTCTGGGATTATGACAACGACGGTGATATGGATATCATTGTTTCACATGTGGATCTTAAAGCGACAGCCACTCTTCTCAGGAATGATGGCGGGAATTCAAATCACTGGCTGGGTATTTCACTCAAAGGCAAAAACGGTCCTGCCTCATCAATAGCCGCCAAAGTCGTAGTCACTGCCGGAGGAAAGAAACAGGTATTAGTCAACCAGTGGACAACAAGCTATCTTTCAAATAATGATCCGCGGGTACATATAGGTCTTGCTGATGCAAAATATGTTGATACCCTTGAGATATACTGGAGTGACGGACAAAAGGAAATTTACAGAAATGTAGTGGCAGACAGATATATCACAATAAAACAGGGGAAGGGAATAATTTGAAGAAATTACGAGTGAGCTAAAGTGTAGAGTACTTAAAATTAACTCTAAATACTCTAAGTATTCTAAGTACTCCGGGCACTCTGATTACTAAATATGAAACAACTTTAATTTTATAAAATATGAACAGTCAATATGTAAATAAAGTGGTCGATCTGACAAATCCGGAAAAGAATGTGATCTATAATATGACGCATGAAGAGGCTGTTGATTGTGTAAGGTCAGGCAATGTAGAAAAAGTAAGGAAAATTGACGGCCAGTTTTCACTGGTATCTGTAGAAGGAAAAACTATCAGGATGGCCAGGTCGATAGGACGTCCGATGAGGTATTTCATAGCCAAACGGCCTGGTGGTCCTGAACTTGTTATAGCTGAACGTATTGATACAATTTTTGATTATCTCAGGAAAGAGGGACTCGATCATCAGTTCCACCCATCATATACAAGGATGGTACCGGCCCATTATATAACAAAGATAGAACTCCTGGGGTGTCCTGATCCAAATCCTGTCTATCAGAGATTTTTTAAACCCGAGCGCAATAAGCTGCCAAAGGATCCCTTGGAAATCGGTGTATTGTACATTGGTACCGTTTATGAAGAAATAAAGAAATGGCTCAGAATGCGTGCTGTATCGGGTCCGATAGGCCTTACCTTTTCTGCCGGTATCGACAGCGGAGCATTGTTCCTTCTCGTTTATAAGGCCTTGCGGGAACTCGGTGAAAGCCCGTCAAGGCTGAAAGCTTTTACCCTGAGCATTGACGGAGGAGGAGACGATCTTGCACAGGCAAGAAAATTCCTCGACGATCTTGAACTCGGATTGTTTCTCGAAATAATCGAGGTCAGCTATTCTTCGCTTGACTGGAAAAATGCAGTAAGGATAGTTGAAGACTATAAACCTCTCGACATTGAATCGGCGACAATGAATCTTGCTCTTCTTAAGGGGATCAGATCCCGTTATCCCGACTGGAAATATTTAATCGATGGAGAGGGAGGAAATGAAAATCTCAAGGATTATCCTATTGAAGAAAACCCGGAACTTACAATTAAAAGCGTGCTTAATAACCTTATGCTCTACCATGAAGGCTGGGGAGTAGATTCAATAAAACACTCACTGACATATTCCGGCGGATTGAGCAGGGGATTCATGCGATCATATACCACAGGTGAATGTCTTGGATTTGAATCTTTCAGTCCTTATACCCTGCCTAACGTAATTGAAGTCTCGGAAGGTATTCCATTCATCGAAATCACCGGATGGGATCACAGGAAACTATACGAACTTAAGGGTAAGATAGTATCCGAAGGTATAAAGGCGATAACTGGTTTGTCAATGCCGGTATTCCCGAAAAGGCGTTTCCAGCATGGAGCAGCACCTGCAAATACATTTAAAAAACATTTCCCGGAAAAGGAAATTGAATACCGCAAGGCATTCATGGCAAACTATGAATGATAATGACGAAATAAGGATTAGCGACAGATGGATAATGTCGTGGAGGGGCGAAAAAAACATTGTTGATCCCTCAAGACCGTATTCATGGATTGTCGAAAAAGAATTCGCAACATCGGGTTCAGTGGAAGACGTTCTGACAATTTTCCTGACAAACAGGGAGTGTCCGTTTCATTGCCTGATGTGTGATCTGTGGAAGAACACAACTGATTTTACTCTCAGTGATGGATTGATTTCTGGCCAGATTGAGTGGGTTCTAAATCAGGCCCCTGATACAAAACACATTAAGCTTTATAACAGCGGAAGTTTCTTCGATCCAGGGGCCATACCTCCTGGAGAACATAAAAAAATTGCCTCGCTTCTGAACGGATTCAATACAGTTATTGTAGAGAGCCATCCTGCTTTTATAGGAAAAGAGTGCCTTGAATTCAGAGATGCAATCCGTGCGGACCTTCAGGTTGCAATCGGACTTGAGTGTGTGAATATCAATATACTGGAGAAGCTCAACAAAAGGATGACTCTCGACGATTTTACAGGGTCTGTCAATTTTTTGCTTGACAATGATATTTTCACCAGAGCATTTATTTTGTTGCGACCTCCTTTTCTGTCGGAGCGTGACGGCATCTTCTGGGCTGAACGATCAATCGATTTTGCTTTCGATGCAGGTGTTGAATGCTGCGTCATAATACCAGTAAGAGGTGGCAACGGCGCCATGAATAAACTTGCCGAAAAAGGTCTCTTCAACCCTCCAGATATAAAATCGCTTGAAAAGGTCCTTGAATATGGTATCGAAAAGCAGGCAGGGAGGGTGTTTGCAGATACATGGGACCTGAATCTGTTTTCCATGTGTGACTTATGTCACACAGAAAGAACAGACAGGATATCAGGAATGAACCTGTCGCAGCGTATCCTTCCTGGCATAACATGTAAATGTAAATAGGGACATGCCATGGCATGTCCCCATGGTATGTCCATAATAGGGTCATGCCATGGCATGACCCTATTAGTTCCAGTTATTCTTTACCTGTGCATTAAGCAAAGGATTTGCATCTCTTTCTGACTGCGGAATCGGCAGAAGGATATGATAATCCTTTACAGGCTGGGTGGCTTCCACGATTTGCTTTTCTGCATTTATGGTCGGGACCAGATTCCCCCAGCGGACAAGGTCAAAGAATCTCGATTGTTCACCTGCCAGTTCAAGTCTCCTTTCCCTTCTTAGGATTACCCTTGCATTATCCTGAGATCCCAGAGTTGTATATTCAAATGCCCCCGAGCGTTTGCGAACCCTGTTGATTAGAGGAAGAGCGTTTGAAACCTGATTAGTTTCAATATACGATTCAGCAAGCATAAGAAGTACATCTGCAAAACGTATCACCTGGCTGTTAATATAACTGTCGGGCTGCCCGTAGTTATGCCTTAGCTCGTATAATTCGTATTTGCGCCATGAGAATATCGGGCCTGCCGTTCCGACGGCTGCAGCATACGATTCTATTCCTCCTGGACATTCATCGCAATACTGTGTATCTCCTCCTTTTGTTCCAAGATTATCATAAAATGTGAATTTGGCTCTTGGATCGGTGTAGGGAGTTCCGGATTCATTCTGATATGTGAAGGCATCAACAAGTGTCGGGGAAAGAAGAACATTCCACCAGTCATTAAAACCATATTCCATTGCCCGTCCGGTATGTGTCATCTTGTTCCCCCATGATTCCTGTCCTCCAAACATTCCGTATGCATTACCGACACCCCATCCCTGCCATTCTCCATGCATTACTGCAAAAATTGTTTCCTTCGTTTTCAGGTCATGTATGAACATATCATCAAGTGATTCTGCAAGATCATAATCATAAGGTGCTGATGTGAGCTTTGACAATTGCGTGATTGCCTCAGTGTATTTGCCCTGGTAAAGGTAGGCTTTACCAAGAAGTGCAACTGCTGCTCCTCTGCTGGCCCTTCCATAATCAGATGCTGCATAATTCTGTGCAAGTGGAAGCTTGGTAATTGCATCTGAAAGGTTTGCCTCAATATCGGCCCATATTTCCGCTTTGGGAGTTCTTTCCATCTGAAGAACATAATGATCTTCGAGACTTTTTCTCAGAGGAACATCTCCGAAACAGGTAACCAGCCAGAAATAACCAAGTGATTTAAGAAATTTTGCTTCACCCTCAATCCTCGTTTTCAGGGCTGCATCTGCATCATTTGTCGTCTGCCAGTTTTCACACATGTTTATTACAAAATTGGTCCTGAAAATCATTTTGTAACACGAATTGAAGAAATAGTTCATCTCTCCCGTATTGGGGTTATGTGTATAGGCAGCAATTTCAAGAAGCGATCCCTGAAGTGGAAAATTCTTGAACGCATCATAACCAAGGAGGTCAAAAATAAAATAGAACTCGCGCTCAAACATCCCCTGAAATAACAGCGGGGTGTACATGGCAGTGGAAGCTTCAGTAGCGGTTGTTGAATTTGTAAAGAATGTATTGCCATCATAGCTGTTCTCATTCTTTACATCCAGAATATCTTCGCTGCATGCGCCTAAAAGCATGACTGCAAGAAATGTGTATATCAATTTACTTTTCATGTGCATCATTTTTAGAAGGTTAATTGAACTCCAAGTCTCATAATGCGTGGATTTGGCCTCTGGTACATGTCAATACCGCGCTGAAAGATGTAGTTATTGTTGTCACCAGGTGAGGTGGAGGATATTTCAGGATCAAATCCCGAATACTTCGTGAATGTCAGGGCATTCTGAATTGATACGTAGACCCTGAATTTCTCGAAAGTATTAAACAGGTTTGCAGGAAGAGTATAGCCCAGTGCTATATTCTTAACCCTCAGGTAATCGCCTTTCTCGACATACCAGGTTGAGAAATTTAGGTTAGCGCCTGAGTTCTGGCCTGCCCTTGGGATATCTGTAACATCTCCGGGCTCCTTCCATCTTCTTAACACAGTTTTGGTCTGGTTAAAGGGTTTTGACATTCCTTCCCACCAGTATAGTGATCCGTTTACTGCATCAACCCCGGCAACACCATGCATTAACAATTGCAGGTCGAAATTCCTGAAGAATCCATTGAATGATATACCGTACTGCCATTTTGGTGATGGATTTCCTATATAAGTACGGTCATCGGCATTAATATAACCGTTACCGTCAATATCTTTCCAAACCCTGTCGCCTGGTTTTGCATTTGTCTGGTATTCTGTTATTTCCCCGCTGGTAGCGGCACTTGCCGATTCGTTGAGGGCATCCAGATCATCCTGGTCGACAATAACATGATCGTAAACATATCCGTAATAAGAACCAAGAGGATGGCCGATATCAGTTCTTGTGGCATTTCCGACACCAGTCATGAATTCACCTTTTGAAATGGGAAGATCACCAACGGTACCCAGGGCCGTTACTTCATTTATGCTGTAGGTTGTATTCAACGAAATATTCCACCTGAAAGCACTTGAAGGGTTGCTGTTATATGTAAGTGAGGCCTCAAAGCCCGAGTTTTTCATGCTTGCAGCGTTTATCCACTGAGTTCCTACCTGTCCCGGATTGCCAAGGCCTGTGGTAAGAGGAAGCTGCGTTTCAATCAGGAGGTCTTTGTTCGATCTGTTATAGTAATCGAAAGTAAATCCAATCCTGTCCCTTAGCAAACCAAGGTCGAACCCAACATCGAACTGGGTTGTTTCCTCCCACTTCAGGTTTGGATTAGGTACGCTGTTGACAATTGAGCCGGTGGCAAATGTGAGGTCATCACCGAAAGAATAAACAATGTTGTTTCCTGTTCCTTTCCAAACATTTGAGGACGTAAGGAATGCAGGAATATTATCATTCCCGGTTTTACCGTAACTTGCCCTCAACTTCAGGTTTGAAACAGACGACAGTGATTTCAGGAACTCCTCTTCCGATATTGTCCATGCGACACCTACTCCATAAAATGTTCCCCACCTGTTATTGACTCCAAACACGCTTGAGGCATCGCGTCGCAGGCTGGCATTAAGCACATATTTCCCCTTATACGTATAGCCGACTCTCCCAAAATATGAAAGCCTTGATTTTCCGCTGTTTACCGATGAACCTGTTACTGAGGTTGAGTTTGCAAGGGCCAGATTTTGAATTGCATCACTTGTATAATCCGATCCGCTTGCAGAAATACTCCTGTAAACTCCGGCCGGGGCATATGTATTACCAAGGGTTGCTGTTAATTCATGAATGCCAAATGTGCGGTTAAACGAGAAATAATTCTCTAGTATGAACCCGTAATCGAAATTGTAATATTCGTTTATATCTGAGGTAGCACGGTTAAAGTTACCACCGTTGCAGGGATAGTTAAAGGTCATGTTATGGTAATTGCCTCCGTAGACTCTTCCCTGGGATCTGAATGACAATCCTTTGACAAGCTGGATCTCACCGGAAAGGTCAAGTTCCATGCTTAGGCCCCTGTCGTTATAATCAGTGTTACCTACCGTGTTCATAGGGTTATTTGCATCCTGAAGGTCTGTGACTTTGTCCATTCTCGCATAACCACCAAGGTTCGTGGGGTCATATACCGGAAGATATGGAGCCATCCTTAATGCCTCATTAAGGCTGGCAAGAACCCCATTGTTTATATCATTTTTTACCCTGAGGTTCTGGTTTAACAACACCCTTTTGTTGAACAGGTTCTCGCTAAGCTTTGCTCCTATGGTGATACGCTGAAAAGTCCTGTCGATGACGGTTGACTCCTGATTCTGGTATCCTGCTGAGAAAGCATATGTTACATTTTCAGTTCCTCCGCTGAACCTGAGGTTATGATCTGTAACAAAACCCCTCTGGAAGGTTATTGCCTGCCAGTCGGTCCTGTCGATGCGGACATCGGGCGACTGAAGCTTGGCAGTAATCTCAAGGCCGTTGGAATGCTGTATATCTGTGACAAGGTCAACGTATTCCGAAGCATTAAGCATGTCGAGCCGCTTTACGACATTGGCAAAACCTGCTGATCCTTCATATTCAACCTTAAGATCACCTTTTTTCCCGCTTTTTGTGGTAATAAGTACTACCCCATTAGCAGCTGCTGAACCATAAATTGCTGTTGTTGAAGCATCCTTCAGGATAGTAATATTCTCAATATCTTGTGGTGCCACCGAATTTATATCGCCACCCTGGATTCCATCTATTACATAAAGAGGATCAGTATTTGAAAATGATCCCATACCCCTTATTACAATTCTTGCACCCGAGCCGGGATCGCCGCTGTTGTTAGTCACCTGGACCCCGGCTATCTTTCCCTGCAGAACCTGCCGGGGATCGGTTGTAGCCAGTCCGACAATCTCATCGCTCTTAAGAGCTGAGGTAGCGCTGGCAACATTTCTTTTAACAGCCGATCCGTAACCTACTACTATTACCTCGTTCAACCCCATAAGCTCGCTCTCCATTGATACATCAAGCGTTGTCCGGCCGTTCAGGGCAATTTCCTGCGTAACATATCCGATAAATGAAAAAGATAACGTGGCATTTCTGTCAATTGAAGCAAATGAGTACCTTCCCTCTGCATCTGTAATGGTCCCGATCGTCGATCCAGCGACCTTGATGTTTACACCGGGCATGGCCTCATTTGTTGCGGCATCTCTTACGACACCGCGCACGGAAATCCCCTGCATTTCATCATAGGATCCGGAATTTCTCCCCCCTGCAGTTGCCGCCGTCAGGTTCCCTGCAAATACGAACAGGAAACAGGAAGCAACACAGGCATTTAGGAAAATCCTGCAGTTTCTCCATGAACTAAATTTTCTCATAATTGAAAGGTTTAATGGTTAGTAAAATAACTGATATAATACAACACCTTTTTTGTGAAAGAAAGCCGCTTGGATTATCAGGATAGTAAATTTATAACTAAAAAAAAAGGAAGTCAATTGATTTTGAACAATTATTTTACTACGTAAGAAAAAACTTTCCGTCCAGGCTAAGAACCTGTCAGAGAGCGCTTCCAGGCTTTCAGACCAACAAGGGACATTATGAGATAAATAATGTATAGGATCATGGTTGGATAAAGTCCTCTTGAAAGAAAAATCATTGCGGATACAAGATTCACGACTATCCACAAAAACCAGTGCTCGTAAATTTTCCTTGCAAGCATCCAGGTTGCAACTATTGATAAAGATGTAATAAACGAATCCCATTCGGGGACAGGTGAATCGGTTAATTTTGATAGTACTAGCAACATGGTAAAATATAGTCCTAAAAAAACACCTGTCAGAACCACCCCCGTTCTAAGCTTAATCCTTGTCACCTGAAGCATATCGCTTTGCCCTGAGCCCTGAGCCCACTGATCTTCACTTCCTGCTCCCTGCTCCACGCCCAATGCCCCCTGCTCTTTGCCCCGTGCCCTGTGCCCTGCTGCTCCCTTCATCCACCAGTACCATCCCGCACAACTCACTGCAAGATAATAAACCTGCAAACTCATGTCAGCGTAAAACCTGCTTGTAAAAAAGACCATTATGTAAAAGGCCGAGGTCACTATACCTACAGGCCATAACCAGATATTCTGCCTTATCTCAAGGATCACATAAATTATACCTGCGACAGATCCTAAAATTTCGATACGGTTTTCAACCATCCACTGTGCCAGCATCGCAACTTCATTTTAGAATGTAAATCCAAGTTTAAACATAAAATTGATGCCTGCCTGGGGAAAGTAATATGACCATGTCTTTTCGGCCCCATCTTCGTACCAGTTACCACCATAGGCATTGTTTGCATATTCTGCGTTGAAAATATTGTTTACAATAGTCTGTATCTCTACTTTCCTTAGGCAGTGAAACCGGGGTGCAAAGCCTATTATAAGATTATTTACAAGGTAAGGATCCAGCATTCGTCCGCTGTTCATAGTATTATCAAAATATTGTTTCCCAACATATTTGGTTATCAAATGAATATCAACGGAAGGCAGTGGTTTTATTGCGAAATCGCTTGTTCCTGTCAGGCTCGGGGAATATGCAATATCGACAGTTCCGAGTTTTTTATTCTTATATTCTGATGACCAGTCTGACGTATTATAATCGAGGTAATATTCTACGAAATCCCTGATTTTGTTCCGGCTCAGTGTCAGATTGAAATTCCATGTCATAAATTCAGCCGGAACAAAGCCTGCGCTCAGTTCAGCTCCGATCCTGTAACTCCTGTTGACATTTGTCATTATAGGATAACCTACGTTGCTCATTTCACCGGTTGGGACAAGCTGATCTTTATATAACATACCGTAGAGGTTAACAGCAAAAGAACTTTTTAACAGTTTCAGCCGGTAACCTGATTCAATATCAAATAATCTTTCAGCGGAAGGTGTTGCCTGCTCATCGCCTGACGCTTCCTTGAAATCGGTTCTAGTAGGCTCCCTGTGAGCAACTGAAACAGAAACATATGCCTCCTGGTCTTTCCCTGTTGTAAAAAATAATCCGGTTTTTGGATTGAAAAAATTGAAAATGTGGGTCTGTCCGATGTTTTTAAGATCATCATCTATCCCCTCAAGGATATATTTTATATACCTGTACTGGAGATCACCGAAAAAGGAGATAAAGGGAGAAATATTTGCTGTCATTTTGCCGTACAGGCTGGCCTCTCTCTTTTCACCTTTGTTGAAATACCATTGATAGTCCTTTTCAACCTGACCGGGATTTTGCATCCATATTATACGTCCGAAATGATCGCCCGAATAGAGGTTAATTCCTCCTCCCATGTTTGCATCTATCTTCTCATTTTTATATTTAAACGAATAGACAATTCCATAAAAGTCATTAACCATCCATTTTCTTCTGATAAGATCTGTGATAAACAGGGTAGTGTCGCTTATTTTTACATTTTGAAGCCCATAATCACTAAAAGGTTCATCTTCCTTATATTCTTCATAATAACCTTTACCCTTTGTGTAATGCAAAGCCGTGTGAAAAGAAAGATCACCAGTCAGCTGCCGGCTGAAGATCAGCTGATAGTGATCCTGACTATAATTATCGCTTTCATTGTTGTAATATCTCGTAATGCCATTTTCATCAGTGTATTCACCGGCTGGATTATACCTCCTGTCTGTCCCAAGCATTTCCTTTGGCACACCCCACCAGCCAATCCCGGTATGCTCCCTTCCGAGTATCACATTTGTCTTTATAAGCGATCTGCCCGACCTGTACAACCCGCTCAGGAAGGCTGACTGGTGATCGGAACCTGTTCTTTTAATATATCCGTCACTTTTCACATCTGAGAATCGCATCTGAAAAGCAAATCTATCTTTCAGGAGACCTGTCCCTGCTGTCAAGTTGTTCTTGAAAGTTCCGAATGAACCTGCTGAAGAATTGATCCGGGCAAATGGCTCATTTTCAATCCCTTGTGTCTGAATGTTTATCGAAGCCCCGAAAGCTCCGGCTCCATTTGTGGAGGTTCCTGCTCCCCGCTGAACCTGGATATTGTCAACTGAAGAGGAGAGATCAGGAAGATCAACCCAGAAAACCTGCTGCGATTCAGGGTCATTCAAGGGAATACCATCGATTGTAACATTAATGCGGCTGGCGTCCGTACCTCTTATCCTCATGCTTGTGTATCCAACACCGTTCCCCGCCTC
>Ga0172375_10010737_pt1 | contig 11811 bp, 7 predicted proteins | sample LakKiv1m_FD_114537 | JGI IMG/M metagenome (GOLD analysis project Ga0172375, IMG submission 114537) | Freshwater microbial communities from Kabuno Bay, South-Kivu, Congo - kab_092012_11.1m | ecosystem: Environmental > Aquatic > Freshwater > Lake | place: Democratic Republic of the Congo... | reverse complement strand
CTGCCGCCCGGTCAGGACCGATATGCGAAGACCTATCAGGCGTACATCGAGAAGTACGGCGAGGACAACGCGCAGTACCTGATGGAAATGGAGCAGGACTGGTTCCGCAAGTATACGACCGCCGCCTACGTGGACTGCGGGGTTGGCAACATGGCCGAATACGAGGACTTCACCCGTGACTGCGCCGAGTGGCTCAAGTGGCGCTTCGACCGGCTTGAGGGCGATGCCGGACTGATCCGGCGGCTGGTCAACGGCGACTGGGATGACGACGACTTCCTGATCGTCGAACCGGGCCACGCGATCCGGGCCAGCAACGACGAGGGGGTTCTGCGGGCGGTTCCTGATGAAGGCGCGAAAGTGTGATTCACCACAGAGAGCGCAGCGAACACAAAGAGGGGTGAATCCTCTCTCGGAGGTCCGATCATGAAGGGCAAGACATCGGGAGTGGTCACGTTTGGCGAGTTGCTGCTGCGGCTGGACACACCGGGGCATGAGCGGTTCGTGCAGGCGGAGTCGTTCACGGCCCGGTACACCGGCGGTGAGGCCAATGTGGCCGTGGCGCTGGCGCAGTGGGGCGTGGAGGCCTTCGCGGTGTCGAAAGTGCCCGCGCACGAGATCGGCCAGGCGTGCGTGAACATGCTGCGGCGCTACGGCGTGAACACCGACCACGTCCTGCGCGGCGGCGACCGGCTGGGGGTCCTGTACGTCGAGACCGGCGCGTCACAGCGCGCATCGAAGGTGATCTATGACCGCGCCGACACCAGTTTCCGGTCGCTGAAGCGGGGCGATCTGGACTGGAAGGCCATCCTCTCCGGGCGCGACTGGCTGCACATCACCGGAACGGCGCCGGCGCTGGGCGAAAACGTGCGCGCCGTGGTGCGCGAGGGGTTGCGCGCGGCAAAGCGGCTGGGTGTGACCGTGAGCCTGGACGTGAACTACCGCTCCAGCCTGTGGCCCGTGGCCGAGGCGCGCCGTGTGCTGGGCGGGATCCTGCGCGACGTGGATGTCTTTGTCGGCACGACGCACGATGCGGCGGCGCTGTTCGACATCGGCGGCGAGCCCGCGGAGAGCGCGCGGGCGCTGCGCAAGCGCTTCGGCCTCCGTGCCGTGGCCTACACGCTGCGGTCGGGCGTGGGAGCGAGCAGCGGTTCGCTGGCCGGGTTGCTGTGCGATGCCCGGGGCGTCTGCGAGAGCCGCCGCCACGACATGCAGTTCGTGGACCGGATCGGCGGCGGTGACGCCTTCACGGCCGGGCTGATCTACGGCATGCTGGGCCGGTGGCCGGCCAGGCGCGCAATCGAGTTTGCCGCGGCGGCGGCGTGCCTCAAACATTCCATCCCCGGCGATTTCAACCTGGCGGCCGTGGAGGAGGTTCAATCCCTGGCCGATGGCGTTGCGACGGGGAGAATCCAGCGGTGAGTTCCCGGAAGGGGATGGCGCCGGATGGGGGAGATGGCGGGAGAATGAGCCCGTGCCGCAGAATGGCGGGTTGCTGACCGACGCGGGTTGACGGAGAGGGGCCTTCCTGTCATCATAAAAGCCCGCTTTGAAAGGGAATAGAAGATGGACACGATTATCCTGCACGTCGCGCCGGATGGCAGCGACGCGAATGATGGGCTGCTGCCCGCCACGCTGGAACACGGCCGCGGGCCGCTGGCCACGCTGCGGGGCGCCTTCAACCTGCTGCGGCAGTACCGCCGGCAAGGCGCGGTCACCGAGGCGCGCATCCTCATGCGCGGCGGAACCTACCGCATGGAAGCCCCCCTCACGCTGACGCCGCAGGACAGCCTGCCGGTCACGGTCATGCCCTTCGAAGACGAAAAGCCGGTCATCAGCGGCGGGCGCGTGATTGGCGGCTTGGAGGAGACCACGCACAACGGGCGGCGCGCCTGGCGGACGACCATCCCGGAAGTGGCCGCCGGCCGCTGGTATTTCCGCTCGCTCTACGTCAACGACGAACGCCGCGAGCGGCCGCGTCTGCCCAAGCAGGGTATGAGCCGAATCACCGGGGTGCCGGGAATGCCGCTGCCCAACGGCTTCTCCGGAGCGGGCTACGACCGCTTCACGCTGGCGCCGGGAATGATGAAGCCCTTCCGCAATCTGACGGATATCGAGGTGATCGCCTTCCACTTCTGGATGTGCGAGCGAATGCCGGTTGCCGCGTTCGATCCGGAGACGGAGATCGTCACGACGACGGTCAAGAGCCGGGTGCCGCTGGTGGAGTCGTGGGGCGAAACGCTGGCGCCGTGCTACCTCGACAACGTGTACGAAGCGCTGACCGAACCGGGCGAGTGGTACATGTCGCGAGAAGACGGCGAGCTGATCTACCTGCCGCTCGATGGCGAGACGCTGGCGAACACCACCGTGGTCGCCCCGGTGGCGCTGCAACTGCTCAAGCTCAAGGGCAACCCTGACCGCGGCGAGTGGGTCGAGTGGGTGACCTTCAAGGACATCGTGTTCCGCCATACCGACTGGGCCATGCCCCATGAGGCGCGGGTGGAGAAGGACACCGCCTGGCACGATCCTGGCCGCTCCGTTTACCACTTCGGCCGCACGGGAACCGGCTCGGCCGGCCAGGGCGACTCTGACATCAGCGGCGTTATCTTCCTGAAGGGCGCGCGCAACTGCACGTTCGAAGGCTGCACCGTGGCCAACGTCGGCTGGTACGGTGTCGAGATCGGCGACGGCTGCCGGGCCATCGCGCTGCGCGGCTGCGAGCTGGCCGACCTCGGCGCAGGCGGCGTGAAGCTCAATGGCGCCGACTACTACGAACACCGTCCGGTGGCGGAGACCGGCAACAACCGCATCACCGACTGCCACATCCATCACGGCGGACGCGTCTACTGCGCCGCGATCGGCATCCTCTCCATGCACAGTTTCGGCAACCGGTTCCTGCATAACGACATTCACGACTTCTACTACACCGGCGTCTCCATCGGCTGGCAGTGGCACTTCGGCCCCAACGTCTGCGCCGACAACAAGGTGGAATACAACCACATCCACCGGCTGGGCTTCGGACGGCTTTCGGATATGGGCGGCGTCTACACCCTCGGCATCCAGAGCGGCACGGTCATCCGCAACAACCACATCCACGATATCCAGGCGCTCAACTACGGCGCGTGGTGCATTTATCCTGACGAGGGCAGCAGCCACCTGCTGATCGAGAACAACGTCTGCCACAGCACCAACCGCGAGATCTTCCACCAGCACTACGGTCGGGAGAACCTCGTGCGCAACAACGTCTTCGCCTTCGCCGAGCGCGGGCTCGTCTGCTACAGCAGCTTTGTCCGGCCCGACATGGGCTTCCGGCTCATCGGCAACATCCTGCTCTCGCGCGGCGAGCCGCACTTCCTGGCGGGCTACGACATGCGGCTCGAAACGCTGGGCCACGAAAGCAACTTCAACCTGCTCTATCGCTACGATGGCCGGCCGCCGCGGTTCGCCAAGAAGGAGGGGACCTCCGCGCAGGCCGCCGAGAGCGTTGATCTCGCGGAGTGGCAGCGGCTGGGGCATGACCGCCAGTCGCTCGTGGCCGATCCCCGGTGCGCCGACCCCGAGCGCGCGGACTTCGCGCTCGCCCCGGACTCCCCGGCCATTGTCCGCCTGGGCTTCCAGCCGATCGACCTGAGCGCCGTCGGCCCCCGCCCGCGCGAGCGGTGGGGCGACTGCGAACTGCCGCACCCGCGCGCCATTCCGGGAATGCGGTAGCCATGAGCAAGATCGCCGAACACTATCTGGAAGTGGATCCATGGGTCATCGCCGAGAAGGGCCTGCACCGGGAGCGCGCCCGCGTCTCGGAGTCCATCTTTGCGGTCTCCAACGAGTTCATGGGCGTCCGGGGCTACTTTGAGGAGGGCTACTCCGGGGAGCGGATGCAGGGCGCCTACTTCAACGGCGTCTTCGAGGAGGAGGCGGTGCCGCCCACGGAGTTCAAGGGCATCGTCAAGCGCACGCACTTTATGGTGAACGCCTGCGACTGGCTCCACACCCGCATCCGGCTTGACGGCGAGACGCTGGATCTTGCCCGGAGCCGTTTTCGCGATTTCGAGCGCCGGCTGGACATGCGGGAGGGGATCCTGCGCCGATCCTTCATCTGGCGGACGCGCGCCGGCAAGGAGCTTCGGCTGCGCTTCGCGCGCTTCACCAGCATGAGTCGGGCGCATCTCGCCTATCAGCGCATCGAGGCCGAGCCGCTCAATTTCTCGGGCCTCGTCGAGATCACGATGGGCATTGATTTCGACACCCGCCACAACGAATTCGATCGCGGCAACCTCTGGCCGGCGGTTCGCGCGGGCGCGGCCGGTGGAACGCTGGCCGTCCTGGGCCAGACCGGCAAAAGCCGGCACCGCGTCTTCGCGGCCATGCGCCTGCAGGGAGACCGGATCCGCGACGCGCGGGTCGTGAAGGCCGGGAAGTTCATCGGTCGGTCCTTCGCCCTGCCGCTGCGCGCGGGCGAGGTCGCGACCGTTGACCGTCTGGCGTCCTTTGTGACCGAGAAGGATCCTTCGATCCCCGACGCCGCGGTGTGGAAACGGGGCGTCGAGCAGGCCGGCGCTTTCGCCGCAACCGAGACCTTCGATCGGGCGGCGGCGGCGCACCGCGCCTATTGGGACCGGCAGTGGAAGGATCTCGACGTGCGGATCGAGGGCGACCCGGCCGCCCAGCAGGGGCTGCGCTTCTGCATCTTCAATCTCCACCAGGCCTACCACGGCGTGGATCCGGCCAACAACATCACGGCCAAGGGGCTCACCAGCGAGTTCTACTGGGGCGTTACCTGGTGGGACACCGAGACCTACTGCCTGCCGTTCTACCTGTTCAACAATCCGCGGGCCGCGAAGAACCTGCTCGCCTACCGCTACCGCACCCTGCCGCAGGCCTGCGAGCGCGCCCGCCAGAAGGACTGCCGGGGCGCCCGCTACCCCATGTGCACCATTGACGGCACCGAGGCCTGCTACACCTGGCAGCACGGTGACCTGGAAATCCACGTGTCGGCCGCCGTCGCCTACGGCGTCTGGCACTACACGCAGGTTACGGGCGACACGGCGTTCCTCTTCGCGCAGGGCATCGAGATGCTCCTGCAGATCTGCCGCTACTACGCCAGCCGCGGCGCCTGGAGCCAGCGGACCCAGGGCTTCGGCTTCTGGTTCGTCATGGGGCCGGACGAGTTCCACATGGGGGTGAACAACAACTGCTACACCAACATGATGGCGCAGCGGATCTTTCGCTTCACGCTCGCGACGCTGGCCAGGATGCGGCGGGAATCGCCGGCCCGGCTGCGCGCCCTGGAGCGCCGCGTCGGCCTCCAGCCCGGCGAGCCGCGCGAGTGGAAGCGCATGGCCGACCGCATGATCATCCGCCTCGACAGCCGGATCGGGGTCTACGAACAGCACGACGGCTTCTTCGACTCGCCGCACCTGGACTGCTCAAAGATCCCGCCGGCGGATTTTCCCCTCTACCGCAACTGGGCCTATTTCCGCATCTTCCGCTGGGACATGCTCAAGCAGCCGGACGTGCTGCTGCTGCAGTTCTTCTTCAGCCACGCCTTCACGCCGGCCAGCAAGAAGGCGAATTTCGACTTCTACGAGCCGCGCTGCTCCCACGAGTCGTCGCTCAGCCCCGGCATCCACTCCATCCTGGCCGCGGAGTTGGGCTACCATGACAAGGCCTACCGCTACTGGGAACACGCCGCCCGCCTGGATCTGGACGACTACAACCGCAACACCTCCCACGGCCTGCACACCACGTCCATGGCGGCGGCCTGGCTGAACGTGGTCTACGGCTTCGGCGGCATGCGGTCCGACGGGCCGGTGCTCTCCTTCAACCCCAGCCTGCCCGCGCGCTGGACGTCCTTCCGGTTCCGGCTGAAACACCGCGGCTCCACGCTGGAAGTCGGCATCACGCGCGATGCGGCGACATTCTCGGTCGTCGCCGGCGGACCGCTGGCCATCGAGGTCTTCGGCCGGCGGCGCAAGGCGGGCAGGAACGGGATCCGCGTGCCGATGCCACGGGCCAGGCTGGGAAGGAAGGAGCCGTGACGATCCAGGCCGTGATCTTCGATCTCGATGGCGTGATTGTCTCCACCGACGAGTACCACTACCTCGGCTGGAAACGGCTCGCTGACGAGGAGGGCATCCCGTTCGACCGCCGCGACAACGAACGCTGCCGCGGCGTCAGCCGCATGGAAAGCCTGGAGGTCGTGCTGGAGCGCGCCCCCCGCCGCTATTCGGACGCGCAGAAACGCGAGATGGCCGGGCGCAAGAACAGGTACTATGTCGAGATGCTGCGGGAACGGCTCTCGCCGGCGGACATCCTGCCCGGCGCCAGGGCCTTCCTGGACGCGCTCCGGAAGAGGGGCGTCAAGCTGGCCATCGGCTCGTCCAGCCGCAACAGCCCCGCCATCCTGGCGAGCATCGGCCTGGCCGGCGCCTTCGACGCCACGGCCGACGGCAACGACATCTCCCGCAGCAAGCCCGACCCCGAAGTGTTCCTCCTCGCCGCCCGGCGGATGGGGGTGGACCCGGAGGCGTGCCTGGTGGTCGAGGACGCGGAGGCCGGCGTCTCCGCGGCCCTGGCCGGCGGCATGCGGGTGCTGGCCGTCGGCTCCGCCGCCGCCGACCCCCGCGCCCACTTCCGCGCCGCCTCCCTCGCGGATCCGGATGTCGCCAGACTGCTGCATGCGGTGACAGTCGGATTGCGGGCGCCTTGTGTTGCGGGAGGAGAGGGGAGCGGGAGTAACCATGAATAATCGCGAGATGCTGATGAGAGCCATCCGGAGGCAAATGCCGCTGCGAGGCGTGCCGTATACCTACGAGGCGCGCGAGGAGTCGGACGCGATCTTTCGCGCGCACCTCGGATTGGGCGAAGGGCAGTCGGTGGCCGACTATTTCGGCTGCAACGCGTTCACCACGCTGTGGACGGCGACCGGCGGCGGCCCCTCGCTGCCCGAGCGCGCCGAACGGAATCGCGCGCGGGCCCGGCCGGGCGAGTCCATTGACATCTGGGGTGTCCGGCGCGCGCGCGTTCAGGCCGGATCGGCGGTGTACGACGAGGTGGTGGAGTGCCCGTTGGCCCACGCCGAAACCGTGGCCGACGTCGAGGCCCATGACTGGCCGATGCCGGACGAGGTCGTCTTCCCTGATCTTCCCGCCGGCTTCGATCTCGCCGCCTGGAAGGCGGACAAGGTCGTCCTCGACATGGGGTTCATCGGCCCCTTCGGGATTCCCTGGGGCGTGCTCGGCATGGAGAAGATGATGGTGGACATGGCGCTGAACCCGGCCGTGATCGAGGCGGTGGTCGCCCGCGTGGAGGACTTCACCCTGGGGTGCCTGGAGGTTCTCTTCGCGAAGTACCCGGGCGCGTTCGACCTGATCGGATCGGGAGACGACTATGGCACCCAGAACGGACTGCTGGTGGGCAGGGAGATGACCGGCCGCTTCTTCATGCCGAGCCTGAAGCGGCATCTCGACCTGGGGCGGCGCCACGGGGCCGGCGGCTATCACCACTGCTGCGGCGCGATCTTCGACATGATTCCGCAGCTCATCGAGGCCGGCGTCGAAGTGCTCAATCCGATCCAGACCTCGGCGGCCGGAATGGATCCGGAGCGGCTCAAGCGGGCCTACGGAAGGCATCTGTGTTTTCACGGGGGCATTGACATCCAGCAGACGCTGGTCACCGGCACGCCCGATGACGTGCGCGCCGAGGTGCGCGCGCGCATCGCGACGCTGGGCCCGGATGGCTACATCCTGGCCCCGTCCCACACGTTGCAGCCGGACACGCCGCCCGCCAATCTCGTGGCCATGTACGAAGAGGCGCGGCAATGCGCAAGCTGACGGCTCACGATCGGAAGGCGTCGTGCGCCGACCGCGCCAAGCCAGATGAGAAGAAAGGCAACAGCATGCTTTGCGCCAACAGGAACGCCGGGACCGTCTGCAATCCGCTTGATCTGGCCTATCGCTTCCAGGTGCGCGGCTGGGCAAAAGAGTGCCTGCGCGAAGCCGCGGACCCGTCGGTGGTCTTTTTCCGCGACCGTTACTGGCTCTTCGCCTCCAAGTCCGGCGGCTACTGGCACTCCGCCGACCTGCTGGCATGGGCCTTTGTGCCCACCCGCGTCCTGCCGACCGAGGACTACGCGCCCGATGTGCGCGTCATCGGCGACGCCATCTGGTTCACCGCCTCCCGGGCCGACATACCGTGCCCCGTCTACCGCAGCCGCGATCCCGAAGCCGACCAGTGGGAGCTTCTGGGCGAGGTGCCGGCCCACTGGGACCCGAACCTGTTCCAGGACGACGACGGCCGCGTCTATCTCTACGGCGGCTGCTCCGACAAGACGCCGATCTGGGGCGTGGAACTCGATCCGCGCACCCTGCGCGACCGCGGCGAACGCAAGGCCCTCATCCACGCCGACACGGCCACCCGCGGCTGGGAGCGCTGCGGCGAGAACAATATCGGCGACGCGGCGCCCTGGATCGAAGGCGCCTGGATGACGAAACATGCCGGCCGCTACTACCTGCAATATGCCGCGCCGGGCACGCCGCTCAACATCTATGCCGACGGCGTGTGTGTGGGCGACGCTCCGCTTGGGCCGTTTGTCCCGGCGGCGCACAACCCGTTCTCGCTCAAACCGGGCGGGTTCATCACCGCCGCCGGGCACGGCAGCACCTTCCAGGACCGGTTCGGAAACGGGTGGCACATCTCGACCATGCGCATCTCCGTGAAGCACATCTTCGAGCGCCGGATCGGCCTGTTCCCAGCCGGGTTCGACGCCGACGGCGTGCTCTTCTGCAACACCGCCTTCGCCGACTATCCCATGCGGATCCCCTCCGGCCCCTGGGATCCCTGGCGCGATCCGTTCACCGGTTGGATGCTGCTTTCATACCGCAAGCCGGTCACGGCTTCGACCGCGCAGCCGGACCATCCGGCCGAATTCGCGGTCAATGAGGACATCCGCACCTTCTGGGCCGCGGCGACGCGCGAGGCCGGACAGTGGTTGCGGGTTGACCTCGGGGGCGCGTGCCGGGTTTACGCGGTTCAGATCAACTTCGCCGAGCATGCGTGCAGCCAGTACGAGCGCGAAGGCGAACCCCTGCGCCATGGGTTCCGTCTGGAAGCGTCGCCGGACGGCATCGCCTGGCGGACTCTGGATGACCGCGAGCGCAGCCGCGAGGATACGCCGCACGCCTATCTCGAACTCGAGTCACCCGTCGAGGCGCGGTTCGTTCGCCTGACCCTTCTGCACATGCCCGGCGGCGGCTTTCCGGCCGTGTCGGGCCTGCGGGTCTTCGGGAACGGCGGCGGCGCGCCGCCAGCCGCAGTCACGGGCCTGCGCGCCGCGCGCCGCCCGGCCGATCCGCGCACGGCCGATATCGCCTGGGACCCCGTCCCGGGCGCCGACGGCTACGTCGTTCATTGGGGGATCGCGCCGGACAAGCTCTACTCCTCCTGGCAAGTGCTCGACGCCTGCCGGCTGGAGCTGAACGCGCTCACCGCCGGGGTTCCAGCCTGGGTCGCGGTGGAGGCGTTCAACGCCAATGGCCGCTCGCCGCGCGGGGAGGCGACGGGCCTGCGACCCAACCCCGCTGGAAAGAAATAGACCATGACACGATTGACCATTGACTTCGCAAACCCGATGGGGCCCATCAAACCCCTGCACGGCGTCAACAACGGCCCGATCAATTTCGGCGGCATGCTGAACAACAGCCACCGCTACCGCGAACTCGGCGTGCCGTGGGCGCGGCTGCACGATCCGAACTGGCCCCACCCGCGCGAGGTGGACGTGCCGCAGATCTTCCCGGACTTCGACGCCGACCCCGCCGACCCTGCGAGCTACTGCTTCGGGCCGACGGACGACTACCTGCGCTCGATCCTCGACACGGGCGCGAAGATCATCTACCGGCTCGGCACCAGCATCGAGCACTACTCGCGGAGGCGCTACACGCATCCCCCCACGGATTTCGCGAAATGGGCGCGGATCTGCCTGGGCATCGTGCGGCACTACACCGAGGGCTGGGCCGACGGCATCCCGAACGCGGTCGAGTACTGGGAAATCTGGAACGAGGCGGACATCGGCACACCGATGTGGTCGGGCACCTACGACCAGTACCTGGAGCTGTACCGGGTCACAGCCACGACCCTCAAGGCGCACAACCCGGCGCTGAAGGTGGGCGGGCCGGTCGGCGCCATGCTCGAACCGTCGGACCTGAAGCGGTTCATGGCCTTCTGCCGCGACCACCGCCTGCCGCTCGATTTCTACTCCTGGCACCTGTATGCCCGCGACCCCGGGGAACTGGTTACCCATTCGCATCGCATCCGCCAACTTCTCGACGAGCACGGCTACGGCGGCATGCCCACGTTTCTCACGGAGTGGAACTTCCTGCCGGCCCCGTGGCCGATCCTCTGCAGCCAGGACGAATTCATGCGTCGTGAGCAGTTCGAGAAACTCAAGACCGAGGAGGGCGCCGCGTTTTGCGCCAGCGCCTTGATCCGCATGCAGGACGCGCCGATCGACATCATGAACTACTACGACGGCCAGGCGGTCTCGTGGTTCTGCGGGCTGTTCGATTATTACGGGTGTCCGACGAAGACATTCCATGCTTTCAAGGCGTTCAAGGAACTGCTGGCCTATCCCCAGCGCGTGAAGGCGGCGTGCGACGTTCCCGGCGTCGATGCGCTGGCCGCGCGCTCGACCGACGGCCGTTCCGGCGCGATCCTTCTGGCGAATTTCGGGGCGCACGAAGGCAGGCTCACCATTCAAGCCGCCGGGTTGGCGGGCACGCCCGCGCAAACAACGATCCGGTTGATTGATCGCGATCACGCCCTGCAGCCGCTGTCGGCTCTCGCCGCCGGCGCCAATGCCTTTGTCGCAGGCCAGGACCATCTCGGAAAAGATCAGGTCACCGACACCTCCGGCGCGAGCACGCTGGAGCTGATGCTGCGGCGGCATGCGGTCGTGTTGCTCCAGTTCGAAAATCGGGCGTGAGCCTGACCCGCGCGAAAGAAGGCGCCAGCTGGCTTTTCGGACAGGCTCTAAACAGGAGATACAGATGAAAACGAAATCGCTGACCCTTTCCGACCACACCCGCATCGAGCTGCTGCTCGGCCCCGACGGCCTGTTTCGCGGCCTCGGCGACATCCGCGTGCGCGGCGTGCCGCTGCGCAACGGCGCCGTGCCGCTGCGCTTCCAGCTCGATACGCACGATGGCATCCTCTACACGCAACTGCGGCTGCGCGAGGTCGCGCCGCTGGCGGACGGCGGGCAGGAACTGCGGCTTGACGCCATCGGCCTGCCCTGGGGCCGCGGCGAGATCCACGACGACTATGCGCAGGCCGTGCTCGCGCTCGACACGAGCGATGCCGCCGTCACCGACGATCTGCGCATCGAGCTGCGGCCGGTCACACAGACGCTCGGGGGGCGCGAATGGAGCGGGTTCTGCTACCGTTTGCGCTTTCACAGCGACAGCCGGCAGGCGCACCGCGCGCTGGTGCGCGCCACCTGGGAGCTGGGCGGGCGCATCTCCGGCAATACCGTGCTCATGCCCGGGCAGTGCAACCAGCCCGTCTGGCGCGGCGCCCGGGAGACGATGTTCACCAGCTCCTGCCTGCGCGCCCTGCACCTCTATGGCCAGATGCACGGCAACTCCTTCCAGCTCGGACCGCGCGCCGGCATGTGCCAGGCGTTCGACTTCCAGCATGGGCCGGATGGCGCGCTGCTCGGCTACTGGCCCGAGTTCGACGGACTCTCCAGCCTGATCGAGTCGCGCACGGGCGAGGACGTCCTGCACGTTCTCGACGAGTACCGCCTGCCGCTCGCCCGTG
>Ga0172375_10010736_pt1 | contig 11812 bp, 7 predicted proteins | sample LakKiv1m_FD_114537 | JGI IMG/M metagenome (GOLD analysis project Ga0172375, IMG submission 114537) | Freshwater microbial communities from Kabuno Bay, South-Kivu, Congo - kab_092012_11.1m | ecosystem: Environmental > Aquatic > Freshwater > Lake | place: Democratic Republic of the Congo... | reverse complement strand
TCATCCACTCGGGCAACTTCACGGGCGGATCTCTGAACGGATGCGGGAATGTCAGCGCGCCTTTTTGCAGGAGCAATTTATTTCCCTCGGGCATTTGCGCGTGTTCCAACACAAACACGGGAACCCACTTGTTCTTGAGCGTCTCGGTCGCGCCCGCCCACGTCCCGCCCGTCTCCGCGTCGGATGCGACCACGATGGCATAATCCGCGAGACAGTAAATGAGACGATTGCGACCCATCGCCGCGCCAACGGAGAATCCCGCGCTGGGACTGTACGGCGTGACGAGGCACAGGTCGCCGCAACGCAACGCATCTTTCCTGACCTTGACCTGCCTCTCCAAACTATCCGCCAGCACGCCGACAGCGGTTCCGCGCGCGTCCAGCGCCGCGTCCATGCTGAGCGTGTCCACGCCTTTTGCGCCTCCCGAATACAAGACCTGCCCTGACAGTCCGCACGCGTTGCCCACAAACTTCGCACACTCCTGTCCCGCCTCGTCCAGATGACGCGAGCCGACCACCGCAATCCCAGGTTGTCCGAGCAGGGCTTTTTCTCCTGCGTAGAACAACACCGCGGGAGCGGAATCTTTCAGCCGCTGGCGATATTTTTCGGGGTAGTCGGAGTCCGCGCGGGTGAGGGGGGAGATGCCGATGGAGGCGAGACGCGTCAGGTTGGGTTGGATGTCGCGGGAGAGGAGTTGCGAGAGGCGTGTTGCGTGTTCCGTGTCGAGGTCAAGCTTCGAGCGGAGGTCGGAGTCCGAAAGGCGCGGCAGGTCGGAGGGTCGGAGTGAGGCGGCTTGCATTTTCCGCACGAGGGGATTCCATTCGCGCAGGGTCAGCGGTTTGGTATCTTCATCCAATCCAAGTTGGGAGCATAGGAGGAGCAGGGTGAGGGAGTCGGGATTCATGTTGCGTGTTCCGTGTTGCGTCCGTGGGGCGGAATGGCATTCCGCCTTACGCGTCGGCGTGAATCGTCCTTGTCAGAGTCAGCACATTCACGCGAGCGGCTTTGCTTCGGAGCAAAATTTTTGTGACTTCTTCGAGCGTCGCACCCGAGTCGAAGAGATCGTCAACGAGGAGAATGCTTTTTCCAGTTATATCATTTTTCACGGCGAACGCGCCCGCGACGTTGTCGCGTTTTTGCGGGAGTGTTTGCAGTTCCTTCTGCGGTTTGGTTTGGCGCGTTTTGACGATGCAGGGTTGCACGGGTTTCTCCAGCGCGGCGGATAGCGACTTGCAAAATTCATGCACGGGATTGAACTCGCGCGGCGTGGAAGATGGCACGGGGACGATGATGTCGAAGTGATTCATTTCTGGATGCGCGGCGAAGAGGTTGCGCGTCTGTTCGATGAGTTTGGGAAGCACCGTCGCGTCGGATTCGTATTTGAGCCGATAGACGAGGTCGCCGATGCTACTGCGGTTCCAGTTTGCGCCTTTGTAACTGCTGTGAAAGTCGAGGGCGAAACCTGTCTGCCAGTTGCCTTTGATGGGGCGGGGGTGGGAGGTGGAGAGGTAGGAGGAGATAGGGTCTGTGTTGCGTCCCACGGGGATGCTTCGCGATGTTGCGTGTTCCGTAACGGGCTGATGGATAGAAGATGCGGGATACGAGTTAAGGGATGGGGTGTCGAAGGGAGATGTGGCGTATAACTCTTTACGGTGGATGTTCTCTATTGCATGTTTGGCAGAGTCGCGGGTGTAGTACATTTCGTTTTCATCGTCCGCGATTTTTTGGAGCAAATCAACAGGACGCGGGTCTCGAAGCGCTCCCAATGCTTTCACCGCGTATTGGCGAACCTGTGGTTTTGTTTCCGTCGCGAGCAAATCCATTAATGGTTGAACGGCACGCGGGTCGCCAATCTTGCCAAGAGCGGATGCAGCTAATCTTCTGGCGTTTCCGTCTTCGTGTTTCAGGATTGCAATCAGGTTGGAAACGGATTCGGGATCTTGTCTTTCTCCGCTATCAACGATTTCGTTGATAAACGAGCTTTTATCCAGTACCGCAACATTCATGTTGCTTTCGGGCAAGGTAAATCTTGCTGTACTGCCCTGTGCCGCGATGACGCAACGAATCATTTCGAAGGTGATCTCTTCGGGCAGGCGGCTTTTGATGGAGGAAAGGTAATGCGCCGCGTCGGCTTTTTGAATTGCCTTTTCGATTTTCTCCTGCACATCTTTGAGGAGGATCACATCCACATCCAATTTTCCCGCTTCGATGAGTTTTGCACAGTGACCGTAGATGGTCATCATGGTCAGGCCGCGTTGACGCGCAACCTTATCAGGCGTCAGTCCTTCGCGGATGAGTTGCCCTGTATATTCCACTGTCCCACCTGCTTGCATTTCGGCTTTCTTCTTTTCAATTTTATGCTCGGAGAGTCCCTGCGGTAGTTTGATCGCAATGGATGTTTTGTTTTTGATGGCCGCTTCGCCTTTGGGCGTGAGACTGATGACTGGATATTCACCGCCGATCACCTTGAAATATCCGAGCGAAGTCAGTTCCTGAATCATCGCTTCGATCTGTTTTTGCTGGATGGCCGCGAGTTTGGCGTAATAGACGTGTTTATCGTAATGGAACTTGAGAATGTCCTGCGCTTTCGAGCCTTTGAGAATCTGCGCCAGTTTCTCGCGTCCCACGAGACGCGTCCCCAAACGCCGCACCGCGTCGAGGATGATGAGCGCGGCGCGTTCACCATGAGACATCTGGGACACGTCGCCAGCCGCTTCGCTTGCGGGCATGGACTTTCTCGTCTCGCAGTTGTCGCAGCAAACGGGCGCGTCCGCGGTGCTGCTGTCGCCAAAATGCTTCAAGACGATTCTTCGGCGGCAGGAGTTCGACTCGGCGTAGGCGATCATGTGGTCGAGTTGGTCGGTGCGGTGACGCGTGTGTTCGCGACTACGCGCCGCGGCTTGCTGGATCGCGGATGGATTCCACGCCCCGCGCTTGAGCAACATCCGCACGTTATCGTCGCCGAGATGTTCGAGCGCGCCGACGCGTTCCAGTTCGGCCAGTCCCACCTTGATCTTGACGGGATGCAAATCTGTGCGGCGTTGGAAGTCTTCGATGGTGAGCCAGAGTTCGGCATCCGCGTTGCCGAGGGCGCGGTAGAGCAGTTGCAACTCGTCGGGCGAGATAACACTGCTTTGGATGAAAAATTCCTGCAAGGCGCGATCCTGCGGATCGTAGAGCAGGACGACGCGGGCAGGATTCCCGTCGCGGCCTGCGCGACCCGCCTCCTGGTAGTACGCTTCGAGCGAACCTGGGACGGAGTAGTGGATCACCTGGCGGACGTCGGCGCGGTCAATACCCATGCCGAAGGCGTTGGTCGCCACGATGACGGGAGTCGAGCCGTTGATGAATCGTTCTTGAATCCGTGCGCGGTCTTCGGGCAGGAGGCCCGCGTGGTAGTGTTCGGCTTGCAGTTTGCAAACGACGCGCACGAACTCGGCCACTTCTTCGGCGTCGCGGCGCGTGCCTGTGTAGATGAGAGTGGCGCCGTTCGCAAATTGGCAATTTGCGCTACCGAGCATGTCGCTCAGCGCGCGGAACTTGGCTTCGGTGTCGGTGGTGTAACGCACTTCGAGAGTCAGGTTGGGACGGTTGAAGCCTGTGACGATGCGCTTGGTGGACGCGGGCAAACCGAGCAGGCGCACGATGTTATCCTGCACTTTGGGCGTGGCGGTGGCGGTCAACGCGACGGTGAGCGGGTTGCCCAACTGACGGCGAGCCTCGGCGATGTGGAGATAGTCGGGGCGGAAGTCGTGACCCCACTCGGAGATGCAGTGAGCCTCGTCCACGGCGAGCAGGCTCAAGGTCAAGGATTGAAGCGAGCGGAGGAAGGTCACGTTGCGGAGGCGTTCGGGCGCGACGTAGACGAGTTGATATTTCCCCTGCGCGAGGAGAGTCAAACGCTGTTGCTGTTCGGGGAGGGGGATGGCGCTGTTGATGAACGTCGCAGGGATGCCCTTGCGGTTGAGAGCGTCGACCTGGTCTTTCATCAGCGCGATGAGCGGCGAGATGACGAGGGTCAGGCCATCGAGTTGGAGCGCGGCGAGTTGGTAGATGAGCGATTTCCCTGCGCCCGTGGGCATGATGGCGAGGGTGTGTTGATGGTTGAGGAGGGATTGGATCGCTTCTTCCTGTCCCGCGCGGAAGGAGTCGAAGCCGAAGTTGGTGCGGAGGGAGGATGTGAGCGACATGGATGAAGTATAAAACAAAAATCGCCCTGCCAGAGTTCTGGCAGGGCGAAAGATAGATCAGGGAAATTTATGCAACTGCGAGGCGCGGCCTAAATTTATACCCGTATACCAGATATGTACCCCGCCGGACAGATTCTTATGGAGATATAAGGTCATTCACCCTTACTGGTCCAGTGTAAGGTATCAATTGAACAGGTGTACTTTGGTCATTCGGCATTCCAGGTTGACACCACTTTTCATGCCCTGTCATGGATGAACTCTATTGGCGAGTGCTGCAAAAGCATTTGCCTCGATTGCCAGATTACCTTCCTGCATAATGTTCTGGCAAAACTGGCGCACTTCAAGTTGGTCATCTGCGAACGCAACTGCCGCGGAGGCAGTGGAAAGCTGTGTCAGGGCAAGCCGATTCAACAGCAAATAACCCGGCACCAGAGATAGACTGTCAACCACCCCGATCCGCAAATGGGCCACTTTGATCTCGTCAGAACCTGCATTGAAATCAGCTATCAGGCGTTCGCCCAACTCAATGATCTCGGAAAGTGACAGGTCAGGCTGCTCACAAAATACGGTAAAGCGATCCACAAACAGAGCGGTCATCAACTGCGCTGGTAAGCTGCCTTTAGCATCCAGGATATCCTGCAGGGATTTGGTAAAAAACAGCATCAATTGCCGAATGACGTTATTGCCTGTGTTCTGTCCACACAATTCGTTGATACCCTTCAAACCAATGCCGTGGGCATTGCCGCGATACTTTCCCATTTGAACACACTCAGCGTGTGCTCCGGATGTAAAGCGATAAACCGGATTCATCTGGAACAGGAGCGGCCGTTCGAGCCAGCGGAAATACAGCTTCTCGCGCAAATAACGCTCACTGTCCCAACGTAGACGAGAAAACGCGCCCGAAACCGGCACCGCGGTTGCCAGTGCTGGAGACTCTGGCTGAGTGGCAACACCGGCATTCAGCAGAACACCACTGCCCTGTTGTTTGCAGATCTTGAGGGTCGACTGACAGGCGCAGACAAGGCGCTCGAAACATGCCGGCGCTTCTTCCACGCTTCCCAATGGTGCAACCATCGACCGGGGCGCCGACCATCCGGCGAAGGAAATCGAGGGCGGATGTGTAAATCCATCGTTGAAAGTGTGGCAGGTATGTTCAACTTGGTTGTACAACCATGCCCATTCGACGGCTGCGGACGGGCTGTATTTGCCGATATGGCGCTGGACCGTGTCAATGATTTGACTCACGAATTGTTCGCGGTGCGATGCTACGGGGAATAGCACTAGAAAACCCTGGCGGCGCGGGACGAAATCAATCACAATGTCGTTCCTTTCGAGTTCGCATCGCAAGGCTTCGAGAAGCAGTGTTGGTGTATCGGCGAAGAAATCTGCAGGGAATGACAGGGTGCATACAGCATAACGCTGGTAAAAACTATTCCAGACAGTGCGGCGTAGTCTGTGCAGCAACTCCATCACAGCTGCTTCGGACAGGTTGGAAGGCGGGATATAGATCGTCACATCGTCGCCGATCACATTCCACAGGACTGGGCCGATCTTCAGGCGCTTTTGATAATCTTCGAGGGTGGCGGCAATGGTTTCTATCGACCAATCCAGGATGTAATCAGTCAGCAGGCAACCATAAAGATCATTGATCCGCTTGAAGCGGTCAAAGTCGCCCTGGATCAGCCAGGCGGTTTGTGCAGGGTCAGCCAGGCTGGGCAGGTCTCGGATAAAGGCTTGACGGAGTTGGGCTTGAGTGGTCACAGGCATATCTACACGATTTACGGGGCGGGCATGGTTATTGCCTTGTTACTTTGTCGGCAAGCGCCGGTCCAATGGATGTAATCTGCACTGGCATGTTCAAGCCAGCGGGAGATTCGAGAAAGTCGATGAATTCAGTAACGAGGTCCCCTGATCCGCCAAAGCAACGCCACTCATTGGGAACGCAGTCGAATAACAGGCGGGAGAGTTCGTCGCAACGGCGAGTAGGAACCGGTCGAATGGTGGTGATGACCGCTCGCCCATCAGGAGTGGTCTCCCATTCGAAATAATCATCCAGGCGGTGACGTTCTGTTCCGCGATATTCATACGAAAGGCAAACTCGAAACCGATCCAATTGCGCCAGGTGGTCAAGCATTGTTAACGCCAACGTATCTACCCGTGGGTTCAGGCAGATGCCATGACGAATGGAGAGAAGGTCGAACCAGCCATAACGCACGCGACCCTGCCAGTCATTTGCCTTGTTATGCTGTTCTTCGAACAGACCAGCGAGGCGAGAGTCTTCGGTGACAAATGGGCCGGGACCGTGACGGTAACCAAGGGCTCGCATCACCCCAATGATTTGCACAGTACCGCCAAATGCTGCCCGATCCAGGATGGAGAGCGCCGGGCGAATGGTCGTGTCGGTCTTGGCGACATAGGGATAATAGCCATGATCGTGATCGAGCAGAGCCGCGTGCGCTCCTTCAAAAATGATTCCACCAGGTCGCTGACGGCTTTGCTCAATGACGTCTTCATCGGAACAAATCGTAACGGGAAATTGAGTGGCAAATGTGCGATAGTAAACGAATACGTTTTTTAGACGTACCTGGGTGCGAAAGGCATCGTACAGTACTTGTAATTCATGGCGCAGGGAGGCATCGGTGCAGTTGGAGAGCAATGTTTGCGCCTGGTGATGAGTACGCTCGTAATGGGCACAGAGTTTCTCGCGCAAAGCAACGGGTTCGTAAAGATCAGAGACCCGTAAGGCCAGGTCCGGGGCTTGTTCGCTTTCGGCTACAGCCTCACCCGCGCCAATACCCACAGTGCCACGACGATTTTCAGCGCGGGCGACCTCTTTCATCTGGCACAGCATGGCATGATAGGATGTGACGATACGGCAGGCAGGGTTGATCGAAATCTGGCGAAATGGTTCCGCAATGCCTTTACTCTGCAGAGTGCGTCCTTCATAGATCAGGTTCTCAGGTTTGACGATGACATTGCATCCGAGGTGCGAACGCACTCCCGGCTTGAACGTGGCCCCGAACTGACAAAAAGCATGGCTAATGCCATCTGCGCGCACGATGTGATGGGCAGCGTGTGGCCCGCCCGTATAGCGGATGATGGTCGAAACATCCTGGGTATGCGCCAGGTAGTCCACGATGCTGCCCTTGCCGGCATCGCCAAAGCCCAGGTCAACAATAATGCAGGCGTTATTGTCCATTGCAGTATTGCTCATATACAGTCATCACCGCCGCGAACACATTACGCAAGCGACAAATTTCATCGGAAAGCATCAGCGTACGATAGCCAAGTGACTCCAGCAGCCACAAGTACGCAAGGTCTCCCAAGGATACATCGTTCAGGCGGTCGTGCTCGGGGTCGTGCAGCGACGTGAACAGGCGTGAGGCGGCAATGGCTTTGGGGTCGGCGGCGATGATTTGGTGCAGGGCAGATAACATATCTGTTTTATCCTGGCCCATGTGGATGTATAGATCGTCGGCAGCCAGCATCAGGCGCGGCTTGCGTGGCATGAACGGGTATTCTTCGGCTACGAAACGCAAGCCGCGGCGATCTTCGATCTTGGCGATAATTTCGGCCTGAGGATCGAGATCCCAAAGGGCTTCACAATCGCCGCGGCTCTGAACGAAAGAGAGCATGTAACGATGTTGATTGCGGCGGGCGAAAGCCGCCACGTACTCGCAATCCTGTTCGGTGAGGAAGCCATCCACTTCCAGCGAGTCGTCCAGAATGTTGATTGATTCACCCTGACCGACGACGCGTTCGGGGCGGGTAAGCAGCAGTCTGTCACCTTCCAATACGTTTTCCAGGGTACTGGTGCAGTCGCGAAAGTAGACGGTGCAGGGAGTGTTTACGCGGATTTTATGGTTGATGGTGACGTAACTCTCGGGCAGATAGGCAAATTGCGTGATGCGTAGCTGGCGGGCTTTTAGATCCAGCCACAGCGGCTTGGAATGCGCCACACCCAATAATCCATCCACCGTCATTTGGATACTGGTATCGAGTGGGGTAATGGTATTGAAGCGTAGCGCAGTGACCAGGGGATGGGTAGCCACATCGGTACGATACTTTGGGTAAAGCGGGAGGGTGGCGATCAGGTCTGGCACGGATGACTCCATGGGAGCAGCAGGGTTATCGTCTGCAGCGGCTGCGAGTATTGTCCGTACTGGCTGGCAGTCCGCCGGTGATTTCCACTTTAGCCAGCGCGATGGATTGGCTATAAGGAGTCAATATTTTGCGCATGGCCAAAATTTTTTCTTCCGTATCATCAGGCCCTGGGGTAACGCTTTTCAGGCGATCGGCAATATAGAGCAGGCGAAAATCGTCAAGATACGTCTTCATGCTGCGTTTGTCCATTGTCATGGCAATGATGCCGAGCATTACCTCGATCACCAGGGTGGGATCTTCGAGGTTGATCACTCTCTCTCCCAGCATAGCCCGCCATTGGCGCAGGATCTCTTCATCGGCATTCTCAGAACCGTAGGGAAGGTGCAGCAGAAAAACGTTCCCGGCGAACTTCTTTTTAATTTCCTCGAAAACGACTTCCGCTCCCATGTCCGCTGCCAGCGGCTCGCCGAAGTATTCATGGCGATGTTTGCCACTCACCTTTTCATAAAAGCCTTCATCACCGATGATGAACAGGAAAGGCACTTCGGTGTTCTGCAATTCACAGTATTTCGAATAATAATAAAGCATGGTTTCGTATGACTCGCTCGTCTGCCCGCCGCCGCCATGCTCGATATAGAGTTGTTCCAGGTAGCCCGTCAGTTCCATGCTCTGCGAAAACTGCGCGACCTGCAAAGGAGCGCGGTCACAGTAGCAATCGCCAACAGCAGCAAAACTGATGGCAGGGTCATCGAGATAGTTTTGCTTCTGGATCTCGAGGAAAAACGTGCCAAGTCTCTCGTAGATCATGTACACCGAATCCCCCATGCTGCCGGTGACGTCCAGCATGCAGACGATGGGATGCCGGTGGAAGCAATCCACCGTGCGGCACGTGCCGTTGAACAATGGCAGTAAAGCCGCGCTGGCGCCCTTTACGCGCCCGATCTTCAGATAGGTATCATCAGATACGGAACCGAACGCGCCAGATGAATGTGTGCGATGCTTGCGGGTGGTATCGAAATCGATGAATTCACCGCCGCCCATGGAAACCTCCTTTTTATAGTTCCAAAGAAATGAATGGGATGGACGCGCCGTAGATGCTGCGGCGCAACGTTTTTAACTCCTCGGCCAGCCCCCAGGCATCGGCAGCCCGGCGAACGGGATCGGGGAGGGTCATCTTCTGCAAAAAAGAGCGCAGGCGCGGATCGAGGGGGAGCCTTTCATCCAGACTGTCGCCATGGCCACCCAGCAACTCGATCATGCAACGCCCCAGCGCGTAAACGTCGGAAACAGGATGCGGCTGGAAGTGACGTGTGAACACTTCGGGAGCGCAGTAGGCCGGGTTGACCACATCCAGTACAGCATTGGAAGATGGAGAGATGCGACAGTGTAAAAAGTCGATCAGCAGTCCGTTATGTGTTTTGGGCTGCACGAGCAGGTTATCCGGCTGGATGTTGCCGTGCAAAATATTGTGTTCATGCAACAAGCCAAGCGCGCACAAGAAGCGGTCGAGGATCCAAAACAGGTGTTCCTGTGAAATTCCAGGCGAACAGTATTTTGCCTGGTAGCGGCGGCGCAGCTCGAGTAGATCACAGCCATCACTGACATACGCCAGCGCGATGGCGCCTTTACTGTCAACTTGAAAATAGTCGAGGTAGGCTGGAAAACAGAAATGCGTCAGGTGTTGGTAAAAGTCCCGTTCGTTCGCCATCATCGGATTGTGCGTCGAGTCGGCGATAATTTTGATCACCGCCTCCTTCCAGGGCTTGAGCAGATCAGTAGGATCGAAGTAATAGGCGTGATAAATATCGGCCAATTCGCCTTCAAGCCGAAGTTCGGTGACAAAGTATTCACGCTGGACCGTGCGAATGACACTGGTGTATTCGCGCAGTTCGGACTGGCGCGCCTCGCCATAGATATTGCGCTTGATCTTGATCACGGCCCGCTGCTTGAGAGAGTTGAGCAACTTGGTGATCTCCGTTGCAGAGTGCTGTTCGGTGGGTCGATCGGCAAAGGTATCAGGATGATACGATTTGATCAAAGATTTGTAGCAGGTTTCCAGGCGCTGCAGTTGTTCGATCTCGCGGAGTCCCAGGTCACCGAACAGATCTTCAGGCTGTTCGATATGACTGACCCTGTCGAAGAAGGCTTTGAGTTGGTCGGGAGATGTGTGCAGCATGGTTTCCTTGTCTCTTTCTGCCCGCCATTAAACGCCCATTGAAAGATAAAAAATCAGCGTCCCATGCGGAAATTTCCGCATCCATGCGTGCAGAAATCTCCGCACAATAAAGTAGTATCATTGGCTCATGCGTAACTCTGAATTTGGGCACCTGCTCACCGGAGCGATCAACAGCATCGCCGCTTATGAGTCCAAAACATCTGCCGCCGTCGAAATGGAACTGGGTGAGAAACTCGGCGTGGCGTCCTCTACCGTTCAACGCTATAAAGCGGGTCACCTGCCTCCCGAAACCCACATGGTCGAGTGCTTGGCGAGCGAGTCCGTTCGGCGCGGCTATCTCAACCGCGAATGGTTGTCACGTTTCCTTCGCACCGCCCGCTACCCGGCTCCCGACGCCATCATCGAAGGACTTTTCCCCGCTCATCCCCAGGCCGCGCAAAAACGCGTCTACCAAAACCTCCCAGCCCCAACGTACAATCAGTTCGTCATGCGCGCCCGCGCCTATGCAGATGTGATCGACGGCCTGCGCCAGCGCACAGCGGTGGTACTGGTCACCAGTCTGGGAGGCATGGGAAAGACCAGCCTGGCGCGCGAAGTTGCTGCTCACTGTCTGGCTGGCGACTGTTCCGTGCCCACTTTCGATGCCGTTGTGTGGGTCAGTGACAAGGGGCGCGAAGGGGCCACCAATTTGAGTGTGGTGCTGGATGAAATTGCGCGTACGCTCGATTATCCCGGTTTTACTTCCCTCCCATTCGACGACAAACGTTATGAGGTGGAGCAATTGTTGCGCCGCCAGCGCGTGCTGCTGGTGGTGGATAATTTCGAGACGATCACCGACGGCGCCTTGTTGAGCTGGCTGCTGCGCCTGCCCGAACCGAGCAAGGCCCTGGTGACCTCACGCGAGTATCATGCCGAGTTTCGTGGCAGTTGGCCGGTAGACTTGCGCGGGATGAGCCAGGCCGAATGTGATGAGTTTATGCACAATCAACTGCACTTTTTGCGCATGGAAGAGCTGGTGGAAAATCCCGCCGATCTAGCGCCGATCTGCGAGGTGACCGGCGGAAACCCCAAGGCAATCATGCTGGTGCTGGGCTATCTCAAACACGGCCAACGCCCGCTGAGTGAAGTGATCGACGAAATCTACGCCGGGCGCGGCAACCTGTTCGACGACCTGTTCACGCGCGCCTGGCAACTGCTCGATGATACGGCACAGCGAGTGCAGGGCTTTCTTAAAGTCTCAGGATGAGGGATAAAGCAGCAAAAGGATTGGCATCATAGAAACGTCTGGCGCGGGCATGATTGGAAACCCCCTGCTTACAAAATAAAGCGATAATCAAGTTGT
>Ga0172375_10010735_pt1 | contig 11815 bp, 11 predicted proteins | sample LakKiv1m_FD_114537 | JGI IMG/M metagenome (GOLD analysis project Ga0172375, IMG submission 114537) | Freshwater microbial communities from Kabuno Bay, South-Kivu, Congo - kab_092012_11.1m | ecosystem: Environmental > Aquatic > Freshwater > Lake | place: Democratic Republic of the Congo... | reverse complement strand
CGTCCTTTCTTCTAAGAACAAACTGATAAGCTCGAGATTCTTCTCCGTAATTAAACGGGGCGAAGAAAATATTCCTATACGCGGTGTGAATTTGTTCAATAAAACAAGGATGAGTGATACAAAAATGGAAGGCTCCTTCGGGTTTTATAACTCGATATATCTCTTTAAAAGCATCTTCTATCATCCTATTTGAGGGGCACATCATGAATACCAAGTTACTTACTACTGCATCTAAATAGTTAGAAGAAAGAGGGATATTTCCACTTTCAATTGCGCTTAATTTTGCTTTGTCCTTTAATCTACAAGAAGCTGCTTCGATCATTTCCTTGGAAATGTCATATCCAAACATTTCTGCTCCAGCTTGCACCAATTCTTCGATTAATTTACCTTCCCCACACCCATAATCAGCAATTCTTTTCCCAGAAACATCTCCTAATTTTTCCCTAAATAATGGATGGACTACACCCAATTCGGTGTTATCGTACAAAGTATAAATTTTTGCATTTAGTGGCTTAGTCATAGTTTTGACATCTAAACCACCTTACTAATTTTTAGAAAGAAATTAGGATATAAACATATGTTGTCATATATTATGATGACAATATTTATAAACAAGATTATCTCCTCTAATAAAATGGAACAAATCGCTCTATTCCAACTCGGCTTAAATAAGAACGAAGCCAAAGTTTACCTTACTCTCCTTCAATTAGGCTCAGCTTCTGCCGGAGAACTAATTAAAAAAACAGAATTTCATCGCAATATAGTTTATGATAATCTAGAAAAATTGATTGACAAGGGTTTAGTTACTTTTATTCAAGAAGGTAAGAAGAAGATCTTTCATACCAGTCCACCAGAAATGATCTCTGAAATGATTGTTAAAGAGCAAGAAAAGCTAGATTTGAAGAAGAAGGTAGCGGAAGAGGTAATGAAAGAGGTGCTTAAGTCTAAGTTACAAGAAAAAAATGTCCAAGAAGCCACCATTTACCGTGGGGTTAAGGGATTAAAGGTCCTGCTTAACGATACTATCAAGGAAGGAAAAGATTATTTTGTAATTGGTGCACCCAAATCTTCCGTGGATATTATGGGGGAAACATTCTGGAAGAACTATAACCTTAAACGTTCGGAGCAAAAAACAATAATCAAGATGCTTTTTAATGAGGATTTAAGGTCTTGGTCAAAAGTAATTAAAAGTAAACTCACTCAGATTCGTTTTCTACCAAAACGCTTTGATGGCTTAACTGAAACCATGATTTATAGTGATAAGGTTGCTTTAGTGGTGTGGGGAGAAAAGCCCATAGCTACTTTAATTCAAGACAAGCATCTAGCGGAAAATTATAAGAAGTATTTTCATTTTCTGTGGGAGCAGGCAAAAGAGTAGAACCCATATACTACAGAATAAAAAACGTTTTTAAGGGCAGCTTAAATTATACTCTTTATGCAAGAAGTGAAAATAGGCTTAAGCTTGGTCTTTCATCAAGGTAAATTCCTTCTGGTTAGAGAAAACTATGGCACTTGGGAACATCCGGGGGGGCTAGTGATGGAAGGAGAGACCTTTGAGAACGCCTCAGTCAGAGAAACCTTTGAAGAAACCGGCTTAATCGTCAAAGCCAGTAAGCTGGTTAATGCCTTCTACGACAAAAAAGACGGAGAATTAGTAATTAAGAAAATTTATTTAGCTAGCGTAATAGGTGGAAAACTAAAAAAAGATAAAGAGATTCAACTTTTTTCTCTTAACGAGTTACCTACAAACATTACTTCTGAAGCTAAACAATCTATTTTGGATTGTACTAATCGCAAGTTTGGCTTAACTTATTATCCGAAGGGGAAGGCTTGATTAAAATGACAGATATTCTAGAGGGATTGGATCGAGTGATTAAAAGTGTGGAACGAACCCCGCAAATAAATGCTGCAGGAGTAAGAAACTTGATTGACCGAGAATTTGGAGAATTAACCGGAGGTTTAGCAGCACCATTAAATAAATATTGTGCTCAACTGGGAGACCAAGTAAATCAAGCTGGGGCTTTAGTAGGATTACAAAATCTTAAAAGACAATATGAGTTAGTTATTTATCTGCAGTAATTGGTTTTTGCTTGTTCTTAATCCTCGATAATTTTATAAACAACTAAACCTAGCTTCTAATTATGAGTGATATGACGGAAGAGCAGCGCAAGCAGCTGGAAGAGAAAATAAAAAAGATGTCTCCGGAAGAGCTGCAAGAGTTTCAGAAACAACAATGTATTTTCTGCCAAATCATTGCCGGAAAGATTCCTAGTAAAAAAGTGTATTCTGATGATAAGTGTATCGCAGTAATGGATATTAATCCGGCTACTAAAGGACATGTTTTACTTCTTCCCAAAGAACATTATTCTATCATGCCTCAAGTGCCAGACAAAGAAATTGGTCATCTGCTGATGGTTTCAAAGTATCTTTCTCAAATTGTTCTTAAAACCTTGAAGGTATCCGGAACCAACGTCTTTGTGGCTAACGGTGGAATTGCCGGACAGAGGGCACAACATTTTATGCTTCATCTAATCCCTAGAAAGGAAGGAGACAAGGTGTTAGATGTGGAAGATAAGTTGGTTGATGCCAATATCAGAGCCAAAGTTAAAGATCTGGTTGAACCAAAATTAAATGCCTTGCTGGGAGTGAAGAAGGAAAAGCAGGTTACCCTTCCCGAAACAACAGTGGAACTTCCCGAAACTACAGAAAAAGTGGGGGGAAAGAAAGAACAGGTATTGGAAGAAGAAGAAATTGAAGAATCTGAAGTTGAAATACCACCCAAAAAAGAAAAACTGAAGACTTACGGGAAGAAAAAGAAAGAAAAAGAAAGTAAGGATGTGGTTAAAGTTAAGGGAGTAAAAGAAAAGAAAGTAACGGTAGGGAAAGAAAAAATAGTGGAACTGGATGATATTGCCAGTCTTTTCAAATAACCATGAAATGCGAATACTGTGAAATGTTGGAACGGCAGAACCATCCCGATATTATCTATGAAGATAATGATGTAGCTATTGCCATTCGAGATTTTTCTACCATTGCCGGTCAGATTACAGTATTCCCTAAACAGCACCATACCATTTTAGAGATGGTTCCTGACGAGTTGGTACAAAAATGTTTTATCTTAGCCAATAAAGTGAGCATGGCTATCTTTGAAGGATTAGGGGCGCAAGGAACTAACCTTCTAATTCAAAATGGATTGGGGGCCGGTCAAAAAATACCCCACTTTGCTATTGAAGTTATTCCTCGCAGAGAAGGAGATGGATTGAAGTTACAATGGGATCCAAAACAACTTTCTCCTGATGAGATGGATACCGCTTATCTATTAATTAAGGAAGAAGCCGATAAATTAGTGGACATCGGAAAGAAAAAGAAAGAAGATAAGAAAGAAGAGCCCAAGCCAGAAGTCAAGAAGGAAGAAGGTCTTAAGGTAACTAAAGCGGAAGGAAAAGAAAATTATCTTCTTAAGTCCATGCGTCGTCTACCTTAATGAAGTATTTATCATTTTTCAGGTAAATTTTATAAAAATAGCTGGGTTTTAGAGGATAAGTATGCACTTCAATTTCTATCCCTTAGACTTTGATTATCGTGTCGAAGAAGGACAAACTTACTTTTATCTATTCGGTAGAACGGATAAAGGAGAAAGATTAGCGGTTAGGAAACAGTGCCATCCCTATTTCTATGCCCAAGTGCAAGATATCGATCGAGAAACTCTTTCTTCTCGTTTGAAAAATCTCTCTCTTGAAGCCAAACCGGAAAATGCTCGCGTATTGAACTGGGAGGATACGGAAAAAGAACTACTGGGAAAGAAAGTCCATTTGTGGAAAATTTATGTCAACTATCCTAAAGCAGTTCCTTTAGTTAGTAGGGAATTACAGGGTTGGGGAGTGGAATGTTATGAAAAAGATATTCTCTTTGTCCACCGCTGTTTACGGGATTTAGGAATTATTCCTGCAACTTTAACCGAAGTGAAAGGAGAACTGAAACAAGGAAATTATTTGCGTGTACCCTTATGCGAAGCCTCAGAAATAACTCCCCTTAGTTCAGAAAATTATTCTCGTTTTAGAATTTTAGCTATCGATATTGAAACCTATGCCAAAGAAAAGATCGTAGACATGGATAAGAACCCCATTTTGATGCTAGCTTTTTATGGTATAGACGAGAAGGGAGAATTGTTTAGAAAAGTTATCACTTGGAAAAAATTTTCTCATAAGCTTGATTATTTAGAAGTGGTTTCAGATGAAGCAGAATTATTGAAAAGGTTCAAACAAATTATGTTGGATTTCCAACCAGATATATTAACGGGATATTTTTCTGACGGTTTTGATTTACCTTACCTCAAACATCGAGCCAATAAGCACAGAGTAAAATTAGATTTAGGATTAGATTATTCTGATCTGGAAGCAGGCGGAAAAGCCGATTTTCGAGAAGGGGAATCTCGCATTACTGGAATTATGCATTTAGATGTATGTAAGTTTGTGCGTTACATCTTCGGAACCAACCTTAAAACAGACAGTTATACTCTCGATGCCGTAGCTGAAGAATTAATTGGGCACAAAAAGCAGGTAGTTAACCTTGATAATCTAGCCCAGGTTTGGGATGATGGTTTGGATCAATTAAACGATTATTGTGAATATAATTTGCATGATGCCCATCTTACTTTGCAATTATGCCAAAAATTACTACATGACATGCTAGAATTCACTAAAATTGTCGGTCTTCCCACTAATGACGTGATTAGGATGCGTTTTTCTCGTTTAGTAGAAAATTATATCCTCAAGAGAGCTATCGAATACAACGTACTGGCTCCCAACAAACCAGCTCATGAAGAAGTAGATCAACGTATGGAAGAAACTTTTCAAGGAGCTTTTGTGTACGAGCCCATTCCCGGATTATACAAGGATATTGTAGTATTTGATTTTCGTTCCCTTTATCCCAGCATTATAATTTCTCATAATGTGGGCCCAGAAAGTTTTCACTGTGAATGTTGTAAAAATGTGAAAAGTGCTAAAGTTCCCACACAAGAGGAATACTGGTTCTGCACTAAAGAAAAGAAGTTTATTCCCACGGTCCTTGAACAACTAGTCTTGATTCGAGCAGACTTAAAGAAGCAGATCAAAGAAGCTAAAGCCAAGAAAGAAAATACGGTGATGCTAGAAGCTCGTTCTTGGGCCATCAAGACTTTAGCCAATTCTTTCTACGGATATTTAGGTTTTTTTGGAGCACGCTGGTATTGTATCGAATGTGCTCGTTCTACTACCGCTTATGCTCGCAATTATATCTTGACTACCATTGCCAAAGCGGAAGAAGCTGGATTTAAAGTGATATATTCCGATACCGATTCTTTATTCTGTCTTTTAGGAGAGCAAAGTATGGAAAAGGCCTTGAAGTTCCAAAAAGAAATCAACGAGCATCTTCCCGGACAGATGGAATTAGAATTGGAGGGACATTATCAGCGAGGAATTTTTGTGGCGGCTAAAGGTTCGGAGAAAGGAGCTAAGAAAAGGTACGCCTTGATATCTAAAGAAGGAAAGATGAAGATTACTGGATTTGAGATGGTTAGAAGTAATGCTTCTCCTTTGTCTAAGGAAGTTCAGGAGGGAATATTGCGTTTAGTGTTGGAAGATAAAGTTTCTGAAGCTCTCAAATATGTGCAAGATAAAATTCAGCAGTTACGTACCGGAAAAATGCCCCTGGATCGTTTAATCATCAAAACGCAGATTACCAAAGAATTAAATCAATATTCTTCTATCGCACCTCATGTAGCCGTAGGCTGGAAATTAGTAGAGAAAGGCGAGAGAGTTGGTCCGGGTTCAGTGGTGGAGTATATTATTTGTAAAGGTGGTGGATTAGTAAGAGATCGGGCTAAACTTCCTATTGATGCTAAAGATTACGATGGAGATTATTATTTGAACAACCAACTCTTGCCGGCTGTGTTGAGTATCTTTGCTGTGTTAGGTTATTCGAAGGAAGACTTGACCAAAGTGGGAGCCCAGACGGGCTTGGGTAAATTTTTCTAAACCTTTAAATATCTTAAGAAAATACTTTTAGCTATGAAACCAACACTTGCCTTGAAAATTATTTTGGGTATTTCGATAGCCGGATTAATTTTCTCCGGTTATCTCAGTTATACTGAACTCTTTGCTGGCTATTGCGGAGCTTCCAAGTTAGGAATGGGCAGTTGTACTAATGTTCTTCAAATACCCGCTTGTGTGTATGGCTTCGTGATGTATCTGGTAGTGTTTATCTTAGCGTTGCTGGGAATAAGAGAGAAGAAATAATTAATCTTTATATGTTTCTAAGAATTCTCCCATTACTTTGTTTATTTCTCTGATTCTTTTAGGGACTTTTCTATAATCGTGATCACAGTTTAATTGATAAATCTGTTTTGGTTCGGCAGATAGATTATAAGTTTCTTTAACCACTTCTGGAGCTATATCCTGGTCAAGTCTGCCATAAAAGAATAATTTTGGTTTTTTACATTTAGAAAGGGCTTCAAGCATATTATATTTAGCTGCATCTTCAAAATAGCTTAAGGGAAGAATGAATTTCTTTGTACCTCCCTTTGGGATATCTCTGAGGGATATTTCAGATCTATCTCCGGGTCTTATTTTGTTAGGTGTAGGTCTAGACATAGCTGTAATGATATGAGTAACATGCTTGTTCTGTGTTCCAGCTAGCATAGCCATACTCCCTCCTAGACTATGTCCAAATAAAACGGTGGGTTTATTCCCAAAGTGATTAATCAATTCATTTATCACTTTTAGATAATTGGTCATGGTATAAAGTTTAATTTCTCCCGGAGATTCCCAGGTTCCAGGCGGATCAAAGGAAAGCGCTAAATATCCTCTTGAAGCAAGAAAATTAACGTTACTTTTCATATGAGGATAATCTTTAGTATCTAATCTTCCCGGAAGGATAAGAGCTAATTTTCTTGAATCGGGATTACCTTGCATGTAAACCGCAATGGTAAAGCTGGGAAGTTTTAGTAAAGGCATATTATTTAGAAAATTTATACCTTTTTATCTCTTTCTCTTCTTTCACCGTTATCTTTATATATTCTCTACTCACTATATCCATTATGCAACAAGTAGGCGGACAAGCGGTAATTGAAGGGGTCATGATGCGTAATAAAGAGAAGTATGCCGTAGCTGTACGTGCTCCTAACGGTAAGATCAAAATCAAAAAAGAAAGATCTTCTCGCTATCCCAAATTTTTTGAAGTTCCTTTCGTAAGAGGAGTGGTTGGTTTATGTTATGCCTTGTACGATGGCATCCGAGCTTTAATGTGGAGTTCTGATCAGAGTTTAGAGCAGGAAGAAAAATTAGGCACGGGAGAAGTGTTCTGGACTATGTTTGTGTCCTTTGCTCTGGCTTTGGGATTATTTGTAGCCCTGCCCTTTTTTGCTGCGCAATGGATTATCAACGATGGAATTTGGTTCAATTTATTGGATGGGTTGTTTAGAATAGCTTTGTTCTTGATCTATCTTTTAATCATCTCGCGCATGAAAGATGTACAACGATTGTTTCAATATCACGGAGCAGAACACAAGGCTATTGCCTGCTACGAAGCCGAAGAAGAATTAAATGTAAAAAACGCAAAAAAATATTCTCGTTTTCATCCAAGATGTGGAACTTCCTTCCTATTCATCGTTCTGATTCTTTCCATAATCGTCTTCTCTTTTATTACTGGAGTTTGGTATGTGAAGTTTTTGGCAAGAATTTTACTCATTCCCGTGATTGCCGGAATTGGTTATGAATTGATCAAGTTAAGCCATCGCTTTAGTAAGAATGTTTTAGTAAAGGCGCTTATCGCTCCGGGATTATGGTTACAACATCTTACTACTCGCGAGCCTAGCGATAAGCAGCTAGAAGTAGGCATAGCTTCTTTGAAAGCAGTAGTTAAATAAAAAGATAAAAAATAATTATAACCCTTAAAAATTTCTTTACAAGTGTTCAGCAAAATAATCGGCTAAGGGGCTTCTTTCTCCCTTCTCCAATAACACATAAGCAAAGGGCATATCGGTTTTACGGAAAAGATCCGTAACTACCACTAAACCATTACTGCGGTCATCTAGAAAAGGATTATCAATTTGGAAGGGGTCCCCAATCATAACCACTTTGGAATTATCTCCCATACGTGTTCCGATCAATTTAAGTTCTTTCTTAGTAAAGTTTTGGGCTTCATCTATTATTAAATAAGTGTTATGGAAAGTATCTCCTCTGATAAAGTTAATCGGTCGGTACTCTACAAGATCCCCCATGCCCGGGATGTGGTTAAGTTCTTTTCCTTTTTTCCCGTCTCCTCTGGATTGGAAATAGCCATCCGCCCCTGAACCTAAGATTACTTTTAATGCGGTTTTAATGGGCTCAAAGTATGGTCCTAACTTCTCTGCTAATTCTCCAGGTAGTGCTCCCAACTCCTTACCAGTTTCAACTAAAGGACGAGTAACGATAACGCGATCGTAAGATTTTCTTTTAGTACCTTCCATCACCTGGGTTAATCCTGCCGCTAAAGCCATTAAAGTTTTTCCTGTACCAGCCTTTCCTATTCCTGCCACCACTTCAATATTTGGATCAAGACAGGCATCTAGCAAAAATCTCTGTTCATAATTGCGAGGTTTGATTCCTTCCACATTTTCTAGTTTGGGAAGAACTTGGATCTTACCCCCAAAGTATCTAACTAAAGCACTTAGTGTTCCTGCTCTAAATACGGCATAATTATTTCCTTTTAATTTATCCACCAAACTTGCAGGGGGTTCTATCCCACCGGTTTTTGCTCTTTCAGCCTGATGTAAGGTATTGATCAATTCATATTGGTCGGGGGGAACTTCTATCTCCACATTTCTTCCAAAAAAGGAATTTAAGTCTGCGCGTACTTTATCCGTTTCGTAATCTTCTGCGTCAATGCCTACTGCTCTAGCTCTAATTCTCAAATTATGGTCTTTGGATACAATGCGTATAGGCATATCTTTATGATCTGAGTCAGAACGTTGTAATTCCTGTGCTGCTCGAATAATAAAGCTGTCCGTATATCCAAACTTTCCTTCCACGGTACGGGTAATTCGGCTTAAATAATGAGATGTTCTCTCTTCTAAAGTTCCCTCTGGATTGCCTCTGTCTTCTGGAGGGATTAAGACGAATAAACGTCCTCCTTCTCCAATCTCTATGCCTTCTTTAGGTATTCCTCCATGACAGGAAGCGGTAATCTTCTCTAATCTTCTTCCCACTTCTCTGGCGTTGATATTTACTTCGTCACTACCTTTTTTCAAGTGATCGATTTCTTCAATAACTTCTAACGGGAGATAAAGATAGTTTTCTTGAAAACTAAACAAAGATTGTGGATCATGTACTAAAACACTGGTATCTAAAACGTATCTTTTAGTCATTTTTTCCTCTCTTGATTTTTTGAAAGTAATTCCGCATAAATTGCGGCGTATTCTCCAATTCCATTAATTCTAACCGCGATGGGAATCTTGCCCTTTGCCGCTTTTTGACTATATTTGGCTGTTCCTTCTCTTAATCCACAACCGATATCTTCAAATCTCTTTTGTTCGGCTAGAAGAACAACTAAATATTCTACAGAATTTGGTGAGAAGGGATTTTTTTCAATATCGCCCGCATAAATTCTTCTAAAATCTTTTGCAGTATATTCTCTTACTACCAATTCTCCTAGGCGACAAGATAAAAAAGATCTAGTTCGTTCTTGGAATCTTTCTTTGTAAGGGTTTAGTTCCGGTTGAGATGGTTCGATCGGAAGTTGAGCCAAAGCTAAACCGGGAGATTGTTCCAATTTCAATTCAGGCATGATTGAAGCGTACAGGATGCCCAGAGTCTTATCGTCAATACGATAGGCAGAATTATCTTCAAGACGCACATTGGGATTACTCAGTTGTTCTACAATCCTGCTTAGACTATATTCCATCTCCACGAGCTTTCAGTTTAGTATATAAATCCCTTTCGTTAGTGCAGTATATCCGTTATAATATCTATAATCTATAGAACGAATATAGCTTCAGATTACCACACTTACATGTCCGCTCTTCTGTACCCTAATCACTCGCTCTACAAAGGTTTCTACCTTAGATTCATGAGAAACGATAATAATCTGTCTCAATTTCAAGCGGTCTAATACTTCTCTTACTTTGTCTAGCTGTTCTGAGCTGAATCCATCCGTAGGTTCGTCTAGAATCAGCAGCTCTTTAGTCTTAATATCATGGATCACGTCATTAATGACGCGATTGAGAGCCAAACGATAAGCCAGGGAAGCGGAAGTCTTTTCTCCCCCACTTAAATTGTCAAATCCTACCTCATAGCCATTCTGTTCGATGACCGGAGTAAAAGACTCATCCAATTTGGAATAAACATTTTCATCTTCAATAAGAATGGAGAACCACTCTTGGAACAGTTGGTTAAAGAGACGATGAATATTCAGCATCATTTGCTTTTCAATAGTATAAGTAAGAGGCAGGAAATAATCTTCTAACCAAGAATACAATTCCTTTAAACACACCATCTTTTCTTTTTGTAAGTTTAGAGCAGTAATGACTACTTGCAAGGGTTGTTCTTGCCGTTTGATATTTTGTAAAGAAGTGTTAACCTGAGCAACCCGAATAGATGCTTCTTTCTCTTGTTCTACAATCACTTGAATTATTTCTTTTTGTTCTTGTAAGGAAGTAGTAAGGTCAGAAAGTGTGCTTAATTGTTCTTGTATTTGATGTACCTGCTCATTCAAGGAAGAAATCTGTCCGGAAGTTTGTTCCCACTGCTGTTTAAGCTGAAGAGATTGTTGCTGCAAATACTGTCTTTCAGCTAATTTTTGCGCCGTTTCTTGCAATCTAACCATCGCTTGCTTAATTTTTTCCAACTCTTCGTTTTGCTTAAGAGCGGTTAATTCCTTCAACAGGAGATTATTCTCTTGTACTTTAGAACGTATAGTTTCTTGCTGCTGTCCCATCTGCTCTTTTTTTTGCAAAAGATGTTTGTGTTCTACCCTTAACCGGGAAAGTTGGTTTTCTGCCTTCAATATTTCTTCAATCTGTTGTAAGAGTTCTTCTTTATGTTCTTTAATCTTGATTTTAATCTGTTCCAATTCCTTCAGTTTTTCTTCCGCGAATTCTACTTTCTGTTGCTCTTGGGTAGATAATTGATGTTTATGTTCGGGAGGAACTTTCTGTAAGCAAGTAGGACAAGTATCTAGGGAGAGGATCTTTCTTTGTAGATCTTTACTTTGGCTTAAAAGCAGATGATTTTTGGTAATGAAATTAGAATTTTCTTCTATTTGGTGTTCTATTTGTGTTTTCCTTTGTGACAGCTCTTCTTTAGCTTTTATCTTTTCTTCTAATTCTAAAATCTGTTTGTTCTTCTCTTCTAATTGTAAATTCTCTAATTCAGCATTCTTAAGTTGGAGTTGGAGTTCGGGAATGAGTTGGCGAAGTTGGTTAATCTTTTCTTCTAAAGTGCTAATTCTCGAGAGTAAACTGTTCTTTTTCTTATCCTCATTTTGAAGTTCTTGTTTAATCTGTTCCAAGGTAAATTCCGAAGAAAGGTTAAGTGAGAGTATTTGCTTCTGCAAAAATTCTTCTCTTGAACTTAATTGTTTTAATTGTTCTTTCTTCTCATCGAGCAAGAGTTTTTTCTGTTGGAGTTGTTGTTGGAGATTTAAGAAATTTTTTTGTTTGCTTTCTAACAGGTCGTATTCTTTCTTTTGTTGTTCTAATCGCGAGCGCAGTAACTCCAATTTAGGAGAGAGTTCCCGGAATGACTGAAATAGTCCATCTTTTTCTAAAGTTAACTCCTGCAGCTTTTTTTGGTGCTCTTCT
>Ga0172375_10010731_pt1 | contig 11818 bp, 10 predicted proteins | sample LakKiv1m_FD_114537 | JGI IMG/M metagenome (GOLD analysis project Ga0172375, IMG submission 114537) | Freshwater microbial communities from Kabuno Bay, South-Kivu, Congo - kab_092012_11.1m | ecosystem: Environmental > Aquatic > Freshwater > Lake | place: Democratic Republic of the Congo... | reverse complement strand
GCTGGTGAGCTGGAACGGGCTGCCGTGTTCATAGGCGAACACCCGTTCTGCCGCTATGTAATGGTCCACACCGTGGAACGGCCACTTGAGCTGGAAGCACCTCTGGAGATTACTCGCATCGCGCAGGAAATTGCCCAGCAGGTCTTTGGTGAATTTTGCCTTGAGGAACCGGTTCAGCTTGCTGGAGAAGTTGTCGTAGGCGGACGGGCTGATAGTGGCTTTCTGGAAGACAGTGTGAATATGTCCGGTTTCGTGGGCGACAACGGTGACCTGTTCGTTCTCAAGCGCGCGCCGGGCCTGGGCCGACAGTTCCGTGCCGTTGAACCACATATTTTTTGTAACGAGCCGGCGGTTGTTTGTCAGGATTCCGTCCCCGATATCCACAAAGTTCTGTGAGTGAAGCGGCGTGGCCATCAGGTAGATGTCTTTCAGTGGAATGCCGGCGACGACAAACAGCGCGGCGGCATACAGGCCTGCGAGCGAGACACACTCCCCGGCGCCGGTTCCGTAGTTGGGCTTGAACTTGAAAGCGTCCATTGCCTCAACTGTTTCAGTCTTCCAGTAGGGGATGATATTGCCCTCGTATTTATCCAGGCCGAAATGAGTCCTGATGTCTATGTCGAAATAGTACTTGTCACCTTCATAGCCGAAAAGGGCATTTGATTTCTTTAGGACGTCCAGGTCGATGAAGTCGCTGAAACGGGCGATTTCGCGTTCCTTTGTGGTCAGCCCCCAGGTATCGAGGTCCAGGTTGAAAACGTAATGATCCATTATGTATTGTTTGAGCCGGGTTATCCTCCGGTAGGGGGTAAGCGTTTCGATGTCTGCAAACCAGGGATCATCCAGCCAGCGCCAGATCCTTGGTGACATGATATTTGCCAGCATGAGACTGTAGATCAGCTCGGGGAAAATGAAGATTTCCATGTCTGACAGGGTCACTGCCGATGACTTTCGTTCCAGCTCTTTTGATGTTGTTTTCATTACAAAGGCACAAAGGCACAAAGGCACAAAGGCACAAAGGCACAAACTAATACTAAATCACGTTCCCCGGTAAAATTCGAGTTTAATCCGGATCATGGCGTTTCAATATCGTGCCTTGGGGTAATGTGTTTTCCTGCCGGCACGAAGATGGAAAAGGCAAGCATCAGCAGTACGGCAACGGCTGATGCCGACTTGAACAGGCCGGGCACTGATTCGTGCACGCAATGCGCGGCGGAAACGGTGCTGGCTGCGAACATGCCGTCAAGCAGCAGTCCTGATGCCAGGGCGGTGCCGGCGACCACGGCCAGGTAAATCGCGGCTGTGCGTTTTCCCATGGTTTTCCAGATGGTTGCTATTGTTGCGGCGTTTGTTGCCGGTCCGGTCATCAAGAAAACCAGTGCGGCACCCGGGGAAATGCCCTTCAGCATCATTGCGGCTGCAATCGGCACCGACGCCGTAGCGCAGACGTAAAGAGGAATACCAAACGCCATCATTACCAGCATCTGGGCAAGGTGTGATTCGATTTTATTGGAAAAGAACTCCGCAGGAACAAGTGCCCCTATGATTCCGGCTATTACAAGGCCCAGCAGCAGTGGTTTGGCTATATCGCGTGGAAGCGCCACGAAGCTGTAATGGAGCGCCCGCCAGAAAGCGTTTCTCTTATGGCTGTGTGCACAGCATTCATCCTCGCAGGTATGAGTTCCGGCGTTGCCGTCTGTTTTGTTGTCAAGAGCTTCAACAATCCAGCCGCCAATCAGGCCGCTGATGAATGCAGCTGCTGGCCTGAATATGGCGAATACCGGACCAAGCAGACCGTAGGTGACGGCAATGCTGTCAACTCCGGTTTGCGGTGTTGAAATGAGAAAAGCAGTCGTTGCGCCGCGGCTCGAGCCGTGATGGCGCAGTGATGCGGCAACCGGTATGACTCCACACGAACAAAGCGGGAGGGGTACGCCGACAAGGGAAGCTTTAAACACCGGCCAGAGACCGTGCCCTCCGAGATGTTTTTCGATGGTTTCGGGGGAAACCAGGACGGACAAAAAACCCGCAATGAGAAAACCCAGCATAAGGTATGGCGCCATTTCGCACAGCGTGTTCCACAAATCCATCATTATGGATATGGTAATGTTCACAATAACTCATGCTTTCTTTGTGTCTACCGAATCATTATTAACAGCATCTTGAAACGTTTTTCTGCCCTGACGGAGTGGGGCACACCCGCTGGCATAATTACCATTTCACCTGTTTTTGTCTTTACCGGCTTTCCTCCGATCGTCAATTCGGCCTCACCTTCGATGACCTGTACCGTGGCATCGTAGGGTGAAGTATGTTCACTCAAGCCCTGCCCGGCATCGAATGAAAATAGAGTCAGAGTACCTGTTTTCTTATCAAGCAATGTTTTGCTTACTACTGAACCTATGGCGTATTGTATATTCTCTGCCAGGTTGATTTGTTTTCCGCGTATGTCTTCTATGTGTTCTTTATCCTTCAGCTCATCTGTCATGTATGCCTCCTTTGCCGCATAATATATGCAGAATACATGCCAAGAGGGCAGATTATGGCTTGGTTCCGGCATGTTGTTGGTAATGAAAGCTTTATAACTTATTACAAAAAGCGGGATATTCCAGGAATGTCTCGGAATGTCCTGTTAATCAAGGGGTTAATGATCCCATGAGACGTTTGTGTCCTTTGTTTAAAGGATATGGTCCAGGACGATTTTGATGCCTATGGCGATAAGAACCAGCCCGCCTATAAGTTCAATCCTCTTTTCGAAGAAGTGGCCGCCTCTCTCTCCGATAAGGACGCCGGCAAAAGATATCGTAAAGGTGACAAGGCCGATGATGATTACGGGCAGGAGGATTTCGACGTTGAGTAAAGCAAAGCTCAGTCCGACGGCCAGCGCATCGATGCTGGTTGCGAAGGAAAGAACAAAGAGAATGTGCAGGTCAAAGGGGTTTGTTTTCTTTTCCAGGGATTCGAGCCGTGATGATTCATATATCATCTTTCCTCCCACGAAAGAGAGCAGTCCCAGCGCAATCCAGTGGTCTATGCTGGAGATATAACTGCTGAACTTCACTCCGGCAAACCAGCCGATCAGCGGCATTATCGCCTGGAATGCCCCGAACCAGCCGGCCATTATAAGGGCATGTTTGATCCTGCTTTGGCGGATACAGATTCCACTTGCAATGGATACGGCAAACGCATCCATTGCAAGGGCCAAAGCAATGAGGATAATGGTCCAGATATTCATGGCCGGCATGTTAAGGCAGGGGTTGAATGATAACAAGGAAAAGGCATGATAACCAGGGTCAGGCCGGTACGGGCTGGGGTTGCGGAACAACCGTGATAAGTTCGAGCTGTTTCTGGAGCGAAGCGAGATCCGAAAGGAAGCGCTCCCTCTTTTCATCTACAATCTGCCTGGCCATGTTCTTGTAGTACTGGATTCCCTCAAGAAGGTTTCCCTTGAACTCTTCAAAGTATTTCGGGGTCCTGGCGGCAATTCCGCGCGAGAACTCTTCGGCTTCTTTCCTGAGATACTCAACGTACAGTTTCAGTTCCTGGACGAACATATGTACTCGTTCGGGATTGGTCATCAGGTTTGCCTTCCCGTAAATGTGGTTAATCATCTCCTCGAGTGTGGCTATCCTTGAGAAGTTTGTAATGTTGGGGCCGCAGCAGATGGCGGATGTGGCGGTGGCGTCAATGCGGTTCTTCAGCCGTGCTCCGCCGCCCAGGTCGTAACATATGCAGGATTTGAGAACAAGCTTCGCTGTTTCTTCCACGATTTGCTTCGGGGAGAATCCGTTATTCCTGATCTCTTCTGATTTCCGTTTCTGGAAGGAGCGTGATGCAGGACACAGGGGGATTTCCGTAAGGGACGTGTTCAGGGCAAGATGGCCTCTCGGGCACGGACTGCCTGGTTTTCCCAAAGCGATGCGGTTACGGCGGGCTTCTTCGCTGCCGGAACTGCTGAGATTCCAGAATGGGATCCCGAGGGGTGAACTGTCGCTCAGGTAAACTTCGCCATCCTTTGCTGTGCAAAGTTTCTTCAGCAGGCTGTCATCGACATTGGTCACTTCAGGAACCAGCAGGAACGGAGTTCCCCAGCCTGTTCTTTCCACTTCATAGTAATTCAACAGGAGCTGGTCTTCGTCAAAAGTGCCGATTCCGCCCTGGGCGGTAATCCTGACTTCCAGCGGTTCGGTCATGGAAGGAAGACTCAGGCCGGCTCGTGCTTCGTTATACATGGAGTGGAGCGTTTGTATCAGTTCGCCGCGTTTCTCCTTGAATTCCTCAAGGATCGGGCCCATCAGGTATCCCTTGGAGGCAAAAGCATGACCGCCGCAATTCAATCCTGATTCAATACGAAACTCCGAGACCCACAATCCCCGTTTTGCCAGGAACTTGCCCTGGATGATTGCGGACCGGAAGTCGCTTACCTTTAACGTGATCTTCTTCCTCGGGCTTTTTGTCCCAACCGGGAGGAAATCAGAGAAGGTTGCCGCGTAGGTGTAGAGGTGCTGGTTCATTCCAGCCGAGAACACTATGGACGAGGCTAGAGTGCTTTTAGCGAAGCCGCGGAGGGCCGACATGGAGTCGTTGAATTCCAAGGGAAGCTTTTTGCCGTTCCTGAAGACAGACCGGTCAAGCTTGGTCATTATATTGACGTCTATACTGCCCGGGACAATCATTTTCCTGAGATCGGCCTGTTTTGCGGAGCGGGCGTTTTCATCGGCTGTTGAAAGCATCTCAAGGTAGGCGGTCTTCTCCGGGCAATCAGGAAGCAACTCGAAGTAGCGTGTTATTTCACTGCCTTTCTGGAAAGGTGAAGCGCGGAGGGCTTTAACCTGCCGGTCAACCAGGAGATCGAGGAGGTTGAGGTATTCCGTGATCCGTCGCGCGCGCGCGTCTTCATCATGATCGGTTATTTCCTCGTAAGGTTCGCCTGACTTCTGGCAGTGGAATTTACGCATTTGTTCAATCAACAGATCGTCTACGAGAGAGACTACGGATGAAATGCCGTATTTTGCCACCTTTAGAGGTGTGTCAATGGTGAATCCGGTACCCATCACCGGGATATGGAACGTATGCGGGCTCTGGCCCGTTACGCCTGACATGTCTATATTAGACTTATTACTCAAGAAACCACCCTTTCTAAAGGCAGAGGCATGATAACCGATTCCCCTCCAGCCATTCAAGGAAGAATGCAAAATGCTTTTTTTGCGGGCTGTTATGCCTTCTTGGTCTCGCTGACATTATGCCAGCCAACGCCGGCTTTTTTCAGCGCGTAACCTGTTTCGCGCAGATAATCACCGTAAGACATCATCCAGTGGAAGCCCTTCATTTCCTCGACCAGTGCGTTGCAGTCGCCGTTGATACGCACATCTATCTGCGACCTGCAGATTGCCTGGAACGGATTCGCTATTATGGTGCCCTCGAATCCGACCCACTTACGGCTGGCGAAATCCGGCACGATGGTGGTGCATTTCGCGCCGATCTTCATCTGCACTTTTGGCGCAGCGCCATAGTCAGATTCGAAGTGGGTCATGATCTCCGCGTGTTCAAGATGTTTACCGTCCATCTTGCGCGGGGCGGTGCAGTGAGCCAGCGTGACCACGCTATCATGTGGATAGGTTGGATCGTTCAGGAACACCGGTTTGCCGGAGATATAATGCAGGAGGATTCCGGACGGAATCACGACAAAGTCGGATTCGCAGAACGCAAGGTATCCATCATCATTGAGGAGGCTGAGCGGAAGGCATGCCGTGGTCTTTGACATTGCCATAATGGTTCCCATGCAGTTGTTAATCGTAAAGGCGTCTGCCCGGGCCTCGTCCATTACATCATTGAAAACTTCCCGGAGGATAAAAGCGTTTTCAACGAATTCCTTGGTTGTAAGGAGTTTCACTCCGTGCCGCTTGAGGTAAAGCCTTGCCTGTTCACGGCAGTCCTTTGTAAGGGACTGGTTTTGCCTGGCCTGGGTGATGCGTGGCGCCAGGTCCCGGTAAGGATAATTCACAATGTCCATCTTCCAAAGCTCAGCGGCGCGAGCGGGTGCGTTCCGTCCGCCGTTTCCCCAGCCGCTGGCTCCGCCAATGGCGACAATCTTTTTCCCGAGGGTGTTCTTGAGGCCATACAGGGCGCGCAGCCGCCAGAGGATTTCATCATGGCTGTCGACAACGATATCCTGGTTATCGATGCCTGTTGGCGCATATTCGTCCACTGTTTTGCGAAGGAAACGGGGATGAACAATTTCGTACCAGAGATAAGCCGGTCCCGGGTCGTGACGCAGGAACATCAGGTTCCATTTCCCGGGCTTCATAAGGGTATCCAACTGCCAGCCTCCGGCGGCATAGACAATGAGAACATCATATTCATCTTTAATCGCAGCAGCAGCCTGCTCATTGTTCCGGACACCAATCACGGGCTGTATATCAAGGGAAAATTCCGCTTTCTTCGCCATTTTGGACAGTTCTTCAGTGATTCTTGCTTTCTCGGTCGCAGCGTCTTTCTCTGTCTGGATTCCACCCCAGGAGCGCCAGCTTGTTGATTCCCTGCGCTGCGGCACCTCATACATCAGGACTGGCTGGACCTTGATGGGCAGGGTTGTTATTGTCCGTCGCTTTTTTGCCTTATTATCTTCTTCTGCTTCGCTGCTTAAAGAGGGAAGAACCAGTCCTCCTAAAGTGACAGCTCCGGCGGTCAGGATGAAATTGCGGCGGCTTATTCCCGTCGGTGACACGGCTCCCTTGGTGTGATTGCAGGCACAACAGTGGCAGTGATGTTTTAGGCTGGCGGTCATGGCGGTATTCTCCTTTTGGTTAGATGATGTCGCGAGAAACGCAGTCACATCCCTTCGTCGAGAAAGTTAACACAATCTCCTGAAACCGCACAATCGCTTTTTCAGCCGCGGTCGTGGCGGCACAGTTTTTTGTCCCATTTCTGCTGGGGATGCTGTTATTATGAAAGCCAGCCAGGAAAATACAACGGAGCCGTAAAGCCAATGCAGATACACGAGATTGTGTCGAAAAATGCGCTTGTCAGGTCGAAATTGCCCGGCGTTAATTTTGTCCTGAATCCGTATCTTGGCTGCGGCCATTTCTGCCGGTACTGTTACGCGACTTTCATGAGGAAATATTCCAGGCATAACCAGGGCACGCCCTGGGGGGAATTTGTCGAGGTCAAGACAAACATTGCGGATCTTCTGTTTAAAGAACTGTCGTCAAAGAGAAAGACGGACAAGGTCTTTATTTCGAGTGCGTGTGATGCTTACCAGCCGGTCGAGTTGCGGTACAGGCTTACAAGGCGCTGCCTGGAACACCTGCGCGCCTTTGGATGGGGTGTTGAGATCCTCACGAAGTCGCCGCTGGTTGCGCGGGATATTGATATCTTGAAGACGATGATCGATGTCGAGGTGGGGATGTCGGTCGGGACTGACGATGAGCGGGTCCGCAGGGTTCTTGAGCCTGGCGCGCCTCCGATTGCCGCCCGGATCGCAACCCTGAAGCGGATGAAAGAGGCCGGTATCAGGACGTGGGCGTTCATTGCGCCGATTCTTCCGATGAATCCGGAGAAACTGTTCGAGATGCTTTCGCCGCATGTAGAGTTTGTCATGCTTGACGGGCTGAATTACAAGGGGCAGGTGGACAGGCTTTTCAGGCAGCATGGCTGGGGGAATGAGCTTTCGGGTCAATACGCGGCTCATATCCACGCAAAGCTCAACCGCCTTTTTGGCCGCAAGGTGGAACGATAAGAACAGTCTAACGACCTGCCTCTCCGCAGAGCTTGATTATATGGTTGCGGCGGTCGGGGGAAAGGTGGGCGGGAGTTTCCTTGATGGTTTTGGAAGCGGAGTGAAGAAGGCGGATAACAGCGCTGAAGTCTGCTGCTGCTTTCCGGCAGTCAGGACAGCCTGCCAGATGCTTCCGGACAAGCTGGCGCTCAATCCTGTCCAGGTTGTCACCGGGGCCGGCATAGTCGCACAGCAGCGGACGCGCAGCCCTGCATTCTGCCGGCACTTTCCTGTTCCTGCGCTCTTTCATATTGCGCTTTCTTTCTTCAGTTCTTCAGCCAGTTTTTTCATCGCGAAATGCAGGGTGTATCCGACGTTGCTCACAGTCAGGCCCGTAATTTCGCTGATTTCCTTGTAGGACTTTTCTTCGTAGACTTTGAGGATAACGAGCTGCTGTTCCCGCAGGCTGAGTTTCCGTAGCGCGGCGGCAGCTTTTTCCGCCGCCTCGTTTATCGTGGAATCTGCCCCGCGGTCGGGAAGGGAAAATTCGTCGTGTTCTTTTGCCTCGCGTTTATGCAGGAGGTTGCGCCGGGTTTCTTTCCTCAAGTGGTCCACCGCGCAGTTATGCGCCACGCGGTACAGCCAGCTTGAAAGTTCAGGAGAGGGGCGGAGTTCTTTTTCCCAGTTCTTGAACAGCTTTATGAAAGTGTCCTGGACAACGTCCTGTGCCGCTTCATGGCACAGTACGATACGCGAGACATAACGAAGCAGCATGCCTTCGTATTCGGATACGATGGTGTCGAAGGCTGCCAGTTTGTCGGCGTTTCGACTGTTGCTTTCCGTGGTCATGGTTCTATACAGATAACGTTTCAAAGGGCGGTATAATTAGTCCAATCATCCAGAACTTGTTTATTAGTATATTGCCGTGTTCAGCCTCGTGGCCGCAATAAAAATAAGCGTCATGAAATGCGTTCCGCATATTGTTCACCCTCACCTTAGTCCTCTCCCCTCGAGGGAGAGGAGAATTGGAGAAAGGTCATGAATCTTTTTGCTCTTCCGTATGAATCCTCAAGGGAGAGAATGTCTTGGTCTCTTTCCTCGCCCCTTGGGGGAGAGGATTAAGGTGAGGGGATTTGTTATTGTCTTAGACGGTATCGGTACAATCCCCGCCTGCTCACTCGCTTCGCGAGCGAGGGCGGGCAGGCGTGGTCAAATGCCAGCAGGTTGATAAAATACGGTTGCGACGGAGCGCAACCCTCCAAATTGATCCGATAATTAACATTTTCCTTCGTTACGGTGGATGATATTATCGAAGTTTGAATCTATGAAGGAAAACGGCATAGAGCACATCATATGGGACTGGAACGGGACGCTGCTTGACGATACTGCGGCATGCCTGGCCACGATCAACCATATGCTGGCCCGGCGAAAGCTCCCGATACTTACACTGGAACAATACCGGGACATTTTCGGGTTCCCCGTGAAAGACTGCTACATCAAGCTGGGTATTGACCTCGATGTCGAGGATTGGGATGCGGTGTCGGAGGAGTTCCACGGAATCTACAGGGATGAAGCTAAAAATGCCGGCCTGCGCGGGGGAATCCGCGAGGTCCTGGAAAGATTTGTCAGCCAGAAGAAGACAATGTCCGTGCTTTCCGCATCAGAGCTTTCCATCCTGAGGAAGATGATGGTTGAAAGGGGTGTGGCGGGCTATTTCACGAAGATTTACGGACATGGCGACCTTTATGGCAGTTCTAAGATTGAACTTGGCCGGAAGTTGCTTCAGGATGCCGGCATGTCAGCAGGCCACATTCTCCTGATCGGCGACACGGACCATGATTACGAAGTTGCCCGGGAACTGAATTGCCGGTGCATACTGGTGACCGGCGGGCACCAGGCGGAAAAACGCCTGAGGGCATGCGATTGCCGGATAGTTGAAAACATAATGGATCTTCTTGATGTGTCATGAGCAATGAACTGCGAGTAACTTTTCAGCCGTCCGGCCGCAGTGTTTTCGTCCTGCCCGGCACGGTCCTTCTTGAGGCGGCCGGCGAGGCGGGTTTCATAATCCAGACCCCATGCGGCGGGTCCGCCCGGTGCGGCAAATGCTGCGTGCGGATTATTTCCGGTAAATGTTCATCCGCAACGCAGGGGGAGTCCGTGCTGGATGCCAAATCGCTGAAGGAGGGCTACCGACTGGCCTGCCAGTGCAGGGTTGATGGCAACATGACGGTTGAAATTCCTGAAGCATCCCTGTTCCAGTCGACCCAGAAGATTCTGTCGCGCGATGCCGGCGGCCCGATTGCACGCAAGTCGAGGGTCCTGAAGAAATACTCGGGCGCTTCCGGCACCGGTGAAACTGTCACAACTATAGACAAGAGGATTGTCCACACCGAGCGCGGCAACACCTGTGACCGATGCTATGGGGTGGCCTTTGACCTTGGCACAACGACAATCGTGTGCACGCTGGTTGACCTTGTTTCCGGATCCGATTTGGCGGTTGCCAGCATGGTGAACCCCCAGACGGTTTACGGCGATGACGTTGTATCGCGCATCAAGAAATGCAGGGATCAGGCAACCGGGCTCGCCGAACTGCGCGAAATGGCGCTCAAGGCCATAAATTCCCTTATTGGCAGGGTATTGAAGGAAAAGAACATCAGCAGCGGCAATGTTTACGAGGCTGTTGTTGCCGGAAACACGGCGATGCAGGAGATTCTTTGCGACATAAACCCGAAGGCGCTTGCGGAGATTCCTTTTTCGGCTGCGTTCAACAAGCCGATGAAGTTGAGGGCATCGAAGACGGGAATCGGAATCAATCCCGCGGGTGACGTGCATGTATTTCCACAGATTGGCGGATTTGTCGGCGGCGACACAGTTGCCGGCATAATAGCGACCCAGCTTGACCGCGCGAAAGAGCCGACGATCCTGGTGGATGTGGGGACCAACGGCGAGATAGTCCTGTCCAACGAGGGTAAGCTTATGGCGACGTCGGTGGCGGCCGGGCCCGCTTTTGAAGGGGCGCGCATAATCAACGGCATGCGCGGCACCACGGGTGCGATTGAGAAGGCGGTTGTTGCCGGCGGCGATATGCAGTTCAACGTTATTGATAACGTGAAGCCGGCGGGCATCTGCGGGTCGGGGCTGATTGACATCGCGGCTGAGCTATTGAGGCTTGGCGTGATAGACAGTACGGGCAGGATCCTGCCGATGGACGAGTTACCGGCCGGGATTAACGGGAAGATACGCAGGCGGGTTGTAGGGCAGGACGGCCAGTGCAGTTTCATGCTGGTTGGCGGAAACGAGAGCGCCACCGGCAAGCCGATATTCCTGTACCAGAAAGATGTGCGTGAGCTTCAGCTTGCCAGCGGCGCGATACGGGCCGGGATAAACATACTCCTCAAGATGGAGGGCTTGACCGCCGGGAAGCTTGGCGCTGTATTGCTGGCCGGGGCGTTTGGCAATTTCATACGCCGCAGGAATGCACGGCGTATCGGGATGCTGCCGGCAATTCCGTGCGAGCGGATCCGGTTCATGGGCAATACCGCATCATTCGGGGCAAAGATGGTGCTGTTGTCGAAGGACGAGGAGAAGTATGCGGCGCGAATTACGGCGGCCACGCGGCACGTTGACCTTTCTCTTAATCCATCGTTCCAGGAAGAATTCAGTTCCGCAATGCTGTTTCCGGAGGGGGAAACCCAATATTAAATAATGCCACGTCGCCCCGAACGGTCGCATACGCGTCAACCTAAGCAGGAAAACATTGAGATGCAATGAGTTGCCGATGAAAAGGGATGTTTTGGAGTGCGCTGGCTTGACAGCGCTTTTATTAGGTGCGGCTTGACGTACCTTCGTTTCGGATTGATGAGATGTGGGATGTCCAAGAAAAGCGGCGTCAAGCCGCCGCAGTCCAAATTGGCGTTTGCTAAACATTTGGCTGCGGTGTCTGGATCAACAATTGAACTCGCGGACTCATTCCTGAAGAATCGTAATAGTTTAGCGGCCTGAAGCGAGGGCTGGATGCGGGTTTTGCGGGCAAAAAGAATTGTCCGTTTTTTTGTTGCTATTGTACCTAAGCATGATATAAGGCTTAGGTATGAATGAGAG
>Ga0172375_10010730_pt1 | contig 11819 bp, 12 predicted proteins | sample LakKiv1m_FD_114537 | JGI IMG/M metagenome (GOLD analysis project Ga0172375, IMG submission 114537) | Freshwater microbial communities from Kabuno Bay, South-Kivu, Congo - kab_092012_11.1m | ecosystem: Environmental > Aquatic > Freshwater > Lake | place: Democratic Republic of the Congo... | reverse complement strand
GTGAATGGGTGTGGGGCTACCGGGAGAATGACCCCATGGGCGGCCATGATCCTTACAGTGCCTCAAAAGGTGCTGCGGAACTGGTGTTTGCTGCGTACCTCCAGTCGTTTTTCTGTCCAAATAAATCGAAAGATGTGATGTACCGCAACGGGAGGTCATATTCAACGACTGGAGGCAATTCAACCGGTTACGGCAGGCAGATCGGTCTCGCCTCCTGCCGGGCGGGCAATGCCATTGGTGGCGGCGACTGGGGCAAGGACCGCCTCATTCCCGATTGCGTAAGCGCCCTGATGGCTGCAAAGGTCATCGAGATTCGGAACCCCGGCGCAATCCGACCTTGGCAGCATGTCCTGGAAGTTCTCAGCGGTTATCTGTGGTTAGGGGTCTGCCTGTGGGAAGATCCGGAAAAATACAGTGGCGGCTGGAATTTCGGGCCGCCGAACGAAGCTCACGTGACCGTAGGCGAGATTGTGACCCGTTTTATTCAGGCCTGGGGCGCCGGGCAGTGGAAGAATATATCATTTCCGGGAGCGTTTCGTGAGGCTACCGCCTTGCGTCTTTGCTGCGATAAGGCGGCAACTTATCTTGGCTGGCGAAATGTGCTTTCGTTGGAGCAGTCTATTGCCATGACGACTGACTGGTATAAGATATTTTTCAGTGGCCCTGTGCAGGAATCTCTTTATGACTTCTGTGCAGAGCAAATTTCTCAATACGTGCAGATGGCCAGGAATCGAAAACTTGTTTGGACTAGAGAAGTGAAAGCCTAGATCATGATGGACGAAGCTGTGTTGAGGAATAGAGTTCGCAGGGCTGTAATAGATTATTTCGCTGCTTGCCATAGACCGTTCTCGGATGCGCCATTCCATCCCGGAGAGACTGTTGTACCTGTCACCGGCAAGGTTTATGAGACGGAGGACATGACCACGGTGATGGAGGCGGTCCTTGATTTCTGGTTGACGACGGGACGGTTTGCCCAGGAATTTGAAGAATCATTCTCCTCGTTTCTTGGCGTGCGCCATACCCTGCTGTGCAATTCAGGCTCTTCCGCCAACCTATTGGCCTTGGCCTGCCTGACTTCGCCGCAACTGAAAGATCGCGGCCTCCGGCCGGGAGATGAGGTAGTCACCCTGGCCGCCGGTTTCCCCACGACGGTGAATCCCATAGTTCAGTTGCAGTTGGTTCCGGTCTTCGTGGATGTGATAATCCCGACCTACAATGTTGACGTCTCACAACTTGAAGAAGCCCTGAGTCCGAGGACGCGGGCCGTCTTTCTCCCGCACACTCTCGGCAATCCTTTCGACCTGGCCGCCGTTACCGATTTCTGTCGGCAGCGTGACCTCTGGCTTGTCGAGGACAGTTGCGATGCCTTAGGGGCGACCTATGGCAATCGATTAGTAGGATCCTGCGGTGATATTGCCACTTTCAGTTTCTATCCCGCCCACCACATCACGATGGGAGAAGGCGGGGCAGTGGTCACGAACAACAGCGAGTTGAAAAAACTGATTGCATCCTTCCGTGACTGGGGGCGGGACTGCTGGTGTGAGACGGGGCATAACGATACATGCCGGAAGCGCTTCGACTGGCAATGCGGCGATCTCCCCTTTGGTTATGACCACAAGTACGTCTATTCCCATCTTGGCTACAACCTGAAGCTGACGGATTTTCAGGCTGCCCTGGGCTGCTCGCAGTTGAAGAAGCTGCCACGGTTTATAGAAACCCGCCTACGAAACTTCCATATCCTTTATGAAGGTTTGAAAAAGATGGAAGAATTCTTTATACTGCCGGAAGCGACGGCTGATTCCTGCCCGAGCTGGTTTGGCTTCCCTGTTGCCGTTCGCCGATCGGCACCTTTTTCTCGCTACGACATGATTCGATTTTTGGATAAATCAAAGATCGACACACGCCTGCTATTTGGTGGCAATTTAACGCGACAGCCCGCTTTCCGGGAGGTGGCTTACCGCTGGGTCGGCGACTTGAAAAATTCCGATTTCGTTATGAATCAGGTCTTCTGGATCGGAGTTTACCCCGGACTGAGCAGGGAAATGTTGAATTATTTGATTGAAAAGTTTGAGGAGTTTACGAAACTATGAAAAAAGCCATTCCCGTGGTTATTTTGTGCGGTGGCATGGGATCGCGCCTGGCGGAGCAGACGGAGTTCCGCCCCAAACCCTTGGTAGAGATCGGCGGCCGACCCATCCTCTGGCACATCATGAAGCATTACTCCCTCTACGGATTCAATGAATTCATCCTGGCCTTGGGCTACAAAGGGGAGATGATCAAGAGGTACTTCATGGACTTCTACAACCTGCAGCATGACTTTACCGTTACTTTGGCCGACGGTCAGACCCGGATCATCAAAGAGAAACACAGGGAGAAATGGACCGTCCATTTGGTGGAAACAGGGTTGGATACCCAGACAGGCGCCCGCCTGAAACGCCTGGAGAGAATGTTGGGCAAGGGTGCTTTCATGATGACCTACGGAGACGGCGTCTGCGACGTCAATCTTACTGAGCTCTTGCGCTTTCATTTAGAACAGGGCGCCTTAGTCACATTGACGGCGGTGCGGCCGCCCGCACGTTTCGGCGCCCTGGAGTTTCAGGGTGCAAAAATTTGCCACTTTAAGGAAAAATCCAGCCTCCACGAGGGCTGGATAAATGGCGGATTTTTTATTATCGAACAGGAGGCGCTGGACTATATCCGGGACGATGTTATGTGGGAACACGCCCCCATGGAAACCCTGGCGGCGGCGGGGAAGGTGTGTGGCTACAAGCACGAAGGCTTCTGGCAATGCATGGATACCCCCAGAGATCTGCGTTATCTGGAATCGCTGTGGGTGACCGGTCAGGCACCGTGGAAGACGTGGTGATTTGAGTAACATGGCTAATAATGAGGCAATTTAAGAGACGTTTCCCGATGGATGCTTTGGTGTCTGGCCGATGGCTCGGATAAGCTGGTGAGGTTCTGGGGCAGTGATAGTGAGAAAGGTTTACAGATAAGCGGCACAGCGTGGACAAATGTTGGAACGAAATGGTTGGAGTATGTGCGTTTGGTCTGGCAAAAGACAAATGGAGACCCAATGGTAGAATTATTAGAGCGAGGGTCTATGAAGAGATGAACAAAGGATGTCTGCTTCTGCCGAATGATATCGAGCGCAAAACATACGCCCTCGGGCGGAAAAAGTTTACTCTCCATTCATATAACACCAAATCAGATTTATTATGACGCATAACTTACTAGAATATTAAGAACTTTGTAACTGGCCAACTAGTGTTCTGTCCCTCAAATAAGTTGTACAAAATGTCTTGTGTGAGATAGTGTCTTCACCAAACAGGAGGGGCACACAAGCGTATGGGAATAGGAAGACTGAAGAAGGCAGACATCCTTCTGTCCTATGTTGAGCGCGCCACGTTCGTACTGTTTCATACATTTCCAGTCATTGAATTGGATGACCATAACCCAAACTCATGACTCAACCCCTTCAGCAACGAGCAAATTACCATCCTGACCCCCGTGTTCGCGGGGGATCCGACCGTAAAGTCTTTTCCAGGCTTGATCGAATTAAATCTAAAATTGATTTCAAAGATAAAGTGGTATTGGACTTGGGATGCAGCGGCGGCTTCTTTGCGTTCGAACTTGCAAAAACAGCCAAAAAGGTTATCGCTATTGATGCGGACTCAGAGATTATTGAAAGAAATAGGAATATTCAGAATGAGCTCGAATTGAATAACGTTGAATTTGTGTGTGCGCCAATCACTGCCGAAACCATATTAAAAATTGGAAAGGTTGACATAACGTTGTTTTTATCAGTCTTCCATCATATGCTCGCCCTTTCGGAGGCATACGACTGGAACAACGGCATGAACCCCCAGGCAGCCGACTCGGTCATTGCCGCCGTCAATGGTGTCACCGATACGCTGGTTTTCGAAATAGGCTATCCTAATGAAGGATACGAGTGGTGTGAACGGCTACCGCATTATGGTCCAGACTGGGATACCTTTGTCATCAACCATATATTTCAGGATCGCTACCAATCAGTGGAAGCTTCCGCTCCTGTGTTAGAGTTGAACTGGCTTACACGTCATTTACTTTCACGACTAAGCACGCCGTACAAGCGAGATACCCGGTTGATCCAGATAATTAAACAACTGTTCAGATATGATTCCAGGGACTTAAGAAAAATCTATTTTGGCCAAAAAGTCACCTCTAAATAATCCTTGGATTAAAATGAAAAAGAAGGCATTAATCACAGGTATTACCGGTCAGGATGGTTCATACCTTGCTGAATATCTGCTCGAAAAAGGGTATGAAGTACACGGTATGGTCAGGCGCGTAGCCCTTGAGGACCCGGATCACAGAATGTGGCGTGTCCGGCACATTATGGATAAAGTGCAGCTGCACTCCGCGTCTCTGGAAAGCTATCCGAGCATCTTCAAGGTTGTTAACGCGGTGAAGCCGGATGAATGCTACCATCTTGCGGCTCAAAGTTTCGTAGCCTACTCGTTTGACGACGAATTCTCGACACTAAGTGTAAACATCAACGGTACGCATTATGTGTTGGCCGCGTTAAAAGAAGCCGCCAAGAACTGCAGGTTTTACTTTGCAGCGACGAGCGAGATGTTCGGCAATACCACAGTGGTTCCCCAGAATGAGATGACGTCATTTTCGCCCCGTTCACCCTACGGTATTTCCAAAGTGGCAGGCTATCATCTTACAAGAAACTATTATGAGGCATACGGATTACATGCGACGACCGGGATTCTGTATAATCATGAATCACCCAGAAGAGGATTTGAATTCGTGACACGGAAAATTACCTCAGGCGTCGCGAAAATCAAGCTTGGGATTGAGAAAGAATTGCGTCTTGGCAACCTTGACGCCAAACGGGACTGGGGCCACGCGAGGGAATACGTGAAAGCGATGTGGCTCATGCTGCAACAGGATAGGCCTAACGCCTTTGTCATAGCGACAGGGGAGACCCATTCAGTCAGGGAGTTTCTCGAAATTGCCTTTTCGCATGTCGGCCTGGACTATAAGGACCACGTAATTATCGATCAGCGGTTCGTGCGGCCGGCCGACATCGAGCTGCTTAAGGGTGACTGCAGCAAGGCTCAGAAGGAGCTCGGCTGGAAATACACGCTGAGTTTCGGAGATCTTGTGTGCGAAATGGTTGAACATGATTTAGAAGCGTGTAGGTCTCGGATTCTTCACCGTACGCCCTTGTAAACGACGCATAGCTCCTTAGAAAATTGAATGAACTTATTAACGTAGTTTTCTTTCATCGAAAACCGTACCCGACAGGACATTACAGCATCGAGTACCTGTTTGCCGACGTCCGCCGTAGGCTTGCAGACAAAATCGATGCACGGGTGGTCGAAAGCACCTTTTACAGTAGGGGTGTATGGAAAAGGCTCTGCATCATTGCCGAAGCCTTCCTAAAGAGGGGTCAGGTTAATTTCATCACGGGCGACATCCATTACATTAGCGTGATGCTGCCGAAAAACCGTACCATACTTACAATCCTAGACTGCGGGTTCATCTATCAGAAGTCTGGCATCAGGCGGTGGTTGGAAGAGCTATTTTGGGTGACAATCCCTGTACGAAGAGTGGCATACGTCAACACGATCTCGCCGAGTTCGAAAGACGACATTTTGAAGATAACCTCCTGTGATCCGAAGAAAATAATAGTTATTCCAGTCGCGATTGATGTGCTATACACGTATTCTCCTAAAGAATTCAACAAAAAGGAACCCGTTCTTCTTCAGGTCGGGCAGGCGGAAAATAAAAATCTGATGCGGATCATCGAAGCGGTAAAGGACCTGCCGGTACGGTTGTGCATTATTGGCAAGTTATCCGATGCTAATACAAGACTGCTTGCGAACTGCAGTGTCAGATACACGAATCACTGCAATATCAGCAATGAAGAAATGCTGCAAAAATACATCGATGCAGACATGCTTGTATTCCCATCGACCTATGAAGGGTTTGGTATGCCGATTCTTGAGGCTCAAGCCGTGGGTAGGCCGGTAATCACTTCGAACGTGACGTCCATGCCGTGGGTTGCCGGGGACGCGGCGTGCCTGGTCGATCCATTATCCGTCGCATCCATACGGGCGGGAATACTCAAGGTAATAGATGATGAGGAATATCGCAATGAACTGATTGCGCGCGGACTGGAAAACGTAAGGCGGTTTGATCCCGATGTGATAGCGGGTCAGTATTATGAGTTATTCAAAAGAGTTGCGGCAGTGCGTTAAAAAGTATGTGTGGTATCCCAGACATATTGTGTATTCCCGGCGTAGATAACGAGATGGCTGCCGCAGTCGGGCGGATGATCGACAAGCTATATAGTTGGCATTCGCATTAGTTTTAGACAACCAAAGGATTCATCTCAACTGACTCATATGAAGATCATCCATATCGTATCGGCGATTTCAGAGGAAGCGAGCGGCCCCTCTTATGCTGTCACCGGTTTGTGCACAGAGTTGGTGAAGCAAGGCCAGGACGCAACGCTGGCCGTTCTGGACTGGGCGCCGATGCCCAATCCGCCCTCTTTTGTCCGCAGTTTTCCGCTGGGTAGGGGTCCACGCCGACTGGGGCGTTCGCCCATGATGCACCGCTGGCTGAAACAACAGGCTGCGTCGACGCGGGTTGACATTATTCACGCCCATGGTCTCTGGATGATGCCGAATGTGTATCCGGGCTGGGTGTGCAGGAAATACGATATTCCCTATGTGGTATCTCCCCATGGCGTATTCACTGAGTACGCAATGGCGAGCGGCTCCAAGGTGAAACGGGTCTTTTGGCCGCTGTTCCAGAGGCCGGCCTTGCACGCAGCGGGTGTTTTTCACGCTACAGCCGAGTCGGAATATAAGGATATCCGCCGGATGGGTTTCCGCCAACCGGTGGCCATTATCCCACTCGGCATCGATGTACCCATGCTGCGCCGAAAGACGCCGTCTTCCGTACGAGGACTGCTGTTTCTGGGTCGGATCCATCCCAATAAAGGCCTGGATATGCTGCTGCCGGCCTGGAAAGTAATACAGGCCAGATTTCCCGATTGGCGATTGAAAATCGTCGGCAGTGATGACGGCTATTACGCTGCCAGCGGTTACATGGCAGACATGCGCAACCTATCGGCAAAACTGGGCTTACAGCGCGTCGACTTCGTTGGTGCGCTTTATGGTGGGGCCAAATGGAAGGCCTACGCCGATGCCGACTTGTTTGTGTTGCCCACCTATTCCGAGAATTTCGGCATGAGCGTGGCGGAAGCGCTGGCGGCGGGTTTGCCTGCCATCGTCTCGAAGGGCGCTCCATGGTCGGGCTTGGCTGAACATGATGCGGGCCGATGGATTGATATTGGTCTGGAACCATTGGTTGCCGCCTTCGAAGACCTAATGCAGCGGAGCCCGGAGGAATTGCGGGCGATGGGACGGCGCGGCCGGAAGTGGATACTGAACGATTATTCCTGGAGCAGAATCGGCCAGCAAATGAGGGATGTCTATCGCTGGCTTGTCGGCGAGTCTTCCATTGCCCCTGCCTGTGTGAAGTTTGAATAAGAAGGTTTTGCAATGAGTTGGACGACCAGCCCCCCGATTGTCTTTTTGCGCAAGATCGGCCGCCGCCTTGGGTTTAACTCGTGCATCGCCCGCGCACTCTACGGTGACGGCTATGAAACGCATTATGACCTGGCTTTTCAGGACTTGCTTAAGGTAGGCGACTGCGTGTGGGATGTCGGTGCCAACATAGGCTATTATACCAAGTTTTTTGCACAACGAGTAGGCAGTCAAGGCTGCGTGTTGGCATTTGAGCCGAGTCCGATCAACCATTCGAAACTCTTCGGCGCTGTCGGGGACTTGCCCAATGTGCTGCTCTTCAACTATGGCCTCGGCGCTGCGGATGAGGAAGTGCCTTTTCAGCAGGGTGCCGACACGTTGGGCGCCACCAGCCGCGTGGTTTCCGACTCAGCCGGGGGGGGGGGCAGGTCAATGTCCGTATCTTTGCCGCAGACAACCTAATAAAGAAAAACTTTGCCCAGATGCCCAACGCCATAAAGATCGATGTGGAAGGATTTGAGCCTGAGGTGATGTGCGGGCTTAACATAACTTTGGGCAATCGAGAACTACGTCTCATCGGCATAGAAATGCATTTTAGTATTCTGCAGGAGCGTGGCCTGCCCGATGCCCCGCGCTCCATAGAAACACTGCTCTGCAGATCCGGCTTTTCGATCAACTGGCCTGACAGCAGCCACATTTTAGCAGTACGCAAATAGATGTCCGGACGCATCGTGATCGACAATACAAGTATCGAGGTCTCCCGTCTGAGTTTTGGCACGTCGTCTCTGCATCACATTTTTTTCTCAGCACAACGGCAGGCGTTGCTCCATGGGGTTGAAGCGGCGGGTATCACGCACTTTGATACCGCCCCCTACTATGGCTACGGATTGGCCGAATGCGATTTGGGCAAGTTCATGGTCGGTAGGCGGTCACGCTTCACTGTCTCCACGAAGATCGGCCTGTATCCACTTGGGCCATCCTCAACGCATATTGCGAGCGTACTGATTCGTAAGACAATTGGCAAGTTGATCAACCAAATCGCGTTGCCAGAAATCAATTGGCAAGTGGCGCGGGCTAGAGAAAGTTTGAGCGCGAGCTTGAAACGCTTGCAATCTGATTATGTGGACTTTCTATTCTTGCACGAGCCGGATTTTGCATTGCTTAATACCGACGAGATACTTTCGTGGCTGGAACAGGAACAAATCCGCGGCACCATTCGTGCCTGGGGTGTGGCTGGCGTCAGGGCTAGGGTTGCCCCCTTTGTTGTTGAGGGTCACCTGCTCGCCAGGGTCGTGCAAACGCAGGACAGCCTAGATCAGCGACAGGCTGATTTTCTCACAGATATAGGTCGGAGGTTTCAATTTACTTACGGATACTTGTCCGCAACACGATTGAGCAACAAACCGATATTGCCGATGGTCACGATTCGACAGGCCCTACTAAGAAACTCAACAGGTTCGGTGCTTGTATCGGCGCGCCGACTAAGACACATAAATGAACTATCAAGTTAAATGACTCTCGGCAAAGCCGGGTCTTACCATGTTCTTGTTGCATAGTAATGAAGAATTCACCATGGGTTAATCTGGCAGCTACTGCCACAACTGAGGAAGTTCAGACGGATGTGTGTATAATCGGGGCCGGAGCTGCCGGTATTTTCCTGGCGGCTCAATTGGCCCGAAAGGGTAAGTCCGTCGTGATAATCGAGGCAGGCCCAGCTTCCGTAATAGATGCCGACGGAGTTGGATTTGAACCGATACTCACAGGGGATGATTATCCGGGCGCCACCATCGGACGCTACTTCGGAATGGGCGGCTCCACGGGTAGATGGGGTGGCCTACTGATTCCACATACGTATCATGACAGGAGACATGTTCACCGCGCAGGCGTGTGGGATTTTATCGTGGATTGTGTCGAGAGGCATGCTCCGGTTGTTTTGAGTCAATTAGGATATAGAAAAGGATCAGATTTTTTCGAATACGCTAGGCTGAAGCTTGGTTTATTTGCGGATATTCTGTCTCACGCAGGCTATGATATCCAGGCAAGTTTGCTATTGCCCTTTTTGCGAAAGAATTTCTCCTTTTTATTATCTGAAATACCAAAATCGAAACCGCAACCTCGCGTCTTCTACAATGCCGTTGCCAAGGACTGGACCTTCAGGGGGACGGTAAACGGGGCTCGAGTGATCGGGCTTCGCGCAATATCACGGAACCGGAACTCTGTAACTGTAACCGCCCCTAAATATGTCCTGGCCGCAGGTGCAATTGAAACCGGGCGCATCCTTTTGGAAATGGACCAGTCCTCATCTCAACCCATTTTGAACAGCCGGTCATGCCCGGGCTGCTATCTGTCAGATCATTTGTCAGTAACGATAGCCGAAGTGCCTTTCAGCGATTCCAAACTTGCCGCAGATATGTTTGCCTACCGCTTCGAGAGGACATGGATGCGCGGAATCCGATTGCTAGAACATAAACCCTTTATTGGTACGCCTCTGGCATTTGCTCATATTGATTTCGAATTGCAAAATGCGGGGTTTAAACTAGCGAAAGAGCTCATGTGGGCCGTTCAAGGCCGTCGGATGCCGGTAATAACGCCAAATTCAGTTATTTCTGGCTTGGGTGATTTAATGAAACTGGCGTGGCATAGATGTTTACGTTCAAGGCTCTACATTTCCAAAACGAGTCCTGCACATCTGCAGTTAGATATGGAACAGCACCCGATAAAGGAAAACAAAATTAGTCTCTCGCAACAATTTGACGAGTACGGGCGGCGTAGAGCAGCTATTAATTGGCGCATCACGGAACAGGACGTGACATCTTTATCGGAGATTGCAGGCCGTTTTCTGAACCTGTGGCCTGGCAGGGGCGCAGGGTTGCCCGATTTGATCGCCCGAGAATTAAGCCCTGTTAAAAACAAACCGCATGATGCTTATCATCCTGTAGGTACCTGCCGGATGGGTGACGATGAAGAGGCTGTTGTAGATCTTAACCTTAAAGTAAGAGGTCTTGAAAACACGTGGGTCGTCAGTACAGGCGTTTTTCCTAGCGCGGGAACAGCGAACCCGACTTTTTCAATGCTATGTCTTGCAAACAGGTTTGTTGACCAAGTTAACTAAAATGGTTAAAGAGCTATCCTATAAAAAAACTACCTGGCCCTCAGGTACCGCCCCTGTCGCGGTAGTGATGATTTGCCTTAACGAAGGCCACAACATGGAGGCCGTTCTGCAGAACCTGAGCGGCTGGGCCCAAGAGGTTTTTCTAGTCGACAGCTACAGCAAAGACGACACAGTGGACATCGCCCTGCGATACGGGGTGCAGGTGGTCCAGCGCCGCTTCCGCAACTTCGGTGATCAATGGAATTTTGCGCTGCGGGAACTGCCCATTACCGCGCCCTGGACAATGAAGCTGGACCCGGATGAGCGATTGTCCGAGGATCTCAAGCAGAACCTCATTGAAAAAATAAACCGGTGGGAACATGATGCCATCACTTTCAGGCGGCGTTGGTGGTTGGTGGGGCATGCGCTGCCGATTCGTGACGAGGTTCTTCGAATTTGGAAAACAGGAAGATGTGTTTTTTCGGATGTATCCGTCAACGAGCATCCCATTGTCGAGGGAAGGATACTACATGTGAGCGGAACTCTTGAACACCACGACAGCCCTGACCTTGATCACTGGGTCGAAAAACAAAACCGATATTCCACCGCTGAAGCGGTCATTGCCTACCAGAAAGCAAACCTGGCGGCCGACGCGAAACTCTTCGGAACCAGACTGCAGCAGCGGATGTGGCTCAAAAAGAACTTTCTTCGAATTCCGTTTCGGTATCAACTGCTGTTTCTCTATTATTGGTTGTGGAATGGCTTATGGCGTGCAGGCCGGGTGGGTTACGCCAGCGCAATGTTGTGGACAGATACGACGCGCTTGCGAGAATATAAACTCATGGAGATTGAATTAACAGGCCGATTGCCAGCCAAGCGACAATACGGCCCCGGCGAGCCGGATGCGCGCGTTCAACAATTCGACTAAGAAATCTTATGAGAAAATAGACAAAAACAATATTCATCCATGGCAAATACCCCTTACCAAATTTGCACAAAGACGGTGATGGATACCTCCGACCCGTCTATCACGTTCGATTCCGACGGCATTTCCAGCCACTATTGGGATTTCCAACGCAAGGTCAAGCCTAATTGGCACGTCGGGCCGCGGGGACGCGCTATGCTGGAGCAGATGGTTGCCATGATGAAGCAAGCCGCAAAGGGGCGCAGCTTCG
>Ga0172375_10010727_pt1 | contig 11819 bp, 10 predicted proteins | sample LakKiv1m_FD_114537 | JGI IMG/M metagenome (GOLD analysis project Ga0172375, IMG submission 114537) | Freshwater microbial communities from Kabuno Bay, South-Kivu, Congo - kab_092012_11.1m | ecosystem: Environmental > Aquatic > Freshwater > Lake | place: Democratic Republic of the Congo... | reverse complement strand
GAAAATTTGATCCCGGGAGTCGATGATCTTGGGTACCCGTTATATCTAAGCAGTAAATTCACGATATCGCTTGCGCATATCGGATTCAACCTAATAAATGTATTCATCATGTATTTCTTCATTAAGCAACTGGTCTGGCTGGTCACAAAGATCGTACCAGGAAAAGGCGAGATGGTTGTCGACGAAATTGTTCTCGACGAAACCCTATTGAAAGAATCTCCTGACTTAGCTTTGGAAAATGCAAAAGTCGCCATCAACAACATGGGTAACGTAGCCCGTGGCATGTACGAGTTCACCTACAATTATGCTTTTACAAAAGATGAAAAAGAAAAAGAGATGGCAAACCAGTGTGAAGAACTTATGGATTCGATGGATGACAAGATTCATAATTATCTTGTCCATATCGCCGGCGGCGACCTGAATGAAAAACAGAGCCAACTTGTTGCCAAAGACATGGACACAGTGACCGATATCGAAAGAATCGGGGATCATCTGGATAACTTAATCGAATTCTTTGAAGTTCGACATGAGAAGAAGATGGTCATGCATGAGAAAACTCGAGAGGAACTGGAAGACCTCTTTACAATTTTACGAGAGACTTTGGACCAATCGCTTGAGGCCTATATCAACATGGATCGTGACTTGGCGCTTAAAGTCAACCAACGAGAAGACACTTTAGACAAATTGGTCAAGAAATATCGGAAGAACCATGTCAATCGCCTTTATGACAAAACCTGTGCCGAGAACGAAGCGGGATTCTATGTAGACATCCTTTCAAACCTGGAACGCATAGGAGATCACTGCAACAACATGGTAATCAACGTTTTGACCGATGATTTCACACACGACGACCGCTATTATTAACAAAAAAATCGGTTTTAAAAAAATATGCTTGTATTATTCGAAAGTTTAATATATAATATGTAAAGCAAAAAACTAGACCACTAGAGAAACGATAATTATACATTATTTTTACAGAATGGATGGTAACAATGACTAATAAGAAAACCATGTCTATTATGGAACTTGCCTACCAGATTCTCCAAGAAGAAGAGAAAGCGATGACTTTCATCGAGATTTATGACAGAATCTGTGAAGCAAAGGAGATTTCCGAAGAAGATAAAGCGGAGAACATTTCCCAAGTTTATGCGGATTTCATCATGTCGGCCAAGTTCATATATGTCGGCGACGACGAGTGGGACATCAAAGGCAGAAGAACCATAGATTTATGGGACAAAGATGGGGCTTATTACGACGAATATCCTGATTACGAAGAAGAACTCAGCCTCTATGACGAAGAAAAAGAACCGGATGAATATAGCATAGACACGTACGAAGAAGAGGAAGAGGAAGAAGAGGAAGCCAGTCCTTACGAAGACGACTTCGACGAAGACGACCTGGAAGACGAAGAATCCGAGTACGATGAATTCGACGATGAAGAAGATTATATCGAAGATGAGGAAGACCTGATGTTCGATGAAGAAGACGACGAGTTCAAGGACGAGGAAGAGGAAGAAGAGGAAGAAGAGGAAGAAGAAACCCCAGAGGAAACCGAAGAGGAAGAAGACTACGGCACCTATGAGGAAGAAGACGAAGACTTCGACGATGAGGAATACAACGAGTACATGGATGATTACGAAAAAATGTACGACGAATAATCTCCTAAATTGATTGAAATAAAAAGCAATATTTGTTATAATCTTAAAGAGCTCACTAAAAAAGGGTTCTCCGATACGGGGACCCTTTTTATATTTTTTGGAGGATAGCATGAAAAGTACGAAATTCATCTTCGTCACCGGCGGAGTCGTTTCGAGTTTAGGCAAGGGCATAGCTGCCGCGTCATTAGGAAGATTGTTGAAAAATAAAGGCTTAAAAGTGTTCATGTTGAAGTTCGATCCGTACATCAACGTCGACCCAGGGACAATGTCGCCATACCAACACGGCGAGGTTTTTGTGACCGATGATGGCGGTGAGACCGATCTCGATCTCGGACATTATGAAAGATTCATCGACGAAAATCTTTCACGCAACTCTTCGGTTACTACCGGTAAAGTCTATCAATCAGTGATTGAGCAGGAAAGACGCGGAGATTATCTCGGAGCTACCATCCAGGTTATTCCTCACATAACCAATGAAATCAAGTCAAGATTGCTAGATTTGGCTAAGGAATCGGATTGTGACGTCCTAATTACTGAAATCGGCGGTACTGTTGGCGACATTGAATCTCTGCCGTTTCTGGAGGCAATCAGACAGATGCGCCGAGATGTCGGATATAAAAATACCATGTATATTCACAACACATTGATTCCTTATCTCGAGACTACTGGAGAGTTGAAGACAAAACCTACACAACATAGCGTCAAAGAATTGCGTTCGTTAGGTATAATTCCCGATGTAATAATCTTGAGAACTCAGAAAAAAATTTCAAACTCAATTAGAGAAAAAATAGCTCTGTTCTGCGATGTGCAAAAAGAAGCCGTAATTGAATGTAAAGACGTTTCCGTTCTGTATGAAGTCATGATCAATCTAAAAAAGGAACACCTTGACCGCTTGGTATGCGAACATCTCGACCTGCCATATATTGAAAGCGATATTGCGGTATTCGAGCGACTGATTGAAGAAATCAAGACTTTGAAGGAAAAGGTTAGTATCGGACTAGTTGGAAAGTATGTAAGCCTACACGATGCTTATTTGTCGGTTACAGAAGCGTTGAAGCATGCCGGATATGCCAACGGAGTCGATATCGACATCCGCTGGATTAACTCCGGGACGGTAACTGAAGACAATGTCATGGAACTTTTAGGCGACTGTGATAGCATCTTGGTCCCGGGAGGGTTCGGCACAAGAGGAATAGACGGGAAGATCATCGCCATCAAATATGCGAGAGAGAACAGAATTCCGTTTTTAGGGCTCTGTTTAGGCATGCAACTATCCGTTATCGAATTCGCCAGAAATGTCTGTGGGTTACCCGATGCCAACTCAACGGAGTTTGAACCTGACACTATCTACAATGTCATCGATTTTCTACAAGATCAATATCAAGGAATTGACATGGGAGGAACCTTGAGACTGGGACTTTACAATTGCGACTTAAAACCAGGAAGCATCGCCGCTATTGCATATGGCGAAAAACGAATTAGAGAACGTCACAGACACCGATATGAGTTTAACAACAAATTCAAGAAAGTATTCGAAAAACACGGAATGATTTTTTCAGGAATCAATCCGGAACAGAATCTGTGCGAGATTATCGAACTCGAAAATCACCCTTTTTTCATTGCCACACAATTCCATCCGGAATTCCTATCAAGACCGGATAAACCACATCCTTTATTCACAAAATATATTGAAACAATCATTAAGAATAAATGACACTTATACATTATACAAAAAGTGTCTTTTTTTAAAATAAGTATTGTGCAACACACAGTACTGTGTTATAATCAGTCATGGGAGAGGATAATATGAATTCACAATTCAAGCGTGGCATAATCGAATTATGCGTCTTGAAAGAGTTGATTCCTCAGGATACATACGGGTACCTCATAATCAATAGCCTATCTGAGCATTTGAATGTCAATGAAAATACAATCTATCCAATACTCAGAAGGTTGACGAAGGAAGGATATTTTACAACGTATCTCGAAGAATCGAGTTCAGGAGCACCAAGAAAGTATTACCATATTACGAAAAAAGGTTTTGAGTATTACCTTAAACTTCGTGATGAGTGGGATGACTTCATCGGTGGGGTATATGTTATATTAAATAAGGGAGGTAAGAAGAATGAAGAAATTCTTGCAAGATTTGGAAGTCGAGTTGAGAAAGAATAACCTGAGCGAAGAAGAAATCGCTGACATTATCACCGATCATAGGGAAATGATCGACACAGCCATCAGGGAAGGCTTAAGCGATGATGAGCTAGAGAAAAAATTCGGAAATCCGAAAGAAGTGGCAGAGGAACTGTCACAATTTTCAGATAAAAAAGACAAAGGAAGGGAAAGTAAAAAAATGAAAACAAAAGAATTTACCGGAATAGCCGAAAACTACAATGTAACAATCGGTTTGGTAAGCGAAGACATCGTCTTCAAACACTCAGATGAAGACAAAATTCTGGTCGAGTATGTAGGGAAGAAAGACCTGGATGAGTATGAAGTCGAGTACAAGGACAACGAATTTGTATTAAAGACTCCAAAAGGTATGCGGTATGAAGACAGCTGGTTTGGAAACAACCATCGCTTGTTTACAATCACATTGCCAAGCAACAGGAAAATAAATAAGTTTTCCTTAAAACAAATCAATGGAGACACAGTAATATCGGACATCGTCGCCGAAACGTTCGAAATGAGTACCAAAAACGGAGATACCAAATTTGCCAATTTTAAATTGGACACATTTAAGATCAACACGGTCAACGGAGACACTTCAATCGAGAATTGTGAGTGCGCTATGCTTTCAATATCACAGATCAGCGGTGATTTGGAACTGAGAAACAGCAAAATCAAACACGATCTGGATATTAATTCTGTCAGTGGCGATCTGGAGTTTGAAAACGTCGATTGTATCACATTGCGCCTTAAGACAGTGAGCGGCGATCTCGACGGAAAAGAGTTCTATCCGGAAGTAGTGTATCTAACTTCTGTATCCGGCGACATCACCATCAAGAATACCGATTCAACAAAACCTATTCAGGTAAAAGAGAAGAGAACCGTATCTGGAGACGTTGATATCAGGTATTAATGCTTTTTCAACAGCTCAATATGTAGTATAATTATATACGAGGTGATTAATTTGGAATTAGAGAAGAAATTCAGAGAGATGCTGAAGAAGATTCAAGCATACAATTATGTCTTTGCCTTGATTGGTTGGGACTCTAACACAGAAGCTCCAAGAAACTCTTTTAAGAGAAGAGCTGAAGTAATGGGAATTTTATCGAAAGAACATTTCGCTTTGGAAACATCCCAAGAATACAAAGATGTGATTTTGGGGCTATATGACAAACTTGACACTTTGGACGAATTCCTTCAAAGAGAAATCAAGAAAGCCAAAAAGAATCTGGATAAAGTCAAGAATATCCCAGAAGAAGAGTACGTGGAATACGGCAAATTGATTCAAATGTCTCAACTCGTATGGGAAGACGCCAAAAAGAACAATGACTATGCTTCGTTCAAAGAGAATCTCAGACAAATTATCGAATTCAATAAAAAATTCGCGCTGTATTATGCCCCGGATCAAGATCCGTTTGATACACTGTTGGATGATTTCGAAGAAGGAATGACCAGCAAGGAGTATGATGAATTCTTCGGCAAATTGAAGAAAGAACTCGTACCGTTTGTCAAAGAAGTACTTAAGCATGGCAATTCCGATTATGAAAAGTTAATTAATGCTTATTATAATCCGAAGATACAGCAGGAGTACTGTGACTACTTAACCGATGTATTGAAATTCAACCGTGACAGCGGACTTATGAAAAAATCAGTTCATCCTTTCACTTGGAATACATCTCCTGAAGATGTACGATTCACCACAAGATATTTGGAGAATTATGTCTTCTCGAGCATCTTCGCAGCTATTCATGAATTAGGTCATGCGACTTATGAACAACAGATATCGACAGAATGGGATGACTCTTTATTGCATGGCGGTACATCCATGGGAATCCATGAATCACAATCAAGATTCTATGAGAACATCGTTGGTAGAAGCTTGGCTTTCTGGGAAACCCATCTTGACAAGTTCAAAGAATTATTCCCGGAACAAACCAAAGGTATAACCCCGCTAGACATGTATAAAGCAGTTAACACTGCAGAGGCCTCGATGATTAGAGTCGAAGCCGATGAACTGACTTATTCATTGCATATCATGTTAAGATATGATATCGAGAGAAAAATGATAGCTGGAGAAGTTACAGTGGATGAACTTCCGGAACTTTGGAATAATCTCATGGAAGAATATTTGGGTATTAGACCTAAAAATGACAGTGAAGGTGTACTGCAAGACGTCCACTGGAGCGGCGGCATGATCGGATATTTTCCGACTTACGCTTTAGGAACCGCTTATTCGGCACAAATCTACTATAGCATGCTTAAAGACTTGGATTTGGATGCTTTGATTAAAGCAAACCAACTGGAAAAAGTCAACGCATGGTTGAAAGAAAAAATCCATAAATACGGTTCAAGTAAAACTCCAAAAGAGATTTTATTAGAGGTAACCGGAGAAGAATTCAACGCAAAATACTACATAAAATACCTCAAAGATAAATATTCTGAGATATATTTGAAATAACAATCTGAGCGGCTTTTCAAAAGCCGCTCTTTTTTCCTTTAAAATAATATCGTTATGTGTTAAAATTTAGTTAACAGTAATTAAGGAGGAATATGAATGTTATTAGAGAAAAAACTGATAGAAGCTCTGCTTGAAGCGGGATTATCGCGCGGCGCAGACTTCGCGGAAGTTTTTGTCGAAGGAACTGATTCGACAACGCTCCAATCACTTTCGGGAAGACTAGAGAAAGCCAACAACGGGAAGTTGTTCGGAGTCGGTATTCGTTTGGCTAAGAAATTCCAGACAGTATACGGCTATACCAACAGTAAGAATCCGGACGATCTTCTAAAACTGGCCGAAGATTTATCAAAATCATTTGACGACAAGAATATTACAAAAAGAAAACCTTTGATGGAACTCGAAGTCGGAAAAAGGCATGGAGCAAAGATTAAACCAAGCGAGGTTTCCTTGGAAAAGAAAGTTGAACTAATCAAGAAGGCTTATCAGGCCGCGTCAGAATATGATGAAGCAATTAAACAAGTTGTGATTTATTTGCTTGATTCTGCACAAGAAGTTTTGATTGCCAACTCTGAAGGGCGCTTTGTTACAGAAACAAGATACAGAGTTAGAATCGGTATGAATGCCGTTGCCGCAAAAGATGGTGTAATGCAAACTGGTGGTGTTGGTCCTGGCGCCGGAAAAGGGTATGAGTATCTCTTCGACGAGATAGACGTAGCCGAATATGCAAGAGAAGCAGCTGAGACAGCGATTATAATGCTAAACGCTGAAGAATGTCCAAGTGGTGTTATGCCGGTCGTTATCCATAATGGATTCGGTGGAGTAATCTTCCATGAAGCTTGCGGACATCCTCTTGAAGCGACTTCGGTTGCCAAGAACGCATCAGTGTTCTGTGGTAAAATGGGACAGAAGGTCGCATCCGATATCGTGACAGCTATCGATGATGGAACTTTGGAAAATCGTTGGGGCTCCGCTAATTTCGATGATGAAGGCTATCCTCAACAGCATCGTGTCCTGATTGAAAACGGTGTTTTAAAATCATACATGATTGATAAGATCAACGCCAGAAGAATGAATGCCGAACCTACAGGTTCATCAAGAAGACAAAATTACAAATTCGCTCCGACATCAAGGATGAGCAACACTTATATCGACAATGGCGATTCAACATTCGAAGAAATCATCGCCGCTACCGAATTCGGCTTGTTTGCCAAGAAACTTGGCGGTGGATCGGTTAATCCTGGAAACGGTGATTTCAACTTCGCCGTAATGGAAGGTTATATGATCCGTGACGGTAAGATTGCCGAACCGGTAAGAGGTGCGTCATTGGTCGGAAACGGCGGAAACATTCTATATAAAATAGATATGATTGCTAACAATCTAGATAGCGCAAGAGGAATGTGCGGCTCCGTATCGGGATCAATCCCGGCGGACGTCGGACAACCGACACTCAGAGTCACCGACATTACAGTCGGCGGAAAGCGGGGTGCTTGATATGAATCTCGATAAATTATTTAAAATAGCCAAAGACAAAGGAATATCAGATATTCAGGTATATCTTTCAAATTCCACAAATCTTAGCGTTCAGATTTTTGAAGGCGAAGTTGACAAATATGAAATTGCCGACAGCTCATCATTGACAATTAAAGGTGTTTACAACAACAAGATGGGTGTGTATAGCACCGAAGTGATGGAAGATGAGATGATTGACGAAATCATCGATGCCATTATTGCCAGCGCAAAAGTCATCGATTCACTGGATGATGCAATCATCTATGAAGGCGATGATCATTATGAAGAGGTTGAAGGTCTTTACAATGAAGAGTTGACAAATCTCGACGTCGCAAAAAAGATTTCCACTCTAAATGAAGTGGATGAAAAATTCCATAATTTCGACAAACGTGTCAAAAATGTCGAAATCAGTTATACCGAAACAACAAATTCAGTCATGTTACAAAACTCCAAAGGCCTGAAGTTATATAATAAGGCAAATGCTTCCTACATCATATCGGAAGTAATTGTCAATGACGGATCAGATCAAAGAGTCGGCTTCGATGTCAAAATAACCAACGATTTCAACGACTACAAAGTCGACGAAATGGTTAAAGACATCACCCAGGATGCATTGAGATCTCTTGGTGCTAAACCAGTACCTTCCAAGAATTATGAAATCGTCTTTAGCAGTCTTTCATTCGCAACTTTGTTTTCAGCTTTCCAAGGCGTATTTTCTGCCCAAGCTGTTCAAAAAGGCATTTCATTATTGAAAGACAAACTTGGCGAGACAGTTGGTTCTTCTTTAATCAATGTGGTTGATGACCCACTGATGAAGAAGAGTGCAAGCAGCAGATCTTTCGATGACGAAGGTGTGGCTACTAAATTCAAGTATTTGATTGAAAAAGGTGTTTTGAAAACATATTTGCATAACCTTGTCACCGCTAAAAAAGACGGGGTAAAATCAACCGGAAATGGATTTGGGAACGGAATTTCAGCTGTAAACATGAAGATCGAGGCCGGAGATACTAACTTCGATTACATGATTGCATCTGTCAAAGACGGCATCTATATCACCAATGTCCAAGGTGCTCACGCAGGAGCAAACGCCGTAAGCGGCGACTTCTCCTTGCAAGCAGCCGGATATCATGTGCTTGATGGCAAAATCGGAGAACCGGTTGCGTTAATTACTGTTGCTGGTAATTTTATCGAAATGCTTAAAGATGTCATTATGGTCAGTAACGAAACCAAGATGACATACTACGGTATCACCAGCCCTGCAGTAAAAATCAAGTCAATGCCGGTGTCCGGAAAATAAGTTTTTTAAGACTCAGATTTCTGAGTCTTTTTTTTGCTTTTTGGTTAAATTATTATCTTTTAACGCAATTTTCCGAAGAGTTATATTTCTTTACTTTTACCCACATAAAATGTATAATTATATAGGAATAAAGCAATTATTTAGGAGGATTACAAAATGGCATTAGTCAATGCAAAAGGAATGATCGACAAAGCCTATAAAAACGGTTATGCAATCGGTCAGTTCAACATCAACAACCTAGAATGGACAAAAGCGATACTTCTTACTGCAGAAGAATTGAAATCACCGGTAATACTCGGCGTTTCTGAAGGTGCCGCAAAATATATGGCCGGATATAAAGTAGTAGCCGATATGGTTAAGGCGATGATTCAATCATTGAATATCACCGTCCCGGTTGCGTTGCATCTCGATCACGGAACCTACGAAGGATCTTTGAAGGCCATCGAAGCCGGCTTTTCATCAATCATGTTCGACGGGTCGCATTATCCAATCGAAGAAAACATCAGAATGACCAAAGAGTTGATTAAGATGACTAGAGAATTGGGATTATCATTGGAAGCCGAAGTTGGCGCTATCGGTGGAGAGGAAGACGGAGTCATTGGCGGCGGTGAGCTTGCAGACCCGCTAGAATGCAAGATGATTGCCGACTTGGGAGTTGATTTCCTTGCAGCCGGTATCGGCAACATTCACGGCGTATATCCGGCAAATTGGCCAGGATTGAATTTCGACGTTTTGGCAAAAATCGATGAAGTTACCGGTAATACACCGTTGGTGCTACATGGCGGTACAGGAATTCCCGAGGACATGATTAAAAAAGCAATTTCCATGGGTGTGTCAAAGGTTAATGTCAACACTGAATGTCAATTGGTATTCGCAGCTGCGACTAGAAAATATATTGAAGAAGGCAAAGACAAGATTGGCAAAGGGTTTGACCCTCGTAAACTTTTGGCTCCAGGAACCGAAGCCATCAAACAATGCTTGCGGGAAAAAATGGCTTTCTTCGGTTCGATCAGCCAAGCTTAATCACAAAAAAACCACATATTCAATGTGGTTTTTATTTTGATATGTTGTATAATATTAACGAGGTAAAATATGGAAAAATTAGTTAGAGAATACAACCAATGGTTGAAAGAGAATCAAAATCTAATCTTGCATCTACGCGGACATGACTCGTCGTTATACATGAGAATAGCACCAATATATGAGGTGCTTAATCATTTGGCTGACGAGAACGAGAATAACGGATTTGACTTTGACGACGATCTCTTTAAGATTTTTGAAATCGGATTTGAGTATCTTCATCAACAAATCGATTCGTGCAAACTCTACCTGGAGAATTCCTTCAAGAATGATTTCCACCACTTTTTGGAATATGACAGAATCGTAGGATATATTCTATATTTGGAAGATTTGAAGTATGAAATAATTGAGAATAAAATAGAATACAAGAAAGCGAATCTGGACAAACTAATTGCGTATCTCGAAGAACTCATGAACAAGAAATCAGAAGTACCAGAAAACATAAATCTCTATATCGATAGTGAGGTTCACAAGATTGTCGATGTAACTGATTGGAACTTTAAAAGCATTATCGATATCTTTGTGGAAATCGCTGAAACTCTAGGTATCGAGGCATATGTAGAAGATGATTATATCTTAGGAAAGGATGTTTAATGATATGAACAGAAAGCAATACTTGATCACCTTGATCAGCTTTGGAGTCGTGTCGGTTGCATTAATTGTCACGAATTCGTTTTTTGAATATTTGAGTTGGTTCATCGTCGTTTTAATCATATCGGCCGGATACTTCTATATCCGCTATAAGATTACTGGGCCATTACAGATGTTCGCTACTAGATTTAACATGATGGTCGACTACGATCTTGATGTTGAAGGCGCTTTAAAAATGGCTAAAGAAAATTTTGATAACGCTCCGACAAATGCCGTAAAATCTTTATTCATGATTTATTTAGGAATGGCTTATTATTATAACACGCGTTATCGCGACGCAATAAACACCTTCAACCAGATAGACCTCAACAAGGTTAATCCGCTCTATCATGTGCTGATCTTCGCGTTCTCGGCATACGCTGCATATGAGGAAGGTGACGATGAGATATTTAACTTGTCACTAGGCAGAATGGAAGAAGTGAAAAACCGCATAAACAAGCGATATCTCGCCTTTGCATCAAACTATTATGATATACTGTCAGCCATGAAAAACCTGGAACTGGATCCAGAGAATTATCGTGAAGTTATCGAACGAAATTTTTCGAGGGAAGACGGATATATATCGACTAGGTTAGTGTATAATTATCGCATGGCTCTTTATTACAAAACCGTCGGAAACACCGATGAGATGGATAAGTGTTTGGCGAAAGTTATCGCCAACGGTAAAAATCATCACACCGCAATCCAAGCAAAAACGCTTTTCCAAAACACTTGTAATGTTGAAGATTTCGTATTTGACAATCCTTCAGGAAAAGTATCGGATGTCGAGATAGTCGAAGAACCGAAACAGCTAGAACATCTCGAGGAAGTTGAAATAGTCGAGGAAGAAGTAAAGAAAATCGAAAGCATCGACCCCGAAGAAAAAGAATAAGAAAAATAGCTTGTGCCATATTGGCGCAAGCTATTATTTTTTTATGCTTCTATAATTAAGGTAGGGGTAGAAAGGTTTTAAAGGTTTTGTGGTAACGAAGTGAAACGAGTTATCCACAAAACCAAAATT
>Ga0172375_10010726_pt1 | contig 11822 bp, 11 predicted proteins | sample LakKiv1m_FD_114537 | JGI IMG/M metagenome (GOLD analysis project Ga0172375, IMG submission 114537) | Freshwater microbial communities from Kabuno Bay, South-Kivu, Congo - kab_092012_11.1m | ecosystem: Environmental > Aquatic > Freshwater > Lake | place: Democratic Republic of the Congo... | reverse complement strand
TGCCGACGATGACGACCGGCCAGTCCTGGGTCACGCCGATCTCGCGGGCGATCTGGTAGCGCAGGTACTCGACGTCGTAGCCCACGCCGCGGGTGCCGTACGACCCGAGGTAGGACAGGTCCTTGCGCAGCTTGGCGCTGTTGACGCCCGCCGCGGCGGCGAGCTCCTCGCTCGAGCACGTCGCCGTGCCCTCGTCGGCGAGTGCGGTGAGGGCGCGCAGGTAGACCGGCAGCCGGGCGACGGTCGCCTCCGGGATCGCGGCGTTGGCAGCGACGGCGGACGCCGCGGGCAGGTCCGTGGCGTCCGGGGTCGACCCGGTCGCCGGGGGCTCCCCGGGCACTCGTCTGCGTCCTGCGGTCACGTCACTCCTGGCCGTCCGGCGGGTCCCGCCCGAGCGGGGTTCGGCATCGCCGCAGAGGTCCGGGAGGGCAGGGGCAGCGACACGCGGCCGGGCCTCCCGGAGCCCGCGGTGCGGCCACTGTAGGAGTTTGTGAACGTGAGAACAAACCGGCGGACGTCGTGGGCTAGCACAGGTGAGATCTCTCACCATCACCGGGGGTCGGGTCAGGCGGTCGGCCGTGACCGTCGCCACCAGCGCACGCGGGCCCCCGGCCCGGCGCGCAGGGCGTCGCGCAACCGGTCGGCGTCGACGCGCCACACGGCGTGCGGGCGCCCGTCGACGGTCGTCACGGGGACCTCCTCGCCGTACCGCTCGGTCAGCCCGGGATCGCCGCTGATGTCGACCTCGAGGACGTCCGCGCCCTCCTCGGCCGCCACCGCCGTCACGATCGCCATCGCCTCCGCACACAGGTGGCACCCCGGCCGCGTGTAGACCACCACCCGCGCCGAGGAGTCGGCCTCACTCACCGAGCAGCTCCAGCGCCTGACGCCGGACGGCGGCCCGCAGCCGACCCTTCGCCACCTTCCCGGTGGCGGTGTAGGGCAGCTGGGGCACCACGATGACGTGGCGCGGCTGCTTGAAGCGGGCCAGGCGCTCGCCGGCGTACGCCTCGACGGCCGCGAGCGTCGGCTCCTCGTCAGCGCCCGGCGCGAGGACGACGTAGGCCTGCACCGCCTCGCCCGCCCGCTCGTCGGGGACGCCGATGACCGCGACCTCGGCGACGCCCTCGACCTCCGCGAGCACCTCCTCGACCTCGCTCGGGTAGACGTTGAAGCCCGAGACGATGACCAGGTCGCTGAGCCGGTCGACGAGGACGAGCGAGCCGTCCGCGTCGAGGTAGCCCACGTCGCCGGTCGCCCACCACCCCTCAGGGTCGGGACCGTCGGCGCCGTCGGGCCAGTAGCCCGTGAAGAGGTTCGCTCCCCGGACCACGATCTGCCCGGGGTCGGAGCCCTCGGGCGGCCCGCCGCCGTGGTCGCGCAGCGCGATCTCGATGCCCGGGAGCGCGGGCCCCACGGAGCCGTAGGACGGGCGCTCCGCGGCCGCGAGGGTGGAGGTCACGATCGGCGCCGCCTCCGTCAGGCCGTAGCCCTGGTGGACCGGCACGCCGGCGATCTCCTCGAACTCCTCGATCACCTCGGGCGGCAGCGGCGCGGACCCGGACAGGACCAGGCGTACGCCCGCCAACCTCTCCCGCACACGGCCCACCTCGCGCCACCGCGGGAAGACGGCCGGGGCCAGCGGCAGCACCGTCACGCCGTGCCGCTCGATGGCGTCGAGGCTGCCGTCGGGGTCGAAGACCGGCAGGAGCACGAGGGTCGCGCCGTGCCGCAGGCACCCGCCGAGCACCGCGTTGAGGCCGTAGACGTGGAAGAGGGGCACCGCCCCCAGCAGCCGGTCGTCGGGCTGCAGGATGGCGGGCTCGACCGCAGCCGCCTGGTCGAGGTTCGCCAGCAGCGCGCGGTGCGGCAGCATCGCGGCGCGGGGTCGGCCCGAGGCGCCGCTGGTGAACAGCAGCACCGCCAGGGTCTCCGGGTCGCGGGGCGGCGGCGAGGCGAGCGGCTCCTCCGACCGGAAGTCCTCCCAGGCCCGCTCCTCGATCGGGACCGCCCCGGCCGACCGCGTGCCGCCCGCGACGGCCACCAGGGGCGCGACGGCGCCGGCGCGGAGGCGGTCGTCGCCGGCCGCCAGGGCGTCCGCGATCGCGGCCACGGCCTCGCGCACCGGACCGAGGGCACCCGCGTCCGTGACCACCAGCCGGGCCCCGCTGTCGGCGAGCATGCGCGCCAGCTCCGTGGGGGTCGCCCGAGGGTTGAGGGGTACGGCCACCAGCCCGGCCCGCAGGACCGCGAGGTAGGACGTGACGAAGGTCGGCGTGTTGCCCAGCGCGATCGCCACGCGGTGTCCGGCGACGAGGCCGGCCCCGAGGAGCCCGTGGGCGTACCTCGCGACCTCGTCGGACAACGCCGACCAGCTGAGCTCAGCGCCGCTGTCGGCGTCGACGATCGCGGGGAGGTCGCCCCGCGAGGCGGCGGCCTCGTCGAGCAGGGCGGTCAGGTTCTCGACCATGCCGCCCGAGTCTTCCACAGCGGGCACCCCCGCGGCGCCCTAGTCTGGGCGGGTGTCCGCGCCCGATCAGCCCGAGCAGCCTGAGCAGCCCGTGACCCCGGGCGAGAGCGGCGTGCCGCCGCTCGGGCGCATGCCGATCCACACGGCGCCGAACCTGCGCCGCCGCTCGGTGCTCGCCGGGCAGGCCGCGGCGTCGGCGGCCGAGGTCGAGTCGGCGCTGTCGGTCCCGCCCGACCCGACCGCCGCGGCGTTCTTCGACGTCGACAACACCGTCATGCAAGGCGCGTCGATCTTCCACCTCGCCCGGGGCCTGCACCGTCGGAAGTTCTTCACGACCCGCGAGATCGTCGGCGCGGCCTGGAAGCAGGCGTACTTCCGCCTCGCCGGCACCGAGGACCCCGCGCACATCGAGGAGAGTCGCGCCTCGGCGCTGGCCTTCATCGCCGGCCACACCGTCGCCGAGCTCGAGGAGCTCGGCGAGGAGATCTTCGACGAGGTGATGGCGACCCGGATCTGGCCCGGCACCCGGGCACTCGCCCAGATCCACATCGACCAGGGTCAGCGCGTCTGGCTGGTCACCGCCGCCCCCATCGAGATCGCGCGCATCATCGCCCGCCGGCTGGGGCTGACCGGGGCGATGGGCACCGTCGCCGAGCACGTCGACGGCGTCTACACCGGTCGCCTGGTCGGCGACCTGCTCCACGGGCCGGCCAAGGCCGAGGCGATCCTCGCCCTCGCCGAGCGGGAGGGGCTCGACCTCGCCCGCTGCTCGGCGTACTCCGACTCCTTCAACGACCTCCCCATGCTCTCGATGGTCGGCGACGCCTGCGCCATCAACCCCGACTCCCGCCTGCGCGACCACGCGCGCCAGCAGGGCTGGCGCATCCGCGACTACCGCACCGGCCGCAAGGCCGCCCGCGCCGGTCTCATGACTGCCGGTACGGCGGGCGCCCTCGCCGGCGCGGCCGCCGCCGCGGCCGCCATCCGCCGACGCGTCCGCTGACGCCTGTCGTCACGACGGTCCGGCAATTTCCCTGAAGTCCGGCGGCCGGCGGCCGATGGGAGCCACAATGGTCATCCCTCCGTGACCACGGACCAGCCCCCCGGAGCCCCGCGACGAGGTCTCGCCGTTTGGCAAAGGTTCGGTCTCATCCCTGGCCACGGCGGATCGGGAACACTTACCGTGGAGTAGGTGCCGGCGGGAGGGCCGGAGAGGGAGTTCCATGTACACGCGCGCCGACGAGTTCGGTCAGGGCTTCGACGCCCTGCGCCGTGCGGTCGAGCGCGCCCGCGAGGCGGCCGCCGCGCTGTTCGGTCCCGGGCCCTTCGCGCCCGGCGGGCTCATCGGTCCGTCGCTGGCGATGGCCGCGGTCGGCGTCCCGACGCCGCGCCCGACCCGCCTGCTCAGCGAGGCCGCCGCGCTCTCCGAGCTCGCGATGGAGGCCCCGCGGCCGACGTCCGACGACGCGGCGTACGCCACCTCCTCCGAGGTCGACGAGGCCCAGGGTCAGCGGCTGATCGCCCTCGTCGAGCTCGCCCGGGCGGGCGACAGCGAGGCCTTCGGCATGCTGTACGACCACTACCAGCCGGCCGTCTACCGCTTCCTCTACTACCGCGTCGGCTCGGTCACCCTGGCCGAGGACCTGACGTCGGAGACGTTCTTCCGCGCGCTGCGCAGCATGAGCACCTTCCGCTGGCAGGGCAAGGACTTCGGCGCGTGGCTGATGACGATCGCGCGCAACCTCACCGCCGACCACTACAAGGCCGGCCGCACCCGCCTCGAGCAGACCACCGAGGACCTCAGCGACCTCGACTCCGCGACCGAGGGTCCCGAGGGCGCCGTGCTCGCGACGCTGACCAACGAGGCGCTGCTCGAGGCGCTCGGCCAGCTCCCGCGCGAGCAGCAGGAGTGCCTCATCATGCGCTTCCTCCAGGGCATGTCGATCGCGGAGACCGCCCAGGTCCTCGGCCGCAGCGACGGCGCGATCAAGCAGCTGCAGCTGCGCGGTGTGCGCAACCTGGCCAAGCTCCTCCCGGAGGGCCTGCGATGACACCTCCGCACTCCGTGATCGTCGTCTCCGCAACCATGCCCGCGACGGCCGTAACCTCGCCCGCCGAGGCCTCGTTGATCCGGACAGATGCCGCACCCCTCCACGCGGCACGGACGACAGGACAGCAGCGATGAACTCCCGGTTCGTGGCGCGACGAAGCGCCGAGGACTTCGCCCAGGGCGTGGACGCCCTCCTCGAGGACCCCACGTCGGTCACCGAGCACCGCGACGCCGAGCTGCTCGCTCTCGTCGGGTCCATGCGCGCCGCCACGGCGCCCGTCGCCCGTACGGAGTTCGTCCACGACCTCCGCGCCCAGCTCATGGCCGAGGCGCAGACCGTCCTGACCCCGCAGCACGCCAACCTCGTGCTGCCGGTGCGCACCAAGGGTGCTCGCGAGCGCCGCTTCGTCGCCGCCGCGTCGGTCGCCGTCCTGCTCGGCGGATCGGCCACCATGGCCGCCGCGTCGCAGAACGCCCTCCCCGGCGAGGCGCTCTACCCGATCAAGCGCGGTCTCGAGCAGGCTCGCTCCTCCCTCGCCTTCACCGAGGACAGCAAGGGCTCGACCCTCCTCGGCAGCGCCAGCGGCCGCCTCGCCGAGGTCGCGCGCCTCGCCGAGGGCGGCGGCATCGGGAGCCAGGAGCAGATCGCCCGCACCCTGGCCGACTTCGAGGCGCAGACCCGCGAGGGCGTGGCGCTCCTCTTCGACGCGTACGCCACCACCGGCGACCCGGCCGACGTGGCCGCCGTCCGCGCCTTCGCCCGCGACGCGCTCGCCCAGCTGGAGTCCTTGGCCGGCACCCTGCCGGAGAGCCTCACCGCGTCCCTCGCGCAGCTCGCCCAGCTGCTGCGCGGCGTCGACAGCGAGGCGGTGCGGTTGTGCAGCGAGTGCGCGGCCGACGACGTGGTCGAGATCCCCGAGCTGCTCCTGACCCACGCGGAGGCGCTCACCGCGCTCGACAACGCCCGGTCCTCGACCCGCGAGCTCACCAACAACCACCCGGTGACCATCGACGAGGCGCTGCGACTCCCGCTCATCCCGCAGCTGCCGGCCCGGCCGCAGCAGCAGAAGCCGTCGGCCTCGCCGACGTCGCCGTCGACCTCGCCCACCCCGGCTCAGGCCGCCCCCAGCCAGTCCAGCGAGGGCCTGCTGCCGGCGATCGTCGACCTGCTCCGCCAGGGCCAGACCTCGACGTCGGGCGGCAGCGGCACCTCCAAGCCGGCGCCGTCCCCCTCCGCGCCCCCCAGCCCGGGCCTCGTCGGCGGGCTCGTCGATGAGCTCGGCAAGGTCGTCGGCACGATCCTGCCGAACCCGGACGAGAAGCTGCTTCCCTGACGCCTGCGGCCTGACCCCCTGCGGCCCGATCGCTGCGGCGCGCCCGCGGGCGCTCAGCCGAAGACCGAGCGGCGCTGCATGAGCAGCGAGTACAACGTCTGCTGGATCGTCTCGCGCACCTGGTCGGTGACGTTGAAGACCAGCATCGGGTCCTCGGCCGCGCCCTCCTCGTAGGAGTCGGTGCGGATGGGCTCGCCGAACTCGATGAGCCACTTCGACGGCAGGGGCACGAGGCCGAGCGGGCCCAGCCACGGGAACAGCGGCGTGATGGGGATGTACGGCACGCCGAGGAGGCGCGCGAGGGAAGGCACGTTGCCGACGAGGGGGTAGATCTCCTCGGCGCCGACCACCGAGCAGGGCACGATCGGCACCCCGGTGCGCATCGCGGCCGAGACGAAGCCGCCGCGGCCGAAGCGCTGGAGCTTGTAGCGGTCGGCGTACGGCTTGCCGATGCCCTTGAAGCCCTCCGGCCACACGCCGACGAGCTCGCCGCCCGACAGCATGCGCTCGGCGTCCTCGTTGCACGCGAGCGTCGCGCCGCCCTTGCGGGCCAGCTCGCTGACGATCGGCATCTTGAAGACCAGGTCGGCGCCGAGGGGCCGCAGGAAGCGGCCGGTGTGCTCGTGGATGGCGACGCCGGTCATGAGGCCGTCGACGGGGACGGTGCCGGAGTGGTTGGACACGACCAGGGCCCCGCCGTCGGTGGGGATGTTCTCGGCTCCGCGGACCTCGATGCGGAACCACTTCTCCGCGATGGGACGCAGCGCGGCGAGGAAGAACCGCTCGGCGACCTCCTGGTCGAAGCCGTACTCGTCGACGACGTAGTCGCCGGTCACCCGGCGGCGGAGGAAGGCGAGGAGCTCGGCGAGCCGCTGCTCGCCGTCGTCGCCGAAGACCTCCACGGCCGCGCCGCCGATGGCCGAGATCCAGTCGCCGACGGGGATGCCGGGCGTACGCCGACGCGTCGCGGCAGCGGGGGCACTCGGCGCCGCGGCGTCGCTCGGGTCGGTCGTGGCCGCGCCGTCGACGGGCTCCGCGCGCGGCGCATCGGGCGAGCCGGGCGCCGGCCCGCTCGCCGCCCCGGCCGCGGGCGCGGAGGTCGGGTCCTGCGGAGCCGTGGGACCGGCGCCGGCAGCGGTCGCGCCAGTGGCCCCCGCGCCGGTGGCCGCGACGGGCGCGGCGCCGTTCGCGGCGGCGGTGGTGGAGTCACCCTCGCCGGTGGCGGCCGCGGGTGCGTCGGCGGGCGGGGTCGCGTCGTCGGTGGCACCGCGCCGGCCGGCGGCGGCGCGACCCGGCGCGAGGCGGCGTGCCGCCGACGACGGCTTGTCGAGACCCGTGCCGCGCCCGGGGCGGCCGCGGGTGCCGAGCGGGATGATCTCTGCGTCAGCCACGTCCACCTCCGGTGAGCTCGGTCGTGGCGCTGGTGCGCGCCGCGGCCCGGTCGAGCGCTCCGGCGGCCTCGAGCGCGAGGCGACTCGGCGCCACCAGACCCGGGCCGAGGGAGTCGACGAAGTCCGCGAAGGCCTCGGCGGTGGTGAGGGCCGGACGGAAGCCCAGGACCTCGGCGGCGGCGGTGGTGTCGACCCCGCGACCGTAGGTCAGGAACGCCACCTGCTCGGGCGAGAAGTCCGCGAGGCGCGTCTGCCGGATGACCGAGCCGACCGAGCTCATCGCGAAGCCGGGCAGCGGCAGCGTCGGACGGCCGAGCCGCCGCAGCGCCTGGGAGAGCATGAGGACGCCGTCGCCGGCGACGTTGAAGGTGCCGTGCACCCCGGCCAGCGTCGCGTGGCGCAGGACGTCGAGCAGGTCGGTCTCGTGGAGGAACTGCAGGCGAGCGTCGTAGCCGAGGACGGTCGGGATGACCGGCAGGCGGAAGTACTGCGAGAGCGGCGAGGTGATGCGCGGGCCGATGGAGTTGGCACAGCGCAGCATCGTCACCGTCACGTCGGGTCGGCGACGCGCGAAGCCGCGGACGTACCCCTCGACCTCGTAGGCGTCCTTGGCGTAGCCCGCGCGCGGGAGGCGCTTGGGCGCCATGTCCTCGGTGAACATCGCCGGGTCCCGGCTGGAGGCGCCGTAGACGGTGGTGGAGGACTTGACCACCAGGTGGCGTACGCCCGCCGCGCGCTGGCAGGCGGCGAGGAGCTGCATCGTCCCGATGACGTTGAGCTCCTTCATCGACGCGCGCCCGCTGGCGCCATCGGGGGTCGCGACGACGCTCATGTGGACGACGGTGTCGACGTCCTCCTTGGCGATCACCTTGGCGATCACCGGGTTGCGGATGTCGGCCCGGACGAACTGGACGCCGGTGAGGTCGCCGCGCGGCGGCGTGACGTCGACCCCGACGACGCGGTCGACGTCGGGGTCGGCGGTCAGCCCGCGCGCGAAGCGCTGGCCGAGCTCACGGGAGACACCCGTGACCAGGACGACGCGGCCCACCGGTGAAAGGTCCTCGTGCTCGTCGACGTCAGGCCGAGGACCGGGTCACTTGCCGAGACGACGACGCTGCACGCGCGTCTTCTTCAGCAGCTTGCGGTGCTTCTTCTTGGCCATGCGCTTGCGGCGCTTCTTGATGACGGAACCCACGGTGGACCTCTCTGGACGATCGGGGCCGCCGCGGTGGCGACGGACCGAGGGGTCAGCCTATCCGGGCAGGCCTACTGGCGAGAAACCGGACGGATCGTGGGCAAGCGCGGCCGGTGGCCGGCGGGCTCAGCCGGCCTGGAAGAAGCTCTTCTTGAGGTACTCGTCGACGTCCTTCTCGGTGACCCGGAAGGACCGGCCGACCCGGATGGCGGGCAGCTCGCCGCTGTGGACGACCCGGTAGACGGTCATCTTGGAGACGCGCAGCCGCGCCGCGACCTCGGCGATCGTGAGGAACTTCTCGCCGGCGAGGTCGCCGGAGCCGGAAGCAGCCATGGTGCACCGCACTTTCTGCACCCACGGCCGCGGCTTCCCCACCGCGGACCCGCACGTGGGCCTGTTCCCGCGAGGATAGGGGCTGGTGTGACTCGTGGGGAAGGGGTGACAGCGGTTGGTGGAGAGATTTTGCTTAGGCCCCCGCGTGTCGGCTGGACAGCCGGCCAGAGCGACTCAGTAGCCGACGGGGTCGAGCCCGTGCAGCGGGAAGACCGCCTCGCGGGTGGCGTGGATGGCGCGGTCGAGCCAGGTGTTGGGGTCGTACCCGTCGGCCCAGTCGCGGTAGGCCGGTGTCCGGCCGTCGGTGAGGCGGAAGGGCGCCACCCGTCCCAGCAGGGTGCGGACGTGGTCGCGCCAGTCCTCCGGGGTGGCCGTCTGCGGGTCGAGGGGCCGGCCGCCGACGACGGCGAGCAGGTGGCTCCAGGCGCGGGGCACGACGTCGACGATGGCGTACCCGCCGCCGCCGGTGGCGACCCAGCGCCCCCCGCACACCTCGTGCGCCAGGTCGTGCAGGGCGACGTACGCCGCGCGCTGCCCGTCGACGGTGAGCATCAGGTGGGCGAGCGGGTCCTCGAGGTGGGTGTCGCAGCCGTGCTGCGTGACGAGCACGTCGGGGGCGAACTCGCGCAGCAGGTCCGGGACGACCGCATGGAAGGCGCGCAGCCACCCGGCGTCGGAGGTGCCGGGCGGAAGTGCCACGTTGACCGCGCTGCCACGCGCGTCCGGTCCGCCGAGGTCCTGGGGGAAGCCGGTGCCGGGGAAGAGCATCTGCCCGGTCTCGTGGAGGCTGATCGTCAGCACGCGGGGGTCGTTCCAGAAGATCTTCTCGACGCCGTCACCGTGGTGGACGTCGATGTCGACGTACGCCACCCGCTCGGCACCCTGGTCGAGCAGCCACTGGATGCCGACGGCGAGGTCGTTGTAGACGCAGAAGCCGCTCACCCGGTTGGGCATCGCGTGGTGCAGGCCCCCGGCGACGTTGGCGGCGTGCAGCGCCTCGCCGGTCCAGACCTGGCGCATCGCCTCGATCGTCGCGCCGACGACGTGCGCCCCGGCCTCGTGCATGCCGGCGAAGACCGGGTTGTCGTCGCTGCCCAGGCCGAACTCGATGTCGGCGCGCCGCGGGTCGCGCCCCGCGGCCATGATCGCCTCCATCAGCGCACCCGAGTGCACCGTGGCGATCGCGTCGTCGGAGGCGTGCGGGGCGGGAACCTGACGGAGGAAGCCGCCCGGCCCGGTGACGCCCAGCTCCTCGGCCAGCCGCATCGTCAGGTCGACGCGGACCGGCGCCATCGGGTGCGTGGGACCGAAGTCGTACGCCGTCAGGCTCGGGTCGAACACGACCACGGAGCCACCCGGACACCCGGCGGCGGTGGACCCCTGCTGGTCGGTCATCGGCTCAGGCGCTGCCCTCGGCCATCGCGCGGGAGCGGTCCCGCGCGGCCTCCATCGCCACGAGGAACGCGGCGCGCACCTTGTGCTCCTCGAGCTCGCGCACGGCGGCGGCGGTCGTGCCACCGGGCGAGGTCACCCGCTCGCGCAGGACGGTGGGGTGCTCGCCGGTGTCGCGCAGCAGCTTGGCCGACCCGACGACGGTCTGCACGACGAGCTCGGTCGCGGTCGCGCGCGGGAGCCCGAGGTGGACGCCCGCCTCGATCATCGACTCGACGACGAAGAAGAGGTACGCCGGACCCGAGCCGCTGATCGCGGTCACGGCGTCCTGCTGACGCTCGGGCACGCGCAGCACGCGGCCCGTCGCCGCCAGCAACGACTCCGCCGCGACGAGGTGCTCCTCGTCGCAGACCGAGCCGCGCGAGATCGCCGCCATGCCCTCGTCGACCAACGCGGGGGTGTTGGCCATGACGCGCACCACGGCGACGCCCTCGGGGACGCGCGCCTCGATCCAGGCGGTCGTGATGCCGGCGGCGAGCGAGACCACGAGCTGGCCGGGCCGGAGCTCGTCGTGCAGCTCGGCGAGCAGCTCGGCCATGTCCTGCGGCTTGACCACCAGCGCCAACGTGTCGGCCTCGCGGGCCGCGGCGCGGTTGTCGACGACCCGGACGCCGTACCGCTCCTCGAGCTCGGCCGCGCGCTCGGGCCGCTTCTCACCGACGAGCAGGCCGTCCACCGGTCGCCCGGCGCGCACGAGTCCGGAGAGCAGGGTCTCGCCCATCACTCCCGCACCGAGGATCGCGACGCTCCCGGTCATGGCGGTCTCCTACCTCGTCGACACCAGGGACCGAGCGAACAATGTCAGGTTGGACGGCCGCTCCGCGAGACGTCTCATGAGGTAGCCGTACCACTCCTCGCCGTAGGGCACGTAGACCCGCACGGTCTCGCCCTGCTCCGCGAGGCGGCGTTGCTCCTCAGGGCGGATGCCGTAGAGCATCTGGAACTCGTAGCTGCCCTGCGGGCGGCCGTACCGCGCGGCGAGCGCCCCGGCGATCTCGACCAGCCGCGGGTCGTGGGTGGCGATCATCGGGTAGCCGTCGGCGGCCATCAGCGTGCGCAGGCAGCGGACGTACGCCCGGTCGATCTCGCCGCGGTCCTCGTAGGCGACCTCGCCGGGCTCGGCGTACGCCCCCTTGCACAGCCGGATGCGGGAGCCCTCGTGGGCCAGGGCACGCGCGTCGGCCTCGGTGCGGAAGAGATAGGCCTGCAGCACCCCGCCGGTCTCGGGGAAGTCCTTGCGGAGGTTGCGCAGCACTGACAGCGTCGCGTCCGTCGTCGTGTGCCCCTCCATGTCGACGGTGACGCTCGTGCCGGCGTTGCGGGCGGCGTGGCAGATGGTCCGGGCGTGCTCGAGCGCGAGGCGCCGCCCCTCGTCGGGGAGCGCCAGGCCGAGCGCGGTGAGCTTCACCGAGACCTCCGCGCGGCGGGCGAGGCCGTGGTCGGCCAGTGCGGTGAGCAGCTCGAGATAGGCGTCGACGGTCGCCCGCGCCTGCCCGACCTCGAGCGTGTCCTCACCCAGGTGGTCGAGGGTGACGAGCAGGCCGTCGTCGATGAGCTCCGCCGCTGCGCGGACGGCGTCCTGCGTCGACTCGCCGGG
>Ga0172375_10010724_pt1 | contig 11826 bp, 10 predicted proteins | sample LakKiv1m_FD_114537 | JGI IMG/M metagenome (GOLD analysis project Ga0172375, IMG submission 114537) | Freshwater microbial communities from Kabuno Bay, South-Kivu, Congo - kab_092012_11.1m | ecosystem: Environmental > Aquatic > Freshwater > Lake | place: Democratic Republic of the Congo... | reverse complement strand
GGGTGCGACCTGGGCCGAGGAGCGCGCGTTCGAGCGCGTCCACGAGGTCGTCGAGCAGGGCGCGGAGATCGTGGACATCGGCGGCATCAAGGCGGCGCCGGGGGTCGAGATCGACGCGGCGGAGGAGAAGGACCGGGTCGTGTCCTTCGTGGCCCGGGTCCGCGAGACCTACCCCGACGTCGTCATCAGTGTCGACACCTGGCGCGCCGAGGTCGGCGAGGCCGTGTGCGCGGTCGGCGCCGACCTGCTCAACGACGCCTGGGGCGGGCACGACCCGGCCCTCGCGGAGGTCGCGGCGCGCCACGACGTGGCGCTGGTGTGCACCCATGTCGGGGGGGTCGCGCCGCGGACCCGGCCGCACCGGGTCGACTACGACGACGTCGTGGCCGACGCGATCGGCCACACCGTCGGAGAGGCGGAGCGAGCGGTCGCCCTGGGGGTCGCGCGCGAGAGCGTCGTCATCGACCCCGCCCACGACTTCGGCAAGGCCACCCGCCACTCGCTCGAGGTCACCCGACGGCTCGACGAGATGGTCGCCACGGGGTGGCCGGTGCTCGTCTCGCTGTCCAACAAGGACTTCGTGGGCGAGACGCTGGACCTGCCGGTCGGCGAGCGGCTGACCGGCACCCTGGCCGCGACGGCCGTCTGCGCCTGGCACGGCGCGCGCATCTACCGCGTGCACCAGGTGGCCGAGACGCGCCAGGTCGTCGACATGGTGCGCTCGATCCTCGGGGACCGACCGCCCGCCCGCGCCGTGCGGGGGCTGGCATGAGGGCCACCCGCGTCGTCGTCCTCCCGGCGGCGCCGGTGCTGCTCCCCGAGCACGCCGGGCTGACCGACCCGGTCCCCGACCTGCGGACCGCCGCCCGTACGGCGCTGGCCCCCCTCGCGGGCCACGCCGTGGGGCTGCTGGCCGAGCCGCGCTGGGGTGAGCGGGTGGGCCGCCACCTACTCGCGGACGCCGGCGTGAGCGCGCCCGGGACCGGCACGTGGCGGGAGGCCGACGTCGTGGTCGTCGTCGGCGACGGCAGCGCCCGCCGGGGCGAGAAGGCACCCGGTCACCTGGACCCGCGGGCGCACGGCTGGGACGAGCGGGTCGAGCACGCCCTCGCCCACGGCGACCCCGCGACGCTGGCCGCGCTCGACGTCCAGGAGGGGGACGAGCTGCTGGCCGCCGGCGCGGGCGTCCTCCGCGAGCTCGGGACCGCCGTGGTGGCGGCGGGGCGCGAGGTGGCTCGCGCCGACCTGTCGTACGCCGCTGACCCCTTCGGCGTCCGCTACTGGGTCGCCTCGTGGGACCTCGGCCCGGACGTCAGCTGAGGGACGACTCCGAGCCGAACACGTCAGGCAGGTCCGAGGCGCGACCGGTGAAGGAGGGCGCGCGCTTCTCCAGGAAGGCGGCGACGCCCTCCTTGCCGTCGGCCCGGCTGGTGTGGAACATCGCCAGCGAGTCCGCGAGGTGCGCCTCGAGGGGGTGCGGCGCGGCGCTGTGGCGGTAGGTCATCTGCCGGGTGAGGGCGACCGCCACGGGGGACCGGTCGCGGGTGAAGCGCCGCGCGAGGTCGTACGCCGCGGGCAGCAGGTCGTCGGGCTCGTGCACCGAGCGGACCAGCCCCACCTCGCGGGCGGCCTCGGCGTCGAGGATGTCGGCGGCGTAGAGCAGCTCCAGCGCGGTCGGCAGACCGACGATGCGCGGCAGGAACCACGTCGAGCACGCCTCGGGGACGATGCCGAGCCGGCCGAAGACGAACCCGATCCGAGCGGCGGTGGAGGCCAGGCGGACGTCCATCGCGAGCGTCATCGTCGCGCCGATGCCCACCGCCGGGCCGTTGATGGCGGCGATCACGGGCTTGGGGCAGTCGTGGATGGCGAGGGTGACGCGGCCGCCGGTGTCGCGGACGCCGTCGTGGTAGGCCGGCTCGTCGAAGCGCTCGCGCAGCGACTCCGGGGTGGGCTCGAGCGACTCGTCGAGCCCGAAGACGTTGCCCTCGCGGCGCAGGTCCATGCCGGCGCAGAACGCGCGCCCCTCCCCGGTGACCACCACGGCGCGGACGGTGTCGTCGGCGGCCGCGCGGACGAACGCCGCCTCGAGCTCGTCGGCCATCGTGACGGTGAAGGCGTTCAGCGCCTCGGGCCGGTGCAGGCGGAGGGTGGCGATGCCGTCGTCGTCGACGGTCCAGGCCAGGGTCTCGTACGTCGGCTGGTCCACGTGCGGGCGCTCCTGAGGGCGGGGTGGATGGGGGGGTGGCAGGTCGACCCGGTCAGTCGGGCAGGCCCGACGGGGTGCACAGGCGCTTGGAGATGTCAGCGGTGCGGTCGGTCGCGATGAGCCGGAAGAGCCGGTCGGAGCGCTCCGGGTCCCAGTTCACACCGAGGTCCCGGATCGGCACCACGCAGGTGAGCCCGCTCTCGCCGTCGACGCGCGTCATCGCCCAGGCGAAGCGTGCGGTCGCCAGCAGCCCGGTGTCCTCGCCGACCGCGAGGAAGTCGGTGCCGGCGTTCGCCAGGCGGTAGTAGCGGACCGGGTTGAGGATCGACCACGGGGACGCGACCTCGCGGCCGACCGAGCTGACCACCTCACGCTGGCGTCGCACCCGGTCGATGTCGCCGAGGGAGGAGAGCTTGCGGGAGCGGGCGTACCCCAGGGCCGTGCGACCGTTGGCCTCCTGGCACCCGGCCTTCACCCGCAGGTTCGCGAGCGGGTCGGTCATGTCCTCCTCCGGGCAGATCTCGACGCCCCCGACCGCGTTGACGAGCCCGACCAGGCCGCCCATCCCGATCTCGACGTAGTCGTCGATGCGGATGCCGGTCGCCTGCTCGAGGGTCTGCACGAGCAGCGGCGCACCACCGAAGGCGTAGGCCGCGTTGATCTTGGTGCGGCCATAGCCGGGGACGTCGACGAGCGAGTCGCGGGGGATCGACAGCAGGAGGTTCGGGCCGGAGCCGACGTGGAGCAGCATGATCGTGTCGGTGCGCTGGCCGCCGGCGTCACCGGTACCGAACGCGCGTCGCTGGCGCCGGGTGAGGTCGGCCCGGCTGTCGCTGCCGACGAGGAGGTAGGTGGTGCCGGGCTGGTCGCCCGGACGCTCGCCGCCGGGGTCGGCCTCGACCCGCGTGATGTCGCTCCAGGCCAGGATCGGCACGACGAGGAGGAAGGCCAGCCACAGCACGAGCACGCCCAGGACCACGCGACGCCACGGCGGACGGCGTCGACCCCCACGGCCACCGTCGGCCGCGGCCGGGGGGAGCGGCCGGGGCGGCGGGGTCGCGCGGCGCTGCTCGGGACGGGGGGACGCCGACCGACCGGACGGCGGCCGGTCGGACCGGACCGGCAGGACGCGCGTCGGCTCGGGGTCACCGGGCGGGCCGTCGGCGCCGTACAGCCAGTCGTAGGTCGGCGGCTCCTTACCCATGACCCAGACCGTACCGCCTCGTCACACGGGCCCGGCCCCGTTCGGCGCGCCTGCCCCGTGTGACGCCTGTGACTGGTGATACTCCTGAGCACTTGACGCTCGCGAGAGAGGCACCCCATGCCGCCCGCCACTTCCCCCGGGTCGCGCGGCCGTACCGACGGAGCGGACACCGCTGTCCGCTTCCGACGCGCGGTCGTCCTCATGGTGATGACGCTGTTCCTCCCCGGCTCCGCCCAGCTCGTGGCGGGCAACAAGCGCGTCGGGCGGGTCGCCCTGCGCGTCGTGGCCTGCCTCGCGGGCCTCGCGCTCCTGCTGGCCCTGCTCGCCTGGGTCTGGCCGGGCGCGCTGTTCACCCTCGGCTCCAGCACCGGCGTGCTCGGGCTGACCCGCTGGGTGCTCATCGCGCTCGCCCTCGGGTGGGCCTTCCTCTTCGTCGACGCCTGGCGTCTGGGCGAGCCGCTCGGTCTCGTCCGTCAGCACCGGCTCGCCGTCGTGGGGATCAACGGCCTGCTGTGCTTCTCGGTCGCGGGCGGCCTCCTCTTCGGCTCCCACCTGGTCTCGGTGCAGCGCGACCTGGTCCTGACGATGTTCGGCGACGGGACGGCCCAGGACGCGTTCGAGGGCCGCTTCAACGTGCTGCTCCTCGGCGGCGACTCCGGCGACGACCGGTGGGGCATGCGGCCCGACAGCCTCACCGTGGCGAGCATCGACGAGGACACCGGCCGGACCGTGCTGTTCGGGCTCCCGCGCAACATGAGCGGCTTCCCGTTCCCGAAGGGCTCGGTGATGGGCGAGCAGTTCCCCGAGGGCTGGGAGTGCGACGACTGCTACCTCAACTCGGTCTCCACCTGGGCACGCGACCACGAGCAGCTCTTCACCGGGGACCGTGACCCGGGGGTGCAGGCGACCGTCGAGGCGGTCGAGGGCATCACCGGACTGCGGATGCACTACTTCGCCATGGTCAACATGGCCGGCTTCAGCCGGCTCGTCGACGCCGTCGGGGGCATCCGGATGCACGTGCGCGACCGCATCCCCAAGGCCGGGATCGGCGAGCAGGTCACCGACTGGATCGAGCCTGGGGACCAGACGCTCGACGGCGCCGACACGCTCTGGTTCGCCCGGTCCCGCCTCGACGCCGACGACTACTCGCGGATGGCGCGCCAGAAGTGCGTGATGAACGCGATGCTCGACCAGCTCAGCCCGGCGCGGGTCCTGCGCAACTTCGAGGCGATCGCCCGAGCGAGCAGCGCGCTCATCACGACCGACCTCCCGGCCTCCGAGCTCGACACCTTCGCCCAGCTCGCGCTGAAGGCCAAGGGCCAGCCGCTGCGCACGGTGTCCTTCACCCCGCCGCTGATCGACACCGCGCGCCCCGACATCGACCTGGTCCACCAGCGGGTGCGGCAGGCGCTGGAGGCGTCGCGGGGCACCGGCGGCGAGGAGCGCCCGCGGAAGCGGGCCCGGCCGCGCGCCGACGCCCCGACCACCGGCGGGTCGGTGGGCAGCCTCGCGGAGGGGTACGCCGCCAACGACGCCGAGGACCTCGACGCGGCGTGCTGAGCGCACGGCGCCGCCAGTAGGGTCGAGCGGTGCCACCGTCCCGTCCGCCTCGCGTCGTCGCGGTCGTCGTCACCTGGAACCGTCGAGCGCTCCTCGAGCGGCTCCTCGACGCTCTCGACGCCACCCCCGGTCTCGCCGAGGTGCTGGTCGTCGACAACGCCTCGACCGACGGCACCCACGAGTGGCTGGCCCAGCGCGCGGCCGCGCCCCGGGCGAGGGCGAGCGCACCGGTGCTGCGGCACCGGCGCCTCTCGAGCAACACCGGTGGCGCGGGAGGGTTCGACGTCGGGCTGCGGTGGGCGATGGAGCGCGACGCCGAGCTCGCCTGGCTGATGGACGACGACGGGGTGCCGCAGCCGGGCTGCCTCGCCACGTTGCTGGCCCACCACGGCGCGCTCGACTTCTGGGGTCCGGCGGTCGTGGCCGAGCAGGCGCCCGACCGCCTGTGCTTCCCCATCCGGCTGCCGGGCGGGTCGCGCGTCGTCCACGCCCTCGCCGACGTCGAGCGCGCCGCCGAGGACGGACTGGTCCGCGACGTCGTCATCCCGTTCAACGGCGTGCTCGTCACGCGCGACCTGGTCGAGCGGATCGGGTCGGTGCGCGCGGAGTTCTTCATCTGGGGCGACGACGTCGAGTACCTCTGGCGGGCGCGGGCCGCCGGGGCGCGGATCGCGACCGTCGTCGCGGCGCGCTTCCACCACCCGGCCACCGACGACCTCGGGACCCCGATGATGGGCGGCCGGACCACCTACAACCACAGCCCGAGCGACCTCAAGCACTTCTGCATGGCGCGCAACAACACGGTCAACCTGCGGGCGTACGGCGGCTGGGCGCACGTGCTCGCCTTCTGGGTCAAGACGGTCTGGTTCTACTCCCTCACCCGCCGGCACCGGGGTCGGATCCGGCTCTCGGCGCGGGCGGCGTACGAGGGTCTGCGCGGCGACTTCACCGGACACCGGCGGTTCCTGGCGTGACCGGGGGGAGTGGTGCCGACAGCACCTCCGAGAGCGTGGCCATCGTCGTGGTCACCTACAACCGCGCGGCGATGCTGCCCGGGCTGCTGGCGTCCTTCGCCGCGCTCACGCGCCCGGCCGACGCCGTCCTGATCGTCGACAACGCGAGCACCGACGACACCGCGGACGTGCTACGCGACGCGGCCGCGGCCCAGGCCGTCGGCGGTCTCCAGGTCCTCACCATGGCCGACAACCTCGGTGGCGCCGGCGGCTTCCACGCCGGGGTCCGCGCCGCCTACGACGCGGGCTTCGACCGGGTCTGGCTCATGGACGACGACGTGCGGCCGGAGCCGGACTGCCTCGCCCGCCTGCTGGCGGTCGACGAGGACGCCCTGATCGCCGTGCGCCAGGACCTGGAGGGCCGGCTGTGCGAGAAGGCCGCCACCCGCTTCGACCTGCGCAGCCCGTGGCGGGCGCGCCCCAAGGCCGCGACCGTCGAGTCGACCTACGGGGAGCGGGCGGCGATGCCCGAGCTCGTCGAGGTCGAGAACGTCGCCTTCGAGGGGTTCATGGTGCGTCGGGCGGCGATCGCCCGCGTGGGCCTGCCCGATCCGCGCTTCTTCATCTTCTACGACGACGTCGACTTCGCGGTGCGACTGCGCCGCGCCGGCGTCCGGATCCTCGCCGTGCGTGACGCCGTGCTGGTCCGGCAGCTCGACTTCGACCAGCAGCACGACCTGGCGGGGTGGAAGGGCTTCTACATGTACCGCAACCTGTTCGTGGTGCACCTGCGGTACGGCGAGAACGCCCTGGTGCGCTACCGCCCCTTCCTGGTGGCCGCGGTGCTCGTCCTCCTCAGCCCGCTGCGCGGCGGCCGGGCCGAGGCGTCGAACGTGATCCGGGCCATGCGCTCCGCATGGGAGATGCGGCATCCGCCGCCCGCGACCGTAGACTGACGCACTGGTCGTCGAAGCGCCCGGCGGCTGTCGCCTGCCCACCGGCCAGTGACCCCCTCACGAGGAGATGCCCCTGTGACTGCCCCCGACCTCGTCGTCGTCGGCTCCGGCTTCTTCGGCCTCACGGTCGCCGAACGCTGTGCCGAGGAGCTCGGCCTGGAGGTGCTGGTCCTCGAGCGGCGCAGCCACCTGGGCGGCAACGCCTACTCCGAGAAGGACCCGGAGACCGGGATCGAGGTGCACAAGTACGGCGCGCACCTGTTCCACACCTCCAACGAGCGCGTGTGGGAGTACGTCAACCGCTTCACGTCGTTCACCGACTACAAGCACCGCGTCTTCGGCAAGTACCAGGGCCAGGTCTACTCGCTGCCGATGAACCTCGGCCTCATCAACCAGTTCTTCGGGAAGAGCCACACCCCCGACGAGGCCCGCGCGCTCATCGCCGAGCAGGCCGCCGAGATCGCGACCGAGGACGCCACCAACCTCGAGGAGAAGGCGATCAGCCTGATCGGCCGGCCGCTCTACGAGGCGTTCATCAAGGGCTACACCGCCAAGCAGTGGCAGACCGACCCGACGGAGCTGAGCGCCGACATCATCACGCGCCTGCCGGTCCGCTACACCTTCGACAACCGCTGGTTCAACGACACCCACGAGAGCCTGCCGGTCGACGGCTACACCGCCTGGCTCGAGCGGATGGCCGACCACCCGCGGATCACGGTGCGGCTCGAGACCGACTTCTTCGACGTGGCCGACGAGTTCAAGGGTCGGGTCCCGATCGTCTACACCGGCCCGGTCGACGAGTACTTCGGGCACCGCGAGGGCCGGCTCTCGTGGCGCACCGTCGACCTCGAGGAGAGCGTCGTCGAGGTCGACGACTTCCAGGGCACCGGCGTGGTCAACTACAACGACCGCGAGGTCCCCTACACCCGCATCATCGAGTTCAAGCACTTCCACCCCGAGCGGGAGAAGACGCACCTGCCCGGCAAGAGCGTCATCGTGCACGAGTACAGCCGCTTCGCCGAGGAGGGCGACGAGCCGTACTACCCGGTCAACACCAAGGAGGACCGCGAGATCCTCGGTCGGTACCGTGAGCTTGCGAAGGCCGAGCCGATGGTGCTCTTCGGCGGGCGTCTGGGCACCTACCAGTACCTCGACATGCACATGGCGATCGGATCGGCGCTGTCCATGTACGACAACAAGCTCAAGCCGCACTTCGCCGGGGGGGCGTCGTTGACGAGCGGAGGGATCGAGGGATGAGCCAGTCGACGACCTCGACGCTGGAGCACGGCGCGACCGTCCGTCGCCTCCTCCAGCGTCAGGTCCTGCCCTTCGAGGGCGACCTGGAGACCCTCGCGCTCTACGTCGACCCCGAGCCGGCCGTGCTGGACGCGGACAAGTACGAGGTCGGGTCCAACCGCAGCGCCCAGGCGATGAACACCGTCGCGATGCGGCAGAAGGTCGGCGGGGGCCACACGGTGCACCCCGACCAGATGGTCAGCCGGCACGCCATGCGCATCCGCTCGGGCGAGACGCTGTCCTTCGGGACCTACTTCAACGCCTTCCCCGCCGCCTACTGGCGCCGGTGGAGCGTCGTCGACGAGGTGCGCCTGACCCTCACCGTCGAGGGCGCGGGGGCCGACGTGACGGTCTACAAGTCGATGGCGAACGGTCGCTCCCAGCGTGTCGACTCCGCGTCGACCGGCGCCGATGACCGCGGCACCTTCAGCTTCGACCTGACGCTGACGCCGTTCGTCGACGGCGGCTGGTACTGGTACGACGTCGTCGCCGGTGACCAGGACGCGACGGTCGTCTCCGCGGAGTGGACCGCCGAGGTCCCGGCCGACCGCGCCGAGCACGGCACCGTCGCCATCGGGATCACCACGATGAACCGCCCGGAGTTCTGCTCCGAGCTCCTCGCGCAGCTCGGCGAGGACGACGACCTCGCGCCGTACCTCGACGAGGTGCTCGTGATGGAGCAGGGCACCAAGAAGGTCGTCGACGCCGAGGCGTTCCCGGCCGCCGAGAAGGCGCTCGGCGACACGCTGCGCGTGCTGGAGCAGGGCAACCTCGGCGGGTCCGGCGGCTACGCCCGCGGTCAGTGGGAGACGCTGCGCAAGGGCACCGCGACGTACTTCATGTGCATGGACGACGATGTGGTGTGCGAGCCGGAGGGCATCATCCGCGCCGTCACCTTCGCCGACCTCGCGCGCCGTCCGACGATCGTGGGCGGTCACATGTTCAGCCTCTACGCCCGCTCCCGCCTCCACAGCTTCGGCGAGATCATCCACCCGTGGCGCTTCTGGTGGCAGTCGGCGCCCGGCGTCTTCAACGACTGGGACTTCGCCAACCGCAACCTGCGCTCCGCGCGCTGGCTCCACCGGCGCATCGACGTCGACTTCAACGGCTGGTTCATGTGCCTGATCCCGCGCTCGACGCTGGAGCAGATCGGGCTGTCGCTGCCGCTGTTCATCAAGTGGGACGACTCCGAGTACGGCGTCCGCGCCCGCGAGGCCGGCATCCCGACCGTCACGTTCCCCGGGGCGGCGGTCTGGCACGTCCCGTGGACCGACAAGAACGACGGCCTGGACTGGCAGGCGTACTTCCACCAGCGCAACCGCTTCGTGGCCGCGCTCCTGCACTCGGTCTACGACCGCGGCGGCCGGATGGTGCAGGAGAGCTTCAACCACCAGGTCAAGCACCTGGTCTCGATGCAGTACTCCACCGTGGCCATCCGGCACCAGGCGCTCGAGGACGTGCTCGCCGGCCCTCGCCGGCTGCACGCGGACCTGCCGACGAAGCTCGCGGAGGTCAACGCCTTCCGCAAGCAGTTCGGCGACGCCCAGCTGCAGGCCGACCCGGACGCCTTCCCCGACGTCCGCCGCACGAAGCCGCCGCGCAAGGGCCGCGACGACAGCCACGTGCCCGGCAAGGTGTCGCTGGTGGTGCAGGCTGCGCTCGCGCCGCTGCGGCAGATCCGTGGCGTCAAGCCGCTGGCGAAGCAGCACCCCGAGGCCGCGCTGCCGGCCATGGACGCGACCTGGTACCGCATCGCCAAGTACGACTCGGCCATCGTCTCGATGCCCGACGGCACGTCGGCCGCGCTCTACCAGCGCGACCCGGAGCTGTTCCGCGAGCTGATGGCCAAGACCGTCGACATCCACCTCCGGCTCCGCCGCGAGTGGCCGCGGTTGGCGCGCGAGTACCGAGACGCGCTGGGAGAGATCACCAGCCCTGACGAGTGGGCCAAGCAGTGGCAACCCCGCTGATCACCGGCACCAGCACGCCGGACCCCGAGGAGTGGCCGCTGGCCTCGCCCGCGCCGCGCGGCGGCATCCTCGAGGTCTTCCGGCGGCGCTACCTGCTCAAGCTGGTGGTCAAGCGCCAGCTGGCCCAGCAGTACTCCGCGTCGTTCCTGGGCTTCATGTGGTCCTACGTCCAGCCGCTGATCCGCTTCCTGGTCTACTACTTCGCGGTCGGCATGGTCCTCAAGGCCCACGTCGACACCCCGTACTTCGCCATCCACCTGCTCGCCGGCATGGTGATGGTCCACTTCTTCAACGAGGCCGTCGGCGGCGGCATGCGCTCGATCTGGTCCAACCGGCGCCTGGTGAAGAAGATGGCGCTGCCGCGCGAGACCTTCCCGGTCGCGGCGGTGATGATCGGCGCGTTCCACACGGTCCCGCAGATCGTCCTGCTGGCCGGCGCCTGCCTGATCATCGGCTTCTCGCCCGACCTGACGGGGCTGGCGGCGGGCGTCCTGGGCCTCGCGGTGCTGATGGTCTTCGGCTCGGCGCTCGCCATCCTGTTCAGCGCGATGAACGTCTTCTTCCGCGACCTGCAGAACTTCATCGGCACCCTGCTCGGGTTCATGCACTTCATGGTCCCGATGCTCTACGACTACCGCCGCATCGCCGACTCCGCGATCGGCGGCACCATCGGCGAGGAGATCTACCTCGCGAACCCCGTCGCGCAGGGGGTCCTCCTCATGCAGCGCTTCTTCTGGTCCGGTGTGGTCCAGGACCCCTCGTTGACCCTCTACCCCGACCACCTGCTCCTGCGCGGCCTGATCATGCTCGGCGTCGGGCTGGTGCTGCTCGCCCTGGCGCAGCTGACCTTCCGTCGGCTCGAGAGCGCCTTCCCGGAGCGTCTGTGATGACCGAGTCCATCGTCGTCGAGGACGTCGTCAAGAGCTTCACGATGCGCTACCACCGCACGCTGAAGCAGATGGCGGTCGCGCGCGTGCGCGGCCACGACATCTCCGACACCTTCCAGGCCCTCAACGGGGTGAGTTTCACCGTCCAGCAGGGTGAGTCCATCGGCCTGATGGGGCTCAACGGGTCCGGCAAGTCGACGCTGCTCAAGCTGATCAACGGCGTGATGCGGCCCGACAGCGGCCGGGTGCTCACCCGCGGTCGGATCGCCGGGCTCATCGCCACAGGGGCCGGCTTCCACCCGCAGCTGACCGGCCGCGACAACATCTTCCTCAACGCCGCCATCCTGGGGATGTCCGAGGCGGAGACGAAGCGGAAGTTCGACGCGATCGTCGACTTCGCCGACATCGGCCGCTTCCTGGACACCCCGGTGGCGGCGTACTCCTCGGGCATGTACGCCCGGCTCGGCTTCGCGGTCGCGATCCACGTCGACTCCCACATCTTCCTCGCCGACGAGGTCCTGGCAGTGGGGGACCGGCCGTCCAAGCGCAAGTGCATGGAGCGCATGCAGGAGATCCGCGAGGACGGGCGCACGCTGTTCTACGTCAGCCACGCGCCCGGCTCGGTGCGCAAGATGTGCGACCGCGTCATCGTGCTCGAGAACGGCCGGGTCGGCTTCGACGGCGACGTCGACGAGGGGATCCGCTACCTCAAGTACGACGCCGACGGCCCGGCCGACGAGCCCAACGACGAGGACCTCGGCGCCGACATCTGACGTCGATCTCGACGTCGC